>Ga0209990_10000478_pt1 | contig 38805 bp, 41 predicted proteins | sample NOAtaG_6_FD_187304 | JGI IMG/M metagenome (GOLD analysis project Ga0209990, IMG submission 187304) | Freshwater lake microbial communities from Lake Erie, under a cyanobacterial bloom - NOAA_Erie_Diel5S_2200h metaG (SPAdes) (version 2) | ecosystem: Environmental > Aquatic > Freshwater > Lake ...
TAAGATTTCGGGTGCTCAATGGAATCGAAAAAATGTCTCTCAAGTTTTGAAGCATCGCTGTGCTTATCTCAATGATATGCTTGATTCTTGTGAGTATAATTACTCAGTGCCAAACTGAGATGCTCCCTCACTAATCTTCGTACCACCATAGGGCGGATTGCCAATCACACAATCAAAACCCTGCCCCTCAAGCTCAGGATAGAAAAACTCAAGATTAAAAAATGGAGCCGCCACCGTTGCATGTGTAAACCAATGGCGCAATAATTCCTTATTCTGCCCTGCGATATGTTTACCCATAATCTCCGTACTAAAAGACGGAAAAGCACCATCTAAAACCGTCACAATGTCATCAGTTACCGATCGCTTCTCCTCAATCGACAAATCAGGCTTGTAATACTTGAGCCTCGCGATTTTTAGTTTGGCGATCGCATCAGGCGAAAACAAATCTGGCTGAATATTTTTGAGACTATTCGCACAAATAATCTTTGTCTCAATATTCGGCATCGGTGTAATCCCTTTCTCAACCTTTTGATCGATTAGCAGAGAGATAAAAAAGCGTAACTTCGTAATCTGTACCGCCAAAGGCTGAATATCAATGCCATAAATGCTGTCGCGAATAATCCCTAACTTACGGCTGTAATCATCTAAATGTTGCTTCAGTGTCTTCTCAAACTCATCGCGATAATTCACATCCACAGGTTGCAATTTGAGCTTTAACCACTTATCATTTTCAGGATCGACCAACTTCAAAATATCAACCAACCGATGCAATACACCCATCGGGAAAGCACCCGAACCACAGGCAGGGTCAAGCACTTTAAAGCGATCAATGCCGTTGACAACACTTTCACAAAAAGTATCATCTGCATTATCTAGGGTATTCTCATAGACTAACTTTTTTAGGGTTTCCGCATTTTCGGGAGTAGTATGTTTTTTCAAATAGATAAACAAACTCTCATTCACCATTTCCTGAATCACCTTACGCGGCGTGTAATAGCTCCCTGTCTGCTTACGGATACTCTTGATCGTATTCTCTTCCAAGTTTGGATCGAGTTCTGCCAATAGATTCTCAAACACCAAACCCAATAACTCAGGATCTAGCGCAATATCTTCATCATAGGGCGTATTCTCTTCCAAAGTGAACTTATAGGACTTGAAAATACCATTCAAACCCTTATGGTAAACCTTGCTAACTTCAAGCTTTTTAGCCTTACCCTTAGCCACACTTTCCTCTGTCTCAATCCCATAAAACAGAAAATTAGGCACAGACATCACCGTATCTTCAATACTTTCCTTCGCATTATCTTCATCCAACTTGTCAAAAATTCCACCATTTAAATATGGAATCTCCGTAAACCATTCAACCCGAAAATCAGAATGTAAATACTTAGTCCATTTAAAATCTTTGAGCGACTTTTTATCCTTTTGATTCAACGAATTGAAAAAGATATTTTGCAAAACCCCCCGATAGTAACTATTTGACTCTAAAAAATCCTCTTCCTCAAAGTCTCTAACTAATGGATAAACCCGACCATCCCAATCTCTAAGCTCCAAAATCTCAGGCTTAATTAATCCCTTCTCCTTGATAAACCAGCAAAACATCGTTCTCGCCAGCAATCGCACCAAAAAGTTTTTGATGTTTTCCTTTTCTGGCACATAGTCAGGTCTAAAAGGAAGCTTGATCTGTTGCGAAGCATAGTAAAACCAATCTTGCAAATCTGCATAAAACTGATCATTTAAAGCTTGCAATGAAAAAACAGTTTGCCAATAGTCGTACAGCTTTTTAAAACTATTGACCTTACTCGCATCAATCTTTAAGCCCTTAAAACTCTTATCCCCAAAAATAATCTTTTCATGCGCCGCATGAATATTACTAATACTCACATCCCTCAACAGCGTCACCTTACCCGCCTTCTCACCCTCGATATCGCGCTTAAACTTCAACCTTTCAGTATTCGCAAACGCCAGATATTCGTCATACCGAAACACCACCACCACAGGCGTATGGCAAAACTCACGATTAAAAGCCCGTGAGATTTCCGCAAGCTGCGATCTCGTTGGCAACAAACCACCATCGCGCCCCCCTTCTCGAACTTTGAGCGTCACCCCAAAAATAACAATCCCATCATAATCCGACTTAATCTGCGAAATATCTAAACTCTTACCACCCCGAAACGCCGCATCATCAACCATCCCCAAAAAATAAACCTCATCAATCAACCGAAAAGACTCATTATCCTTATAATTACTTTCGAGAATATCCCTAGCAGCGATCGGCTTATCCGTCACCGCAGCGATCGGCACTTGCAACACCTTAAAAAACTCGCGTAAAGCAGGCAGAAAATCTAATTGATTAAAGATAGTTAGATTCATTATTTACAGATCCTTAAACGATTTTAAAATTTGCAGCACGGGATATAGTTCATTGCCCGATCGCTTAAACAGTGAAAAATCATCCGAAAGATCATATTGCGATCGTTGTAGCTTAACAAACATAAAATGATCGCCATTAGTAACCATTGCATAGGTTGGCTTATCACCATTTGGACTTGCCATCATATAAGCAAGAGCCTGTGGTACTGCCACTAAAAACGAAAAACTAGAACGCTTTGCCTCAACTAAAACTATCCATAAGTTGTTATTTAAAACTAAAGCATCAATTCTGCCGTGATAAGTAACATTACCACCGCGGCGGTACGCATCCTGAAAGGAATCACTAATCTCAACAGACTCTTCACTTCGCAAACTAAAAGGAGACTCCAGAAAACCCGCCAAAAACAGCAATGGTGAAACCATCAACAAATTTACTGTTCCCTCAGACAAAAAGCCTTCATTAACATGATACAAATATGACTGCTTAATTCGATCTAAAGTGTTTTTTTCAGTATCAACTAATTCTGCAAACTCCCCTTGCCATTCCTTAAAAAAATCTGGATCAAGCGATCGGCTCAAACCCAACTTTGTCTCCACATCATGAAGCGATCGGATATTTTCGGTAACGGCAATAGTCATAGCTATTTACTCTCCTATTCAAAACAACGTCTGAATCACAGATTAGACAGATTAAAGGATTGCACGGATTTTAACTTAATTCTAATCCAAAAAATCTGTGAAATCTGCGTAATCCGTCTAATCTGTGATTCAGACTATTTACTCACCAACACCCACGCCACCAAGTCAAACTTATCAACCTGAAATTTTTGATCAACATTCCCATCTTGCTTCACAAAATCTAACGCCATTTGATTACCCTTTTTAATTTTTCCAAATAGATCTCGCACCGCCGTTCCCATCGTCTCCTTAGTCGTACCATCCGCCATCACTTCAGTTTGCACCGATTGACTACTAAGCCAAGACTTGAGCGCAGTTACTAACTCAGCGATCGCCACCTCTTCACCTCGCTCCACAGCAGCAGGCACATATCTATCTTTCTCCTTATGCAAAGTCAGAAAATCTAAAACTTCCTTTTGATTATTCAAAACCAACTTGCCAGACTTATCGATATAAATCAAATCAAACACCTGATATTGATGATCGAGTTTTTTCGATGGTTTCGCAGGATAGCCCAGCAAAGCCACTATTCCATTACTACTATCAGCATCTCCCCCAAATCCCGAATAGACACCCTTGGGCATCTGGCGATATTTATCCTTATCACGATTAAACTCAGCAAGTAAATCCTGTCGATAGCGCTCCAAAGACAAACTATCAAAGCCTAAACCTTGATCGCTTACCTCGATGTCATCCCAAGTGATTAGCATCTGTTCCATCATGCGATCGTTCATCTTGCGATCAAAGTCTTCATCATGAGCCATCTTGGCAAAGCTATCCGAGAACTGATGATCGACCTCAGAGCCAGCCAACTTCATCGCCGCCATCCGTTGCTCAATCCGTCCTTGTAGATTCAAATAGGAATTAATATTATCCGACGGCCAGAAGTTAATCCCAAAGATCTGCTCATTCGGACTACCCAAGCGATCAATCCGTCCCATACGCTGAATAATCCTCACAGGATTCCAGTGAATATCGTAATTAATCACCATATCTGCATCTTGCAAGTTCTGCCCCTCACTGAGAGCATCCGTAGCAATCAAGATGTCAATGGGCTTAGTTAACTTTTTGTGAGTATCAGGATGGTTGTCTGCAATCCAATCTTTCCATTCAACAAAAGCGTCCAAACCTTGTTTCTCAGTATCAAAAGCCCATTCCTTTTCACAAAACAACTTGGTATAGGGTGCAAATCTTTCCAGAATCGCTTCCATCGATTGTTTGTGATCGCTATCATCTGAGTAAGAGCCTGTCCCTGATGCGATCGCAATCTTCTCAAACCCTCTCGCTTGCAGTTGCTCAAACAGATATACTGCCGTATCCCGATAGACCGTAAAAATAACTACCTTGGGATTATGGTTATTTGCGCCCGACTTACGCTTTTTGACAATCTCTGCAATCAAAGCCTTCAACTTATCATCACAGGATTTCAGCCGATCCGACTTTTTGGAGGCTGGAGCAATCTCTTTGTCAAGTTTTACAGCAAACTTTTGCAAGTTGACCGACAGCTTATCTAGAGCATCTAAATCTTTCTTCAAATCCTCTTTGAATTTGTCTAAGTTCCCAACCCGATCAATTTCCGCAATACTAATCGGGCGTTTTTTGCCTAGCGTGTACTGCTCAACCGCTTCTGTAAACTCATCGTCATTCTGATCGTCATCCAAGTTAACCACATCATTTTCTAGGGTTACTGGTTTTGCCTTGTTTGCTTGATACGCCTTAATCTTATCTAAAGCATTTTGATGATGATCCTTAATCTTCTCAACCGTTGAATAAAACGAACACCAAGAAGACTCTAGCCGCTTCACCATCAAGATATAAATCATCTTGACCAGAAAGCGATCGCGCAATTTTTCATCCTTCAATACATCTTTTTTTACGCCTGAATTATCATCTAAATCATCTTCTAAATAAGAGGCTGGTTGATAGCCTGACAGCATCGGAGGGAAATGGTCAAACAACTCCTCAAAGGTTTCAAAATTACCAAGCTGATGTGGTGTTACAAACAAGTTTACGGGCTTATTTTTGACAGGAAAGATTAAATCAGTCTCCTGACTCTCAACCATCTTGCGAGTTCGTGCTACGAGCAAAGAGTCAGTCAAGCGAAAGAAATCATTACCTGAGAGTTTTTTAATAAAGTCTCCGATTTTGGGATTGTCATCTTTGCGCCATTCATTAAACATTGTCTGGGCTTGCTTAAACGAATAGTCAATATTTCTGACACCCAATTTTGCATCATAGCCATGCACATTCCCCTGCACCATCAACTTAAACTGGTTTCTAGCATCATTCAGAGAGTTATTGATCGGCGTTGCCGATATCAATAAGACTTTGACATCTTGGTTTTTCTGTAAAATCTGCTCAACCAGAAACTTATAGCGATTTGCCTTGTCATTTCGCAAGTTATGACTTTCATCAATCACGATCAGCTTCGGCTTATCGTCACGAAAGAACTTATCAGCGCGATCGCTATAGGACTCTAAACGAGAGCTACTCATATCCGTATGAAAGCGCATGAAAAACTTGAGCTTGTCACTTTCAAATTTAGATTCCTGATTTTCCTTGTATCGTCTCCAGTTATCCTCTAGTTTTTTAGGGCAAAGCAAGATCACCTCACGCCCCTGCATCTGGAAAAACTTCATTACCGCCAAAGCACTCCAAGTTTTACCCAAACCTACCGCGTCCGCTAAGATTGCCCCATCATATTTCTGAAGCATCCGAATTAAACTCAGGACACCTTTTTTCTGGAAATCATACAGAGCATGAAAAATAGCCGTATTTTCTAATCTGCCCACTTGACGATTAAATTCTGGATCGTTCTCAATTGCTAGAATTTGATTGCCAAATAGCTCAAATAAAATCTTGTAGTAAATATCCCGTGGCGAATATTCAATAAATATCTTAGCGATCGCCTCAATCAGATATTGCTTAAAATCAATCTTTTTACTCGTACCATCCTTAGCCAGAATCGTTTTCTCTTTATGAGCTTGAGGCTTCTGCCAGAGAGTCTCAAACCATTCAACTAGCTCTTTATATTGGCTATTGTTTCCCGTCTCCGCAATATTTAACTCAAGATTATTAGTTTGCTTTTTGCCAATTCCTGCTTCCGTCAGGTTCGAGCTACCTGAAATAAAGTATTTGTTGCGATCGTCTTTCTTTGACGGCTCAAACAAGTAGCACTTAGCATGACAAAAATTTGGCTCTAAAGTTTTTGCTTTAACCTTGTCCTGCTTTAAAAAATCGACTGCTTCCTGAGCCAGACGACTAAGATTTAGTGCTGCCTCAATCGTAATGTTCTCATTTAGTAAATCTAAGGGGCGATCATCAACTTGATCTAAGTTAACGATGTCTCCCAGCACTAGCCGAAACTTGGTAATTTTTTGATTAACCTGTTGCGAAAGATAAGCTAAAGCCCCAACCGTGAAATAGCCTGTAACGATATCAATAGTGCCATCTTCTGTATATTGCTTAATCCACTCATGGACTTTTAGATTCTGGTTTTCATTATCTAATATCATCTATTCACACCTAGAAACAGTAAATCCTTCGACAATTAGCTCAATTGGACGCATCGCTAAACTCCATATACAAATCCTTAAATGCAGCAATCACATCTGGTGATAATGTCTTTTCCCGATCGCTATAAAATTTTTGAAACTCAGCGATCGCATCAAAGCGATCGTAATCTTTAGGTTCTGGAACCCGTACTGATTCATTCAAGATTAACTTTGGCTCTACCATTACCGCTTGAGGACAGACTTTTCGCACCCGATCTGCTAGTCCGATGGGCGGCGTATCCACAGCGATCGCAAATTTCAAATAGCCGACATAATCGCGATGCGCTTCTAATTGCTCATCAAGCTGATCGATATGACATTCCACTCGTTTAAGAGGCTTTTGGCAAGCAAGGGGCTGAAATTGCACTTTCGCAGGTCTACCCACTTCCACTTCAATCAAATTAAAGCCCTTCTCTTCGCCCACTTCGCCAAAATCTACTTGAATTAATGATCCTGCATAATAGGTCGGTGCGGCATTGGCAATCTGTTGAGGACGATGGATATGACCTAAGCCTACATACTGACATTCTGAAGGGATTGATTGTCCTGAAAGGCTATAGACAGCACCACTATAAAAGGCAGCCTCTGAGCCTGTAAACTTCGCGCCATCAACGGTCATATGCGCCATCATCACATTCACAGCATCGGTCTTAAATGCAGTAGCCAGATCTTGCAAAACATAGGTTGCCAAGGTTTTATAATCATTGCGTTGCTCAACAGCATCTTTATTCCAAACATCCTCAGCCGCTAATAAGCGCCGCTCTGAAGCAAAAGGCATCGCGCCAACACATAGCTTTCCATTAGCAGTATCAATATTAACAACGCCCCCTTCTTCGGCAATTCTTGGTCTACCTAAAGCCCTCACTCCTGCAAGAGATAGTAAATGCGCAAGACTATCAATCCGATTGGCAGAGTCATGATTTCCTGCGATCGCCACTGAAGGAATACTTGACTGATTAAGCTTATAAAAAAATTCATAGGCAACTCGTTCTGACTCAGTTGTGGGATTCGGTACATCAAAAATATCCCCCGCCACAAGTACGGCATCAACTTCAAATTCTTGAGCATATTTGAGTATTTCTTCCAATGCTAGGGCAATTTCAGGAGTGCGATCGACTCCCTTTAATTTTCTACCCAAATGCCAATCAGAGGTATGAATTAAACGCATATTATTTTACCAATGTTAGCGACTTTAATACTTGCAAATAGACTCCCATTCCCACAGGCTCACAGCGTCTAAACCCACCATTTGCACTACTATCTGGAATACTTCCACCTGAGATGAGTGCTGGATTTCCTTTTAGCTCAAAAAAGCTCGAAATAACTACGACACTGTTATCGCGAGCATTCTCTGTATAAACTCCCACTGAGCCAAACTCCGTCTGAACTTGATTTACTCTTTGCAGACCTCGTGAACCAGATTGAGTGGAACGGATACTAATACAGGTGTTATTTTCTCCTTGATAGGCGATCGTGTAACCAGAGTCATCATCACCATTAGCATATTTGTTCGCTTCTCCCTTGGCATAAACTAAGCGAAACCCTTCTGGAATAAAATTTGGCGCAACAATTGGGATTGGCAATTGTAGAAGTAACGCTTTTTGTTCTGAAGTCAATAAATTCCCAGTGTCTTTCTTTGGCTGACTTCCAATTGCAGTAGAAATCGTATAATTAGGAGCGGTTTCAAAAAACTCGCCAGTACTATTCAAACAATTCATTAGGGATTCAGAATATTTCTCTCCACTATCTTTTTGAAAGAAATTATATTCAGAGGGAGAACCACCATCTAGCGATATCGAGAGATTCTCACCATTCTGACTTAAAGTTACAGTTCTTGCATGTTTTTTCCAGCCATCCGCAACAAAATAATCTTTTTCAGCAGATAAGGAGCCAGTAGTCTCGCCAACTGCGACAGCATAGCGCCCAGATGGCATAGAAACACCTTGATAACAGATACGGCTTCCCTGCTTTGCGATCGTAATGTATCTGGAGCCTGCATTATATACACCTGTAATTAGAGATACTTGCTTAGATGACGATCGCCCATCGATTGCATCTGCTTTAATCACGGATTGTTGATCATTTGTAGCTGCTTTTGTTTGAGATTCAGGTAGGTTTTTAGTCGTTTCTGCCTGAGTCGTGGCTATACCTGCGTTAACAGCAGGCTGTTGGGCGCAAGCAGTGACTTGAACAATGACATTAAGCAAGATAAATGGAATACATAGTTGCGATCGCATTGACAATTCTCCTATCAAATAAAGAATAAACCAAGATCTCAAGTTCTTGGCTAAAAGCTCAAGTCCACTGAAGAGGACTACAGAATACTTTTAATTAACCCCTTGAAACGGGTTTGAGCTTTTAGCCCGCACTTGAGTGTGCAGGGCATCATAAGTCATAATTTTATTTTAAAGGTTTTACGATGGAGATCGCTATAGCCAAGTTGCGCGATCGCTTCTCGATGTTTAGCCGTACCATAACCCTTATTTGTGCCTAGATCATAGCCTGTATATATTTCTGCTAGTCCTACTATCCTGCGATCGCGCCACACTTTTGCGATAATGCTTGCCGCCGCAATTGAGATTGACAGAGAATCCCCCTTAATTACTGTAGTTTGTGGAATTGGCGCAATTAGTTTAAATCGCAAAAGTTGATTGCCATCGATCAAGCAATGCTTAGGCTGTGGATTTAGCTTGGCGATCGCCCTCTCCATCGCTAGTAAACTCGCTGCGAGAATATTCATTTCATCGATTTCCTCAACTGATGCTGTACCAATTTCACAGGCGATCGCAGTTTCACGAATGATTAGATCTAATTTTTCGCGCCGTTGGGGTGATAGCTTTTTGCTATCAGTTACGCCAAGCTCTTCTAAAGAAGCAAATTTATCAATTGGCAAAATCACAGCCGCCGCCACAACTTCACCAAAAAGACAACCCCTCCCAACTTCGTCAACTCCTGCTACAGGATAATTTGCAATTTCTAGCGATCGGATGTCTTCTTGATTCATGAAACTGATTTCATCTTTTGGTATATAGAGCATAGCAAAGCAAGTTTTGCTCAGGACATAAAACCAGAAGATGAGTTGCGGCGCGAAGCGCCGCAACTCGTTTCTTGGATTTTGGTTTATACTGGCTAACTCTTTTTTTTGCTATATGTTATAGCGCTTTGCGCTGACTTAAAACCCAGTGAAAATTTTGAAAGTACCGCGAAGCGGCACTTTCAAAATTTGTTATCCTAAATACAGTGTCACAAGCACCACAAGCAAGTTTTAATAGTAGCTAACTCATCAGTCAAGACCCACCGCAATGACCACAACGCCGATCGCACCCAAAACAACTACACAACCCACACTCGTCAATCGTCCTGACGCATTAGGACGATTTGGCATTTTTGGGGGTAAATATGTCCCCGAAACCCTTATGAGCGCCCTTGCTGAACTGGAAACCGCCTTTTATCATTACAAGAACGATCCAGATTTCAATAACGAGCTAGATGGCTATTTACGGGACTATGTGGGTAGACCCAGCCCTCTGTACTTTGCGGAGAGATTGACACAGCACTATGGGACTGCTCAGATTTATCTAAAGCGAGAAGACCTCAACCATACGGGTGCGCACAAAATCAATAATGCCCTAGCTCAAGTTCTCCTCGCTATCCGCATGGGCAAAAAGCGCGTAATTGCCGAAACAGGTGCAGGACAACATGGTGTGGCTACGGCAACTGTTTGCGCTCGCTTTGGTCTAGATTGTGTGATTTATATGGGCGTGCAAGACATGGAACGCCAATCGCTGAATGTATTTCGGATGAAGCTCATGGGTGCGGAAGTGCGTCCTGTTGAAGCTGGTACTGGTACGCTCAAAGATGCCACATCTGAAGCAATTCGTGATTGGGTAACTAATGTCGTCGATACCCATTATATTCTCGGTTCCGTTGCTGGTCCACATCCTTACCCAATGATTGTCCGAGATTTTCATGCCGTGATTGGTAAGGAGAGTCGTCGCCAGAGTCAAGAGAAATGGGGCGGTTTACCAGATATTTTGCTTGCTTGTGTTGGTGGTGGCTCCAATGCGATGGGTCTATTCCATGAGTTCGTCGATGAGCCGAGCGTTCGCTTGATCGGTGTGGAAGCAGCAGGTAAAGGCACAAATACTGAGTTCCATGCCGCAACTTTAACTCTTGGGCGCGTTGGTGTATTACATGGCGCAATGAGCTATCTATTACAGGATTCGGAAGGACAAGTTCAAGAAGCGCATTCCATCAGTGCTGGCTTAGATTATCCAGGTGTTGGTCCAGAACATAGCTATCTCAAGGATTTAGGTCGTGCTGAATATTACAGCGTCACCGATCAAGAGGCTCTAGATGCATTTCAACGACTCTCTCGTTTGGAAGGAATTATTCCCGCTTTGGAAACATCCCATGCGATCGCTTATCTGGAAACCCTCTGCCCACAACTAACCGCCGATCAGCGCATTATCATCAACTGTTCTGGTCGTGGTGACAAGGATGTAAATACCGTAATTCAGCATTTACATCTGTAAAAGATAAAGTCGGCACTTCGTGCCGACTTTATCTTTTACAGCGCTTTGCGCTCAAACCAAAACCAAGATAAATTTTGAAAGCGTTGCGAAGCAACGCTTTCAAAATTTATCTTATGGCTCGTTTGATCGGCAATTGCTGTCAGTTTGTGCAGATATCCATCTCTCTGCTTCTAGTGCTACCATGCATCCTGTTCCTGCGGCAGTAATTACTTAACGATATTTGCTATCTTGGACATCGCCACAGGATTAGATACCTTCAATATTAGTAGCGGTTGACTTTCCTTTAGTGATGATAGAACCCATCGCGTCGAGTTCTATTTCTATAATCAATATAGCTACTTAATTAGTGGTTTGCGGCGAAGCCACACACCACTAATTAAGTAGCTGGAAAAGGAGTAGCCACTCATAGCAATCTCCTGAGTATATCTGCTTAATTAAGATAGGTTTCGCTATACGTGACAAAATATATCGCATCTAGTGGATTTCTGTAGGATAATGTGATAATACCTACAAAAATGAAGCTACATCAACTCTAAATCGATTTTAGATCGATAAAATTATGGATATTAAGCTCATCAACATCGGCTTTGGTAATATTGTTTCGGCAAACCGAGTTGTAGCGATTGTTAGCCCTGAATCTGCTCCAATCAAGCGTATCATTAGTGATGCGCGTGAACATGGTAAGTTAGTTGATGCTACCTATGGTAGACGCACAAGAGCGGTAATTGTTACCGACTCTAGCCATGTAGTTCTATCTGCAATTCAACCTGAAACTGTCGCTAATCGTTTTGTCATCAGTAAAGAAGGCGCTACAGATTAACCCAATTTAAAAATCCTTGCTTTGCAAGGATTTTTAAATGTAATTGGACGTTTGGGTAACGGGCAAAGTGCTACCAACTCTATCTCTATAGGGAGTTACGAAACGTTGAGCGAAGATAAATTAAGCGAAGGCAAATTAATAGTTGTAACGGGACCAAGCGGTGTCGGCAAAGGAACTCTGTTGCAGAAGCTACTGGAGCGTTATCCCGATCGCATTCTCTTTTCAGTTTCGGCAACGACTCGATCGCCCCGTGCGGGTGAAGAACATGGTCGAGAATATTTCTTTTGGGATCGGTCTGAATTTGAACAAAAGCGCGATGCAGGTAAATTTCTGGAATGGGCCGAATATGCGGGAAATCTTTACGGTACGCCGCGCCAAGCAATCGATGAAGCGATCACCTTGGGACAAATAGTCCTCCTAGAAATCGAACTAGAAGGTGCGCGGCAAGTTGCCCAGTCTTTTCCTAGTGCTCAACGAATTTTCATTGCCCCACCTTCGATGGAAGTTTTAGAAAGTCGTTTGCGCGATCGCAGTACCGATAGTGATGAACAAATTATCAAGCGCTTACACCATGCCAAATTGGAAGTAGCTGCGGCAAATGAGTTTGATATCACAATCATTAATGATGATCTAGAAATTGCTTTGCAGCAACTTGAAAGCGCCATGTTTAGCTAAAATCACTAAAACCAATTTTTTGAAAGCCCGCCGAAGGCGGGCTTTCAAAAAATTGGTTTTGATAATCAGGATTGCTGGACTAGAATGATTGTGCTTTAGGTGGCTTTGCCAGCTAAAGCACAATCATTCTAGTTGCGGTTTTCCTTATGACTACGTGGAGTCTCGTTGGCGCTTTGCTATTATCGGTTTCGGCTCAAGCTCTCGATGGTCGTGAAGTTGCCGCAGTGCCTCGGTCAGTGATGAGCTATGCCAATCGCCCAGTACTCGCCTCAGAAGATCTCGCCAACAATCAGTCCGATCCTGTGGCAAAGCAAGCGATCGCCAACCTGCTCAATGATATTAAGCAGATGGGAGTAAATAACCCTGATCAAGGTGTATGGATTCAGTCCCACGATGGTGCGATCGCCTCTGGTCGTCTATCGATCCGCCCATTGCCATCAGCTTCGCTTACTAAAAATGTCACCACCTTGGCAGCATTACAAACTTGGGGATCAAACCATCGCTTTATTACTAAGATCAGCAGCACAGGAAAACTTACTGGCGATACGCTCAAAGGCGATCTGATTATTGAGGGTAGTGGCGATCCGTTTTTTGTGTGGGAAGAGGCGATCGGGCTAGGCAATAAACTTAATCAATTAGGTATTAAGCGCATTCAAGGTAATCTGATCATTACAGATCGGTTCTCCATGAACTTCGAGCCTGACCCTCAAGAATCAGCAAACTTTCTCCGTCTCGCCTTTGATAGCAGCCGATGGCAGGGTGAAGTTGCCGAGCAATATGCAACGATGCCCGTAGGAACGCCCAAACCGCAGCTAGTAATTCTTGGTAATGTGCGAATTGTGCCAAATCTTGCTGTAGCAAATATTTCCACTAGCAACTTACTGATTCGCCATGCATCGTTACCGCTTTGGCAAATCCTAAAGCGCATGAATACCTTTAGTAATAATGAGATGGCGGAAACTCTGGCACTGCAAATGGGTGGAGGAAAACAAGTTGCGGAGATCGCAGCTAATGCGACAGGGATACCTATTTCAGAAATTAGGTTAATCAATGGCTCAGGTTTAGGGCAAGCCAATCAAATTTCCCCTCGTGCATCAGTGGCGATCTTGATGGCAATTCATAATCGCGCCCAAGTCGAGGGCTTAACCCTTGCGGATCTCTTCCCAAGTAGTCAATGTAACTGCGGCACGATCGAGGGACGTAAAATGCCCAAATGGGCGATCGTTAAAACTGGCACACTTTCCGATGTCAGTGCCTTAGCTGGGGTTGTCCAAACGCAAGAACATGGTGCAATCTGGTTTGCGATCGTCAATCGAGGTGAGGGCGATATTGATGCTTTTCACCGATCGCAGGATCGTGTATTGCAAACTTTAGTTGCTAAATGGGGTTTACCCAAATTACCTACTGCTAGTTTTGCAGAAACACCTTGGCAAGATAGCGATCGCAACGAAATCGCCAAATAAAGAACCCATTTTTTATGGCGCGACGAAGCCGCGCCATAAAAGACGGGTTTGCCCATCGTAGAGGCAATTCGTGAATTGCCTCTACGTTTTTTGGTTTATGGCGTAGACTATGAAAGGATTATGAAAAGATTGAATAGCGCTCATAAATGATGTCTGCCAAGCCTAAATTGAACAACCAAGAGCTTGTGAAAGCTCAATCGGTAACGACATCGCCAGTAAAATCTCAGCTCAAATCTGAACACTGGCAAATTGTTACGACAACTTTTATCACCGTATTTCTGGCTGAAGTTGGAGACAAAACCCAGCTAAGTATTTTAGTGATTTCAGCGCAGTCACATCAGCCTTGGATCGTATTTGCTGGAGCCGCGATCGCCTTAGTCTCAACTAGCTTGTTAGGTGTGATCGCAGGTAAATGGCTAGCTAAAACCTTCTCGCCAAGTTTACTAAACACCCTCGCTGGCTTGAGTTTTCTGATTTTGTCACTTAGTTTATTGTGGGAAGCGATCGCTTAAAAAATATGGACTGGCAATTATTATTTCTCAGCTTTGGTACGATTTTTTTGTCTGAGTTAGGCGACAAAAGTCAATTAGCAACCTTGAGCTTAAGTGGTAGCTCAACTGCTCCTAGATTTGTGTTTATTGGCTCAGCCGCCGCCCTATTAGTAGCTAGCTCAATAGGAGTATTTCTTGGCGACAGCATTTCTGTGTTTTTACCAACAAAATTGCTCAAGGCGATCGCAGCATTATTATTTGCAATTATGGCAATGCGTCTGTTTATGAATAATGACGATTAACTTAAAACCCAAAAAGGTAAAGCATCCGCGTAGCGGGTGCTTTACCTTTATAATTGGTTGCTAACATGCCCACTACAAACCATGAAATCTCATGCTGTCATTATCTTAGGAGAGAAAAGTATTGCGATCGCAAGACAAATTCAAACCGTAATTCCTGATGCAGTAATTTATGGACTAGCATCGCGTACCCAAACTGCCGATTGCCAATACGACAAATTCAGCGAAACCGTCAGCGAATTATTTAGTCAAGGACATCCAATTATTGGTATCTGTGCCGCAGGAATCCTAATCCGATCGCTAGCGCCCCTACTTTTAGATAAACGTGCTGAACCACCTGTAATTGCGATCGCAGAAGATGGTAGCGCTGTAGTTCCGCTATTGGGTGGTCTGAATGGAGCAAATGATCTCGCTAGAGCGATCGCGAAAGAATTGCAAGTCCAAGCGGCGATAACCACCACAGGCGACTTAAGATTTCAAACTACATTGTTAGCTCCTCCATCAGGCTATCGACTGCTAAATAATGATCAACAAGCAAAGACATTTTTAGCGGATTTATTGGCTGGCAAATCGGTACAACTGATTGGAGATGCACCTTGGCTAAGCGAAAGTAATCTTCCCTTTGCGGATGCTACCCATAGAATTGAAGTGATTTCCGATAAAATTGCATTGGAAGCGATCGCCTCAAAATTAAGCTCCACTTATTTAATTTATCAAACTGAGCAAACCCAAGACCAGAGCATCACTGGCAAACTCTCAATCATTGGTACAGGGCCTGGAGCGGCAAAATGGATGTCTCCCGAAGTCAAAGCAATTCTAGAAGATGCAACGGATTTTGTTGGTTACAAAACCTATATCAATTTAGTAAAGGAATTTACGAAAGGAAAAACAATCCATGCTTCCGATAATCGCGTGGAGCTAGATCGCGCCCGTCTTGCTCTCAATTTGGCAACTGAGGGTAAATCAGTGGTGATCGTCTCCTCTGGCGACCCTGGAATTTATGGCATGGCTGCCGCCGTATTTGAAGTGTTAGATCATGAATCCAATTCTAAATGGAACCAAATCGATATTCATGTTGCTCCTGGGATATCCGCTGCTCAAGCTGCCGCCGCTGCGATTGGCGCTCCCATAGGGCATGATTTCTGTACGATATCTCTTTCGGATATTCTCAAGCCTTGGGAAGTGATCGAGCAGAGGTTAACCGCCGCCGCCCAAGCTGATTTTGCGATCGCAATTTACAATCCGATTTCCTCTCAGCGTAAATGGCAACTCCCTGCGGCTAAAGAGATTCTATTAAAATGGCGTTCGCCTGGTACACCTGTGATTTTGGGATGCAAAATGGGACGCAAAGGCGAAAACGTGCGGGTGATTACGCTTGCGGAACTAGTTCCTGACCTTGCGGATATGCAAACCGTGATTATTGTGGGATCTAGTAAGACTAAGACTTTGGCATGGGGCGATCGCTTACGAGTGTACACACCCCGCACCTACAATTACAACGCTTTGCGCTCAAACCTAAACCAAGAGAATTTTTGAAAGTGTTGCAAAGCAACACTTTCAAAAATTCTCTTGTGATTCGTCTGATCGGTAATTAAGAAATTTTGTAAGAGTGTTGAATCTCAACACTCTTACAAAATTTTTTGTAGTTCGTTTGATCGCAAATTAAAGACATGCGATCGCCTCTTCAATCTTAGCTTATACCAATTCACAAAAGTGTGGCAACACTTCTATGAATTAAAAACCAAACGCAGTAAGGGTTTTAAAAACACAAAATGGCTACGTCATTTTGTGTTTTGGTATTAGACATCTTGAGTTTTAGCAAGAATTATCGTTTATTTTATCTTGCAGAGATAATAAATCCACATATCAGAGTTATCGCTTAGCTCTTGTTGAGTTGTGATTTCAAGACCACTTTTCCAAGAGTACATTCTGATATTCTCAAAAGCTGCTTTTAATTGATTGAGCTGCTCTTGAGGTCGAATGTAATATTGCTTTAATCGGAAATTATGAGATTCATCTTGAATGATTTCATGTTCAGAATGCTTTATTTGCTGTAGAGAAATTGAACGGTTGAAGAAACGTAGAAGAGCAAACATGATCATATTGACATAGGTTTTGAGAGGATTTAGGCTAATCTGATTCTGCCATTTAAATTCTCGTTCTAGTCCTTGTAGACTATGACTTGAAAAGAAGAAATACCCTCCAGATTTACCGACTCGACTGACTTCTTGCAACACCTGCAATCGATCTAAATGGGAGATAACATCAATACCATTAAAGCTAAATAAGATAAAGTCAAAAGAGTTATCTTGAAATTGACTCATATCTCTAGCATCACCCACTTCAATTCTTAATTGTGAAGATAATGGAAAACGCTTTTGGCAGACTGCCACCATCTCTTCAGAATAATCAATACCAACATATTCCTTAACTACTCTAGAGAAATATTGGGTAGTACGTCCCCCGCCTATTCCAACATCCAGCATTTTCATGTGCGACCATTCATTGCTTAGAAGATCCAAAATGCTTTTTTCGGCTGGTTGTAATTGACGTAATTGGCTGTAGTGTTGAACAATCTCACGAGCCGTATAAACTTGATGATTATGCTCAAACATAATATTTTATGTTTGAATGAGAATTCTGAAAGGGTACTTGCATTTTAAGATTAGAAGCATCAGACTTAATTAACATACCATTTTGAGGGCAACGCTTCTGGTCATCCTAATTTCAAATAATGGTAGTACTAAAGAATTAATGATAGGCGGTGCTTCGCACCGCCTATCATTAATTCTTTAAATCCTTTCCTTTTTAGGACTACCCAATAGTATAGCTGTCGCCATTCTTGTTAGGACATAAAACCCAAATAGTGAGAGGCTGTGCGAAGCACAGCCTCTCACTATTTGGGTTTTGATTTGTCTTGAGAAAAGTGGCTAAGGCTATAGATTTATTCTCTGCTGATGAGTTGCGAATACTGTCAGAATATAAGCCTCAATATATGCTGTCAGGACATACTCATGGTGGGCAACTATCTTTCTTCGGTTTTGCCCCCATTCTGCCACCACGTAGTGGAAAATATGTGAGTGGTTGGTATCAGAACAATGCAATTTTCTTGTATGTATCTCGTGGGTTAGGCATTTCGATATTACCGATAAGAATTGGATCAGTACCCGAAATTGCCTATTTTGAATGGGTTTTAAAATCGTGAGATCTCGAATAGAGCTTTACCGCCCTAAGCGCTGTAACTTAGCGCGATAGCCATGCGATCGCCTCTTTAATCCAAGCTTCGATATCTTGAGTTTTAGCAAGTATTGGTAAACTCGCGATCGCATTCAGAGCATTACTAATTTCAGTTGGTGTATAACCTAGAGCTAACAAAGTCATCTCGACCTCTTCCTGCACTGCCACACTAACTACGCTACCAACAGAGCTGGTTACGCCAACTTGAGCCAAGCGCCAATCTGCTAGTTTTGTCTTTAGCTCTAGAGCTAACCTTTCCGCTGTTTTCGTGCCGACCCCAGGAGTTAAACTCAATACCCGCGTATTACCTGAAACGATCGCCTTAACTAAATCTTGAATCCCCAAACTATTGAGAAGCGCTAAACCAACCTGAGTCCCAATTCCTGAAACATTGATTAATTGGCGAAACAATTCACGTTCTGCAAGAGTGGCAAAACCAAACAAGGTCATTTGATCTTCTCGAACGATTAGATGCGTAAATATTTGCGTCTCTTCCCCCACAAGTGGCAACTTATTCGCAGTGCTAGCCGTAATTTGAATATCGTAACCAACACCCTGTACATCTAGGGTGAGCCAATAGGAAGGTGTATTTTTTCGAGAACTGTCGGCAGCTTTGCAAGCAGCGATCACACCACGCAAAAAACCAATCATCGGCGTGGCAATGGCGGAAACTGAGGAAGTTGCACAGCCGCGAGGGAAGTTACTGCTTTACGATTGCTAGAATTCGCGATCTCAAGCTGAGAGTTTTCTTCTCGCTCTGGATTAGCAACAATGCCATACAAAGCCTTCATAAATTTGGGCATAGCCACAGGGGAAAACATGGTCGAGTTAGTTACGGCTGAGATTGAAGAAAGAGACGTTTCAGATGAATCATCATTGGTAATATTAGCAGTAGTATTTTTTGCCACAGCGATCAGCTGTTGTTCTGGTTTCGACTCAATACGCCAGTTAGTAATCTGTTCATCCTTTGTTGGTTCTGCAACAATCCGCAAAGGTGGCATATTAGGAGAAAGTGGTGAACCTTGAGAAGCCTTATGAGGTCGTATAATCAAAGGTGAAATTGGTTGGCTTCTTGCAGGCATGGACAACTGAAGTGGTTCAGGCTCTTCAGTAGATACTTCAGAAATTACTTCAGATTGGTGAAAATCAGTTGTAAAAGGCTTTAGCTCTTGAGAATCTTCTAGCTCAATTGGTTGAGGTGCAGGTACAATTTTGACTACATTTTGCAGAGGTGAGTCATTGTTCGCCTCAACGGGAGTAATCTTTTCATCGGCAAGCTTAGCGATCGACCAAGACTCTAACGCCGAAAGTGCCATGTCATTAGGCGCAGGTGTTGAGGTGTCGAGGCAACGTTCAAGGGCAGCTTTTAGTTGCGACGTGTGGTGCTGTTGGCGCTTGAGGCGATCGCGCAATTCATCACAATTTGTATGAACATCCTGTAACTCACTCTCAAGTTGGTCGATGCGCGACTGAAGAGTTTGAGTGAGGGTTTCCTGTCTTTGGATGACTAGCTGCGATAGTTGTAGTTGCTCTTGAGCTTGACGCAACAAAACTTGAGCTTGCTGACTACGCTCATTGCAAAACTGTAGCTCTTGTTCTAAGACTTGTCTGGGCAAGGCGTTGAACAGAGTTGTCGGCTCACCGTGTATGTTTGAAGATACACTCTGAAGCGGGGTTTGCGGCTCTGGCATCAATGGACTAATGCTCTCTTGTGCTGATGAATCGCCAAATCCAGCCTGACTCATGACTTACCCTTCACACCAAGAATTTTACCTAGTGTCAAATCTTAGCTCAAAAATTTGTTTTTTGTAGCATTAATTTTCATAAATTGAAGAATAATTATGACAATGATGACTATAAACGACCAAAAAAAGACAAATTCTGCCATCTCTAAAACCGAAAAGAGAGTTGAGGTGCTTCTCACTTCAACTCTCTTCTCGGTTTTTCCAGCATCGCTTTGAACAACAAAAAAGAGTTGACATAGAGACTTAGAATTAGTTAGAGCAAAGTACTGCCGATTTCGCTAACCATTAATCCCAACATGAGGGGAATCTGTGAAGATTAGTAAAGCAATCATCGCCTATAAGTCGGGCAGTCAAATTGGCAAAATATGGGCTGAGCGATGTAGCAATGAGTTAGAAGCACTTGGGATCAAGGTCTTAATTGGCCCAACAGGAGCAACTGATAACCCTTATCCTGTGTTTCTTGAATCAATGCATCAAGAAATCGATCTTGCCGTTGTACTAGGTGGCGATGGTGCAACTTTGGGGGCAGCTAGATACCTAGCAAAACTTGGAGTGCCAATACTAGCAATTAATGTCGGTGGACATTTAGGATTTCTTACCCATTCAATTGAGGAGTGTGAAAATACTGTCGAAATCTGGGAACGACTTTTGTCCGATCGATTTGCGATCGAGCAGCGAATGATGTTAGAAGCAAAAGTAGTTACAGTTGATGAAGGCTTGGGGACGAGGCTCGGTCAACCCTGTGGTCCATTTTTATGCCTCAATGAGATGTGCGTCAAACCAGCCTCGCCCGATCGCATGGTTACTGCGGCTCTAGAACTAGAAATCGATGGCGAGGTGGTTGATCAATATCACGGTGATGGGTTAATTGTAGCGACACCGACAGGCTCGACTTCATATACTGTGGCAGCAAATGGACCAATTGTGCATTCAGGAATGCACGCGATCGCAATTACGCCGATTTGTCCATTGAGCTTATCGAGCCGAGCGATCGTAATTCCACCCAAATTAACGGTGAGCATTTGGACGCTTTCTACTGACGACTTTACTCTAAAGCTATGGACAGATGGAGTCATGGCTACATCAATCTTCCCTGGGCAAAGAGTGGACATCCAGATGTCAGAGCATCAAGCACAATTTATTGTCTTGCGAGAAGAGTATTCCTACTATCAGGCACTCCGCCAAAAGCTTCTATGGACAGGCGCAAGGGTACGTTATCCAAATCAATACAGAAATTAAAAGAGGGCGCTTTGCACCTCAATCCTAAAAAAGGTTGATTCGCAACCTTTTTTAGGATTGAGGTGCAAAGCGCTGTAGTTATAGCAATTCACAAAAGTGTGGTAACACTTCTATGAATTAAAAATAGGACTTACGCAAAAGAACTCTAAACCTGCATTGCATCGTAAGGGCAATTCATGAATTGCCCTTACGATGCGTTCTTGTGCGTAAGTCCTAAAGAAACAAACCCTGCAAGGGTTTTAAAAGCCCAAAATGGCGTAACCATTTTGGGCTTTGTATTAGTCACGAAATGCGATTCGACCAGTTTTCGGTAAGCTAAAAGCAAGAAAAGAGAAGAAATACAACATGTAAACAATTCCCCCCACTGCGCCGACAAAAGCTAAGTTCTCGACAGGAACTCCATTATGAAATGTGGCGCTAAAACTTAGTGGTGGCTCAAACCAAACTTTGCAAATATTACTCAGTTGCTCAGCCTTCATAAAGGCACAGTTAGCAAATATTAGCCGAAATACCACGCTTAGAGAGCAATAAACCGTTGTAGCCCACCGCCATCCCAAGTAAATTTGCTTAACACCTTGGCGCGAAGCTCCAATATCTTCATTTAAATCTTGCCAAAACCAGAGTGAAAGCACGATTAAAACTGCCGCTACAATGCCAGAAATATAAGATATACCTAAGTTACCGATCGCTAAATAAATAGTAATCAATACCAGACTAGCAACACGCCAATACAAAAGTAGCGATCGCTTGATCGCTTCACTGCCACTACGTAAAGCCCAAACCAATAAGCCGAAGGGTATTAAAACAATAAACAGCAGAGCTAATCGATAGTCTAGCCATACAAGTTGACGAATAAGGGTTGCATCCATAAAGGCAAAAATTTCTGACCAGATCTTCCAGTTTATGTTACTATACTAACTTGCAATAAATAAGCTTAAATAAATAGCTATATTTATTCTAAAAAATCCTATAAAATCTCGCAACAAAAAATAGCGAGATTCAAGCTTGTGGGCTTAAATCTCGCTACAAATGGGCTTAACGAAACATCTATGTTGCTGTTTTCAGCTTCTCAAAGAAGCGTTTTTTGCACATCGGCTAAATAGCTTAAGCCAAAAGAAAGGGAGTGATTAGCATTCCCTTTCTTTTGGTTTGACAACATCAAAAGCTGTAATTCCCGCAACGCGGGAATTACAGCTTTTGGCTATTTATGGAACCATTCGCCCCCATGAAATCGCCAGCGTGGAAAGATAATCCGCATGAGTGTTTGTGAGGCAGTAAAAACTGCTAGCCAAATACAGGCATAGTGTAGTAAAAATTTATCAAAAGGAATGTCAATCAGCCATCCAATTTTTAAGATATTACTAATCAAATATCTAAAGGGAACATAAAAGAAAAATGCTTCCCAAATACCTGAGCCTACTTGCAAGGTCGCTGGCCAATCATGATCCCAACGGACAGTTTGCAATTGGTTGTAAAAAATATCCCATAAGCAGCCTAAAACTGCGATCGCTAATAGCACCTGAAAATAGACGAATTCACCGTTGAGGCTAAAGGGAATAGTTACGAGTACCCCCAATGTCCCTAAAAGCAAAATCCGAGTTTGCCATCTTCCGATTAATGTAGGAGTCATAATCTTATCTTGTGCTATATATTTGAAATCAAGCAGCTTTAACAGCAATTATGTCAGAACTAACCTTGGCTTGGGTAGAAGCAGGAATTACCAAAAGTTATCATATCGGTCTGACAATGGCACGAATTGGGCGCGATCCTGCAAGGTGCGATTTAGTTTTAGCTCATCCCACAATATCGGGGTTGCATGTGGTGATTTATTTCGATTCACAGAAACAGAGTTTTTGGATTAGAAATATGCGTGAGTCTAATCCGCCAATGATTGATGGTCAAAGCTTATCGAAGGGAGAACGCGAATTGAAGGTGAATATGGCGATCGCGTTAGGTCAACAAATATTACAAATCACCAAAATTGATATTGATGTACCCATTTCTCCCCAGAGAAATCCTGATCATGTTTATGGATTGCAATGCCCAAATTTAAAATGTGCAAAAGTTTCATCCTACGAACGAATTACATTAGTATGTCCTTGGTGTGGCACTTCACTAGCTGGAGCTGCTAGCAGTATTTTACCGTCTAAAAGATGAGATGTGGTGCGAATTGCCACATCTCATCTTTAGAATAGCTTGATAATTAGAAGACTATGCAAATCTCCGTTCAGTTAAGTTGGCTAGAAATAGCTACCAATCAGCCGCAATCTTTGCTGCTGAGTTTACCGATCGCTATAGGTAAAGAAGAAACTTCCTTGCCAGAGAGACTAGATGGAAATCAAGTAGCACAAGTAATACTCAGCGATCGCTCGGTGTCGCGATACCATGCGTTGTTGATTTTTGAGCAAGGAAATGTCGTAGTTATCGATCAAAATAGTACTAATGGAATGTTAGTCAATGGAGTTTTGATTGATCGGAGTAGAGAACTTCGCAAGGTTCTAGCAAGTGGAGATCATCTCACGATTGGACGCTATGAAATTGCGATCGCCTTTGATTTATCTTCTACAAAGCAAACAATTATTACAGGAACGTCAAATAGCTCATTCAAGCCGATCTCATCGCCTACGATTTTATTTAACCCCAACACAGGCTTACCTCAAGCAAATATTACTCAGCAGAGTTTAGCTAGTTCTTCTAGTTTCCCACCAGACTTCTTTCAATTGCCGATAGTGGAATTGCAATCTCTGCATCGCACAGGATTGCCTGTATATGAGACGACTTACGGAGCGATCGGTGGAGGATTGGGAAGTTATATTTGGGCGGACTATTTGCGGATTTTTGGTGTAGCGGCTGACCAAATAGTAGCACTGGGGCTAGAACCTGAACCCTATGCGCGTTATAAGCGCCTCTGTCTCAATTCGCAGATACCCTTACACGAAAGGTTGCGTTCTAATTCCGATTCCTGCCCAGATAATATTTGGGGATTTCCTAGCTATGCATGGCGCGAGGCTTGGCATGACTTAACTCATGGGAAGTTTGCTCAGGCTTATAAATATCTCTGGAAAGTCTTTGCAGAACCTGATCTAGCAGAAACCTACACGCCACGATCAGGAAATGTGTTTGATTCGATTGATCGCGAAGCAAGGCGAATCGGTTGGGACAAAATTTATCGTTATGGGCGAGTTCGTTCAATCCGTAAAACCAATGATGGACGCTATGCGATCGCCTATTCTCTTGGTCAAGGCAATCATGCATTTCTAATTGCCAAGTATCTGCATTTAGCAATGGGATATGCGGCGATTCAATTCTTGCCAGACTTACAAGCCTACCGTAGTCAAACAGAAGACTTTCTCGCAGTAGTCAATGGTTATGAAGAACATGAGCATATCTATCAACATCTGGAAAATTATGGCGGTACGGTGCTGATTCGTGGGCGTGGCATTGTTGCCTCAAGGATTGTGCAACGTATTTCAGAAATTCGACAGCGATCGCCTCGGCAAAAAATTAATCTTTTGCACCTAATGCGATCGCCAAAAGCTCTAGGCAATAGTTACGGTCGTGCTCAACGTCCAATCAAGAATCATTATGAATTTCAACCTTTTAACTGGCCAAAGGCTTGTTGGGGTGGAGATTTACGCGCATTACTCGAAGCATCTGATCCGCAGACTCGTCAAACTTTGCTCAAGGATTGGGGCGGCACAACCACTGCCGATCGTCATGACTGGAAACAAATTGTGCAATCTGGCTTGAATGAGGGTTGGTATCAGATTGCGTTTGGTGATGTCGAAAAGGTCGAACAACTACCAGATCGACGAACTGCTACATATATTCGTCCCCGCCAAATGGAAGGAATCTTGCAGTTAACAGCAGATTTTATTATTGATGCTACTGGATTAGATGCCAAAGTGGAGACTAATCCCCTTTATGCTGATCTACTCGATTGTTACAACATTCCAGTCAATGCTCTGGGCAGATTAAATGTGACTAATGATTTTGAGATTGCCGAACTACGTAATGATGGTGGTGGTAAAGTTTATGCATCAGGAGCAGCAACCTTGGGTAGCTCCTATGCCGCAGTTGATAGCTTTTTGGGGTTGCAGTTTGCGGCTTTGCGATCAGTTGATAGTTTAGTAGCTTCTCGTGCTCCCCAGTTGCGCTATCTCAACGGATGGAACTCTCTTAGTCAATGGTTGAAGTGGATAAAAAATCAAGCACCTTAGAAACAATTTTAGTGTTATCAGCGCCTGCGGGGCTGATAACACTAAAATTGTGGAAACCCTTTTATTAATATATCTCTAGCTGCTTTAGCCTCAACAGGTCTAGAGAATAAATATCCTTGGCAAAACTCACACTCTAATTCTCGGATCTGATCTAGCTGTTCTTGTGTTTCTACTCCTTCTGCGATCGTCAACATGCCCAAACTTTTGGCGAGTGCAATAATCGCCTTAACAATCTCGGTCTTTTTGCCATGTTTGTCCATTCTCATTACAAAGGAGCGATCAATTTTGAGATAGTTAATTGGGAGGCGATTCAGATAAATCAGGGATGAATAACCAGTTCCAAAATCATCAAGGCTCAATAGGCGTTTCGGGGAGGTCAAACATCATAAACGTCTCAATGCTTTTCATGACGGGTGTTTCAGATATCGAATACCTCCGACGTTAAAACCATTGCACATCAACCATTTCAGCCCTTTAAGCTAAAGCACCTCCCCGAAACACCTATAGAGCCTAATTTAATTAATTAAAAGCGGAGTTTCCAAATGTGAAGAGAGCTTCTTAATATGATTGCTAATTTCATTTTGCAGTTGTCCGACTAAATTTGCGATCATTTCTTGCTCACTCCGCCAAGACAACCACGCCATCAATCCCGATATACCAACGATCAAGATCGCAAACTGACCGATCAGAATAAACTTAAGTGATAATTTTCGAGATTTGCGAGGCTGGACGGGGAGTCTATCGCTCATTATTTTGCTCTGAACTTAATTAATAGAGATTTTAAATCCTTCTTTAATTCCCCAGTTTTAGTAAAAAGACAAAAAATTATCGTGCTATAGCACTCAGAAACTGTTGCAATCGTCCTAAGAATGACCCTGATTGCTTACCAGTCTTTTGCTTAAATAAACGATCAATGTCTTCACTAGATGGGCGTTGGGCTACCTCAGCCATCGACTGCATTCCCTCTTCGGTTTGTTGCCATACTTGCCATGTTTGCGGGTAGCTGCGCCATAATGCACCAAGTTCTAGCGGTTTGATATAATAGGCTGTCTCGAAAGTACTTAAAAAGCGATCGCGCATTTGTCTGGCAGCAAGCCCTAAACCCACTTCACTATTTTCTAGTCGAGGATTGAGCATTACAAATGGGCGATCGCCTGCTAGCTGAGCTAACTTTTCCACCAGTTCAACTTCAACCGAAGTTGGCTCGATGATGAGAAATGCTTGATCTTCTTCGCGAATAGCTCTGCGTCCTTCGTTGACACCGCGCACGGATACATCAAGATCCGCCCATTCGCGCTTGGCTAGAGCCGCAGCCCCTGCATCTGAAAAAATGGCTTGCCAAGCTTTACCATAGCGTTGATTAAAACTAGCTGCAAACTCATAGGCGATCGGCATCACTTTGAGTTCAGGAAAACGTAGATCGGCAATTACACGATTTGCGCCATCTGCGATCGCTTGATGTGTAGCTGCGATCGCTTGTTCAGTAGCATCTTCTAAATTGTCAGGCAGTAAGATTGGGGCTTGAGTCATAAACTGGATTATCGCTAAAATTATTAGAAATCTGCGAATTATTTTAGCAGGTTGCCAAAAACTTGATTGACAGTCAATTTCAAATTTGGGAAAGTTCGTGATCGCACGATCTCATCATCCTCAAACTCACAAGCGTCATACCAGCCATCATCGAGACTAAAAATCGTAATTTTGTTCACTAATGGATCGACAACCCAATATTCCAAAATCCCTAATACACTATATTCGGCACGCTTAGCGCGATAGTCAGTTCTTTTAGTTGACTCACTCACGACTTCTATAACTAAGATTGGTGCTGGTTGATTTATCTCGATAATTGCTTCGCAAGTTTGTAGCGATCGCCATTGCGCTCTTGGCATAACTACCAAATCGGGAATTCGACAAGTATCCCACCGACCACCCTTGGGACTCCGCACACCAACTAATGCAGGTAAAACTACCCAATCTTGATTTTGTTCAGCAATATCGACTTCCAGATTTCTTTCTAAAAACTTGATCACTGCACCATGCTGTCCAGTTCCCAAACTCATCGGAATTAATTCTCCATTTACCAACTCATAGCGCTGTTCAGTACCATCAATGTACTTTAGGTACTCCGCAAAATTTAAGCGATCGCTTGCAATAGTCATAGCAAATTTTGGAAATAACTTCATTTGAGTTTAACGCAAAAAAGGCAGGGTTACGCTTAGCGTAACCCTGCCTTTTTTATAAAAGTGTGGACGATGATTACATCATACCGCCCATACCACCCATACCGCCCATGCCACCCATGCCGCCCATGCCGCCCATGCCAGCAGCACCAGCGCCAGCGCCAGCATTCTTCTCTGGCTTCTCGACAACTAGAGCTTCGGTGGTCAAGACCATGCCAGCAACAGAAGCAGCATTTTGCAATGCTGAACGGACAACCTTAGCAGGATCGATGATTCCAGTCGCAATCAAGTCAACATATTCGCCTTTAAGTGCATCAAAGCCATGATTGAAGCTCATGCCCTTGACCTTTTCAACGACGACAGTACCTTCTAGCCCAGCGTTATCGCTGATTTGACGAAGAGGAGCCGACAGAGAACGAGATACAATTTCAGCACCAATCGCTTCTTCGTTCTTCAAAGTTGCTTTGAACTCTAGAAGCTCAACCGCAAGGTGAGCAAGAGTTGCACCGCCACCAGGAACGATACCTTCTTCAACCGCTGCACGGGTGGAGTTTAGAGCATCTTCGATGCGAAGTTTGCGATCCTTAAGTTCAGTTTCAGTAGCAGCACCGACTTTGATCACGGCTACGCCACCAGAGAGCTTAGCAATACGCTCTTGTAGCTTTTCTTTGTCGTAGTCAGAGTCGCTGAGATCCAATTCCTTACGGATTTGAGCAACACGTTTGTCAATATTGGACTTATTAGCAATGTCAGAGACAATGGTGGTTTTGTCCTTAGAAATAGTGATCTTGCGAGCAGTACCCAGCATTTCAAGGGTTGCAGCGCTAAGTTCCAAACCAGTATCTTCAGAAATAACTTGACCGTCAGTAAGAACTGCGATATCTTGCAACATCGCTTTACGGCGATCGCCAAAACCAGGAGCTTTGATTGCCGCTATATTCAGAGAACCTCTGAGCTTGTTCACAACTAGAGTTGCCAAAGCTTCGCCTTCAACATCTTCAGAGATGATGACCAAAGGAGAGCCAGAACGAGCTGCTTTTTCAAGAATGGGAACGAGGTCTTGAATGACATTGATTTTCTTGTCTGTAATCAAAATTTTGGCATTCTCAAATTCCACCAACTGACGTTCGTTGTCAGTGACGAAGTAAGGAGAGATATAACCCCGATCGAGTTGCATACCTTCGACAACTTCCAATTCAGTTGTAAGGGATTTCGATTCTTCAACGGTGATTACGCCATCTTTACCAACTTTGTCCATGGCATGAGCAATCATTTCGCCAATCTCAGCATCATTTCCAGATGAGATTGTGGCGATTTGGGCGATTTCGGCATTGGAGTCAACAGCCTTTGCTTTTTGAGCAATCACATCAACTAAATGAGCAACAGCCTTTTCGATTCCACGACGAACACCGACTGGGTTTGCACCTGCGGCAACGTTCTTCAAACCTTCGCGAATCATTTCTTGAGCCAAAACAGTAGCGCTGGTGGTTCCATCGCCTGCTACATCATTGGTTTTGGAAGCAACTTCACGAATTAGTTGAGCGCCAGCATTTTCTAGGGGATCTTCTAATTCAATTTCTTTGGCGATACTCACACCGTCATTGATGATTTGAGGAGCACCATATTTTTTTTCGAGAACTACGTTACGTCCTTTTGGTCCAAGGGTGACACGAACAGCGTCAGCTAGTGCGTTCACACCGCGCTCAAGGGCGCGGCGAGACTCTTCATCAAATACTACAATTTTTGCCATGTTTTTTTATTGGGTAATTGGTAATTGGTAATTCGTAATTAGGCTTTCAGCCCTATTCAACGATCGCGAGAATATCTCTTTCAGCAAGTAGTAAATAATCTACGTTTTCGATTTTGACTTCAGTGCCTGCATACTTGGAGTACAAAACTTTATCGCCAGCTTTGACTTCTAATGCAACGCGAGTACCTTTGTCATTACGAGAACCAGGTCCTACGGCGGTTACTTCACCTACTTGAGGTTTTTCTTGCGCTGTATCTGGCAAGAAAATACCGCCTACGGTCTTTTCTTCTTTAGTTGCTACTTTGACCAATAGGCGATCGCCTAGGGGTTGCAATGTACCAGTATTTAGGGTTAACGATGCCACTATGCCATACCTCCTTAAAATCTAATCAGAGTGGACTTTGCAAGTGATGACTTAAGGTTGACTTTGATCTCTCTTTTGGTCACAAATTGCGTGCTTTAGCACTCTGTCTCACTGAGTGCTAATATACTGCGAAATGAGTATGGGACTAGATCGGCTTACCGTACATTGCTTGCGGCGCGAATCCAAAAACAAGGGTGACGCTTTGCGTCACCCTTGTTTTTCAGTAATAATCGCATCTAATGGCATGTCCCAAATATCACTGGGAATCATATTTATATAAAAGTCATCAAAAATTATTCCTGCTTTAAATCCTGTTGAGTTAGGCAACCAGCGATCGTAAAAGCCCCCACCATAGCCAAGTCGATAACATTGGCGATCGCAAGCTACCGCAGGTATCAAAATTAGATCGATATTGTCTAAATTCATAAGTGGCAAGTCATGGCGCGGCTCCACAATGCCAAAAGCACCCGATCGCATATTGCTTTCAAAATCGGCGATCGCAACTTGATGCCAAATCAGATCTTTGTCTACGCACCTCGAAAACCCCCAAGTTTTATCAGGAAATCTTTGCCAAAGCTGATTTAAGTCTGGCTCTTGGCGAAAACTCGTGAAAGCTAAAATATTTTGGGCTTGTTGGAAAATCTGCCAATTGGTGATGCGATCGCACAGCTCTTGACTTTTGTATTGCCAAATTTGCTCAGGGATTTGGCTGCGTTGTTTGAGCAATGCGCGTCTAAGTTGTTTTTTTGTTTGCAGAAATTCTGACATATTGCGATCACTTTATTTAGTAAAAAATCGCTTATTTTGCTATAATCCTTATTCTCATGGGTTGTAATTTACTACAAAGTTTTCATTAAAATTAAATCAGCTAAGTATATGGATGGTAAGTCTTTAGATGTTATGCCAGAGAAATTAATACATCTTAAGGCACTTTTTCCAGATATTTTCGCTGAGGATAAGATCGATCTACAACGCTTAAAAGAAATTTTAGGCGAAGAGGTCTTTGTCCAAAATGAGCATTAGTTGATTTGTGATGAGATTTTTGGTGAAGAGAATTTTGTTACAGAATTTCCGTGGAGAAAGAGAACCGCAAACAGATGATTATCCAAATGATCGCTGGCGGCTTTCTGATCTAACTAAACAAACAAGTGCAGATGAACGCCCTAACTCTGCTTTTAATATGGTTGATCCTAAAACTGGCATTAGCTATAGCTACAATCCAAATAGAGTTTTGGCTGTCTCTAGGGATACATTTCAAGACTACTATGATAAAGGAAAGATAGTATTTCCTGATGATTATGATTTCCTAAATATTTCTATACCTGCTTATCGAGTTTTTGAAAGTGAAGACAAACAAAAGGCAATTAAAAAGTGTGGTTCAGAAGATGCGATGAAAGCTGTCTCAACGCTTTTACCGAAAGAAGTTGGTATGAGTGAAGACGGCAACAAAGATATAGTTAGTTTGTTTGGTGGCAAAATCTTTTCATTTCCAAAACCCCAATCATTAATCAAATATTTCATAAACATAATTAACGATAAGCAATCTCTAATTCTCGATTTTTTCGCAGGTAGCGGCACAACTGCACAAGCAGTAATGGAACTGAATGAAGAAGATGGAGGGAATCGCCAGTTTATTTGTGTGCAGATGCCTGAAGCATTGGAAGAAAATAGCGAAGCCTATAAATCTGGTTACAAGACGATCGCTGATATTACCAAAGCAAGAATTATAGCAATGTAAGCTTTGCTTAGGACATAAAACCCAAAAGATGGCAGAGCTTCGCTCTGCCATCTTTTGGGTTTTGAATTGTCCTATCTATCTCTTACGTTGCTATAGCAAAGTAATCGAGAAAATTACTACAGAAAGAGAAAGTAAATTAGAGTTAGAAACAAGGCAACCGTTAGGATTTAACGCTTATAAACTCGCGCCTAGCAACTTCAAAATTTGGCGATCGGACATTCAAGGCAAAGATGCAATTTTGGAACAGTTACAAGTATTTCAAAGCTCTGAAAAATCAGACAGCCCACAAGAAAATATGCTCACAGAGTTACTTCTGAAAACAGGGCTAGGGCTGGGTGTGAAATACATTCAAGATCAAAGTTTTTACAAAGTCGGTAATCTCTGGATCTGCTTCGAGAAATTTCAATCAGAGATGAAAGAGCAGATTTTACAGGGCAATGTCCAAAAAGTGATTTTCCTAAATTCCTGTTTTGCCAGTGATGCTGAACTCAGCAACCTACAACTAGAACTCAAGGAAAACGAAATTAATTTAGTAATTATTTAGAATCCTAAGAGATCCCCCCAGCCCCCCTTAAAAAGGGGGGAGGATTTTCTTCTTCCCCCTTTTTAAGGGGGATTGAGGGGGATCTAAACAATTTTCAGCCAATTAAAAATCTGATTTGCCGTTAACTTTAGGTGATTCTCTAAAAAATCAGGCATAGGCAAAATTTCATCACCATTGCTATTAATGTTGATCTCTATCGGTTGGCGATCACGCTGAAAAATCAATAGCGATCGCTCCTTAGGAAATAAAAGCCATCCCATTTCTGTACCATGCTTGAGACAATGCAAAATATTACTGAGCACCCGCATCGGTGCTTGGTCAGGGGATAAAATCTCAATCACCCAGTCTGGACAAATTGAAAATACATTCTCAATTTCACCTTCCCCGTTAATCGGCAACCTATCCCACCGAAACACCGCCACATCTGGCACAATTGAGCGATCGCCAAAAGTACAGCGCAATTCGGGTAAAGCCAAGGCAATCTGAGCATCTTCCGTGACCGCGTTCACCCTGTTACATAACTTTAATTGCAGTCGTGAATGTTGACCTTGGGGCATAGGTTTCTGGTAAATATAGCCATGAATAAATTCACTCGCAGGCTTTGTTTCTGGTTGCCGCAAGAAGCGATCGAGCGTAACTATGGGGATATGATGCGTAGCAAGGGTCATCGCGGTTTGCCCTCTAGGGAAAGGTTATAATCCTGTAGACATCTTCGCGCAAATCAGCAAATGAGTACAGATCTAATATTAAATTACAGTTTTCTGCAACCCAAGACTATCAACTCGAAGCCGTCAAATCAGTAATCGATATTTTTGAAGGACAACCATTAGCTAAAGGTGATTTTGAAATTTCCTTTGCAATGGAAGGCGCAAGTATTGCCTACACCGAAAAAGGGATCGGCAACAATTTAGTGTTAACTGAATCTCAAATTCTGCAAAATATCCAAACTATTCAAGCAAGAAATAATATTGCAATTTCAGAAAGCTTAGTTCCTTCCTATTCCGAAGACAAAAATACAGAATATAACCGCTTAAACTTCACGATTGAAATGGAAACAGGCACTGGTAAAACTTATACATTCCTGCGTACCATTTACGAATTAAACAAAGTTTACGGCTTCAAAAAATTTGTAATCGTTGTATTTACTTTGTCGCTGAAACTAAAGGCACATTAGATCATCAAGCATTACGAGAGTTAGAGAAGATGAAAATTAATTGCGGTGAAAAGCATTTTGCTCTATTCGACCCTTTAGGTGTGAAATATCAGTTAGCAGTGACAACAAGAGATTTATATTAGATGTTCTGTAGTTAAGCATCCTTCACATACACGTTATTAACTTGCAGCTAAAAGCCATTACCCATAAAGCCAAACAAGATTACAATATGTTAAGCAAACATAATGACAGTAAAGATCCAGCAAACAAGACATGAAAGCAGCGATTATTGGTGCAGGCTTGGCGGGTATGAGTGCGGCGGTCGAACTCAGCGAGCAGGGCTATGAAGTAGAACTTTTTGAATCCCGTCCCTTTGTGGGCGGCAAAGTCAGCAGTTGGCTGGACAAAGACGGCAACCATATCGAGATGGGCTTGCATGTGTTTTTTGGCTGCTATTACAACCTGTTTGCCCTGATGAAAAAAACAGACGCATTCGAGCATCTCCGCCTCAAAGAACATACCCATATTTTCGTAAATCCAGGTGGCAAACAAGCAGCCCTTGATTTTCGTAACTTTGGTGGAGCGCCATTTCATGGACTTAAGGCATTTGTGACCACAGGGCAACTACCACTAAAGGACAAAATCCAAAACGCGATCGCGATCGGACGGAGTCCATTAATTCGCGGCTTAGTCGATCATGTTGGCGCAATGAAAGAAATCCGCGCCCTCGACAACATCAGCTTTAAAGATTGGTTTTTGGGCATGGGCGGATCTCAAGCGAGCCTTGATCTGATGTGGGATGCGATCGCCTATGGTTTAGGATTCATCGACTGCGAAAATATTTCCGCTAGATGTATGCTCACCATTTTCCAGTTTTTTGCATCGAGAACCGAAGCTTCGATTTTGAGAATGCTTGAAGGCTCACCCAATGATTTCTTGCATAAACCCCTCGTTAAGCATATTGAAGCAAAAGGCGGCAAAATCCATTTGCGTCGTGGTGTGCGCGAAGTTCTCTTTGAGGGAGAAGGTGCAGATACTCGCGTTACAGGTTTGATCATTGGCAAGGAAGACGGCGAAGAAATCGTGACAGCCGATGTGTATATCTGCGCCACTGACGTACCTGGAGTAAAGAGAATCATCCCTGAGAAATGGCGTGTCTGGTCGCAGTTTGACAATATCTATAAGCTGGATGCAGTGCCTGTAATTACTGTACAGCTTCGTTTTGATGGTTGGGTAACAGATATTGATAATTTGCTTTATGCCATTAAAGTAGACTTCTCTACCTTTGCGGATTTGGCGATTACTAGCCCGACTGACTATTACAAAGAAGGAGAAGGCTCTTTATTGCAAGTCGTGATCACGCCTGCGGATGATTACATTAAGCTCAGCAATGAAGCGATCGTTGAGAAGATGATTGCTCAAGTCCATGAGATTTTCCCTTCTTCTAACAAGCTAAATGTCACTTGGTCAAGTGTGGTCAAACTAGCGCAGTCACTCTATCGTGAAGCTCCAGGGCAAGATCCCTTCCGTCCCGATCAGGCTACACCTGTAAAGAATTTCTTCCTTGCGGGTAGCTACACGATGCAGGACTACATCGATAGTATGGAAGGTGCAACGCTTTCAGGCAAGATGTGTGCGGCGGAAGTGATTAAGAGTAAGCAGTTAGCGAAAGTATAGAAAAAAGAACCGTGCATTGCACGGTTCTTTTTTGGTAAGAACTATGGATTTGCCACTTATTTACCATCCCAATTACGTAGCACCGATCGCTAATACCAATCGGTTCCCGATGGAAAAATTTCGCTTGCTGTATGAGATGCTGCTGGCGGATGGAGTGGCGCGACCTGAGCAATTTTTTCGACCAGAGTTACCAGAATTAGATGCGATCGCGTTAGTTCATGATCGCAAATACGTGGACGCATATTGGACAGGAAATCTTGATCCTAAGGCTCAGCGCAGGATCGGATTGCCTTGGAGTCCAGAGCTTGCCGATCGCACCAGAATCGCTGTGGGCGGCACATTATTAACTGCACGGCTAGCCTTAGCCCATGGCTTAGCTTGCAATACGGCAGGAGGAACGCACCATGCTTTTCCTAGCTATGGTTCAGGATTTTGTATATTTAATGATCTTGCGATCGCCTCGCGAGTATTGCTAAAAGAAGGGTTGATCAAAAAAATCCTGATCGTGGATCTGGATGTCCATCAAGGCGATGGAACGGCTCTTATTTTTCAGGATGAGCCAAATGTGTTTACTTTCTCTATGCATTGTCAGATTAATTTTCCATCGATCAAACAAATTAGCGATCGCGATGTGCCTCTGCGCGAAGGAATGGAAGATGATGAATATTTACGCACTCTTGCCAATTATTTACCAGATTTATTAACCGAATTTCAGCCTGACTTAGTTCTATACGATGCAGGAGTAGATCCACATATAGGCGATCGCCTTGGCAAACTCGCACTCACTGATGCAGGTATATTTCGCCGCGATATGCAGGTTTTGAGTACTTGTGTTTCCCAAGGTTTTCCCGTTGCCTGCGTGATCGGTGGTGGTTATTGCGAAGACATGCGATCGCTAGTTTATCGACATTCACTCTTGCATCGGGCTGCTAGTGAGATATATCGGCAATATCGTCTATAGTGCTTGCCGAAATGCTTGGAGTGCAGATTTTGGTTCTCTGTTTTATTTATTAGGAAACCTCTTTCCCATGTTGGCGCAATAATTCCATCAGTTCATCACGATAATCATGAAATATCTTGTGTCTTTTAACGGAAGCACTGCGATCGGGGAGATTGATACTGATTTCCTTTCTGACTGTGCCTGGTCTCGAACCGAGAGCGTAGATACGGTTCGCTAAAAACACTGACTCCTCTACATCGTGAGTAATCATAAAAATAGTGATATTGGTGCGCTGCCAAAGATCAATCATAAATTCATGCATGGTTTCTTTGGTATGAACGTCCAATGCTGAGAAAGGTTCATCCATAAGTAGAACTTTTGGCTCAGAGGCTAGTGCGCGAGCGATCTCTACCCGTTGTTTCATCCCACCCGACAATTGCTTGGGTAAAGCTTTGCTAAATTGGGACAAACCCACAACATCTAAATAGTAACTAGCGCGTTCTCTGCGGAGCTTTTTCGGGACACCCAACAACTTAAGCCCAAATTCAGCATTTTCTAAAACGCTCATCCAAGGATAAAGGGTGTAGTTTTGAAAGACCATGCCGCGATCGTGTCCTGGAGCGTTAATTAATTGACCATCAACAATTACCTCGCCAGAGGTAGGGTGATCGAGCCCAGCTATTTGCCTTAATAACGTAGATTTGCCAGATCCTGAAGCTCCAACAGCACAAATATACTCACCTTGAGTAATATTGATATTAATATCCTTTAAAACAACAAGCTGTCCATTTCTGGTAGGAAAGCTCTTATGGAGATTCTTGATTTGTATGTACATAATTTGCTCCTAATAAAAAAAATTTAGTAATTGTGTTGCGGGCGCGGAGCGCCCGCAACACAATTACATTTTTTGACTTGCCCACTTACAAGAAACCCGAATCATCGCTTGGAAAAAAAGATCGAAGGATAGACCAATCACGCCAATTACAATCAATCCCACAAAAATCTCGTCAGTTTTTAGAAATCTACCCGCAACACTGATGCGTCGGCCTAAACCTTCTGTAGCAGCAATTAACTCTGAGACTATGACTAATTGCCAAGCAGCCGCTAAGTTAATGCGGCAAGCATCGAGGATTCCAGGCAGTACATGGGGAAATATGACCTGAAGTAATGCGGATCTACGTGTACCGCCCAGAATATAGGTGGATTCAATTAACTCCTTAGGGACAAACTTGACAGTATCCATAACCATTAAGGAATTGAAAAAAAATACCCCGATAAAAATCAAAGTGATTTTTGGCTCTTCTCCAATGCCCAAATAAAGAATTAATAAAGGAATAAAAGCTGGGGCAGGCATATAGCGAACCAAGCCAAATAGAGGCTCTAATAAGGCGCGAATGCTAGCAAAACTTCCCATTAAGACCCCAATAGGAATTGAAAACAGCCCTACCAGTAAAGCCCCTACACCTACACGCCAGAGACTCGCGATTGTATCTTTTTGAATTTCGCCAGTACTCCACAATCTTATAAATGCAGTAGCTACTTGTGCTGGTGATGGCAAAAACTTCGTATCAATATGTCCAAATGTTGTGATAGCCCACCATAGTGAGAATGGTAGAGCTATCGAAGTGACGATCAGGGCTGTGTTTAGTCTAGGAGGTAATTCTTCCGCGATTTGCCAAAACACACTGGAGTTAACCTTTCTCGGTCTGATAAATTCACGAATTGATTTGGGTGGTTCATTCATCGTGTTTAGGGGGATTTCACTTTTTTGGCATAGGCTTTGACAAAGCGATCGTCAAATAACTTGCTGGTGTCAGGAGAAGTCTTAGCCAACCCTACCTCATTTAAAAACTTACTCATTTCTTTCGCAGCAAAGGACAATGAGTTCATATCGTTGCCTACTTCAAAAGCTTTGAGATTTTCTTCAACCGTAAAGATTTTGGTGCCATCAGCGTACTGTTTGTACTCATCCAAACTCACGCCTGCACGTTTCGCCATAATGTTATTGGCTTTAGCTGGATTAGCCTTAATATAATCAAGCGTCGCAAACCATGAATCTACTGCGGATTGAACTTTTTCGGGATTAGCATCAACAAATTTGCGAGTAAATACCAAGTGATCGGAAATAGCCCCTGGAAATTCCTTAGAGCTAAATAGTTCTTTACTTCCAGCCCGTTTTAATGCTTGGGTCGTAAAGGGTGCAAATACTGCTACAGCATCTACCTGTCCACCAACGAAGGCAGTAGCAGCTTTACCAGTCTCGAGAGGTACAAATTGGATGTCTTTAGGAGATAACCCTGCTTTTTTCATCCCCAATAGAAGTAGAAAATGATCGACTGTACCTTCCTCAGCTGCAACTTTTTTACCCTTAAGATCAGCGATCGAATTAATCCCTTCGCTGACAATAATTTTGTCGTTACCAGTTGAATTGTCATTTACTAGAACAATTACCTGATCGGCTCCTCCAGCAACTGAGCTAACTGTGTCTCCTAATGTTTGACTGTTGGCATCGATTTGCCCTGCGGTTAAAGTGTTGATCGATTCTAAATAACCATCAAACCATTTCAAATCAACGGTTAGATTACTCTTCTTGAAAAAGCCTTCATCTTGAGCGACTTGCCAAGGAAACCATCCTGGCCAAGCGCTAAATCCTAAGCGCAATGAATCTGCTGATTTACTCGGTGAGTTACTCGGTGCGGTGCTAGCCGTAGTTTGAATATTGCTAGCGGGATTTGAGCAACTAATAGTGAGAGTTAAAGCGACAAAAAATACGAGGAGAGAGGATAGAAGCGATCGCAGTTTCATAACAGTTATTTTAGAGAGTTGATATTCAAGGTTAATAAAATGGAAAAGCCCAGAAGAAACTTTCAGATGGTAGCCCCTTAAGGGCATCTCTAAAAAAGAGTAAGAGAGACAAACATGAAAATCAAGAGCAATTAATTATCTAGACAACAAGATATTATCATGAATATTTCCTAGAATTAGCTATGCTATCTCTTTAACAGAGCAATTAATTATCTAGACAACAAGATATTATCATGAATATTTCCTAGAATTAGCTATGCTATCTCTTTAACTTTGCCAATCTATGTTTGACTTCTCGATTATTCTGTCTCAAAAGACAGAATAA
>Ga0209990_10000481_pt1 | contig 38622 bp, 25 predicted proteins | sample NOAtaG_6_FD_187304 | JGI IMG/M metagenome (GOLD analysis project Ga0209990, IMG submission 187304) | Freshwater lake microbial communities from Lake Erie, under a cyanobacterial bloom - NOAA_Erie_Diel5S_2200h metaG (SPAdes) (version 2) | ecosystem: Environmental > Aquatic > Freshwater > Lake ...
CAAGACTTGAGTTATACAATCCATTAGTTATGTCGAAGATGTTCCTTCTTCACGATGCTAAAATAATGGATAGGTTTGATTCAAAATATATGTTTTGGCTTGACGGTGGTATTACCAATACGGTACATCCAGGGTATTTTACACACGATAAAGTTTTGGATAAACTTTCCAAATATATCTCTAAGTTTTCATTCATATGTTTTCCTTACGAAGCAAATAACGAAATCCACGGTTTCGAATTCAATAAGATGAATGAAATTGCTGGTGCTAAAGTGGAAAAAGTTGCAAGAGGTGGGTTCTTCGGAGGTCCTAAAGACACGATATCTGAAATCAATGGGATATATTATAACCTTCTTAACACTACTTTAAGGGATGGGTATATGGGTACTGAAGAATCTATTTTCAGTATCATGTGTTACAAAAATGCCGATTTAGTAAATTACTTTGAAATTGAAGGAAATGGTCTAGTTGGTAAGTTCTTCGAAGATTTGAAAAACGACAGGTTAGAAGCCAAGACAGAACATAAAGTTAATGGTGTATCAAAATCTCCTATGGATCCGAAAAAAGTGGGCTTATATGTTATAACTTTCAATAGTCCCAATCAATTCAAAACGTTAATTGATTCAATGAATGCATACGATAAGAATTTCTTAGAAATGCCTAAAAAATTCTTATTAAATAATTCTACAGATCACTCGACATTTGAAGAATATGATCAACTTTGTAAAGAATATGATTTCGAACATATTGTCCCTGAAGGGGGTAATTTAGGAATATGTGGTGGTAGACAATTCATTGCTGAACATTTCGATAAGACTGATTTAGATTACATGCATTTCTTCGAAGATGATATGTTCTTCTACCCTGAGGTTGGTGTTTGTAGAAATGGATATAACAGATATGTTGAAAATTTCTATTTGAAAACTTTGGAAATCATCCACAGGGAAGAATTCGATTTCATGAAATTGAACTATACGGAATTTTTTGGTGATAATGGAACACAATGGGCGTGGTATAACGTACCTCAATCCGTCAGAGATGAGTATTGGCCAAACAACAAAAGGCTACCTGAATTAGGATTAGATCCAAATGCACCAAAGACCGCTTTCCATTTAGTTCAATCATATCAGGGTATCCCATATGGTGTAGGAGAAATATATTACTGTAATTGGCCACAAATAGTTTCAAAAGAAGGTAATAAAAAAATGTTCTTAGAAACAACATGGGCTAGACCTTTCGAACAAACATGGATGTCATACATCTATCAAGAAATGAAGAAGGATAGAATATTTGCAGGTATTTTACTTATGACTCCTACAGAACACAATAGATTTGACCATTACGAAAGAAGCCTACGTAAAGAATCCTAACTAATATATTTATTGTTATGGAATTTTTTATAATGCAGAATGCCACGCTTCCTTTGCTCAAAATGCAGATAGTGAAGGACGGTAGAAGTGATTATGTTACTTTCATGAATTTATTGGAAGTATCTAACATATTTTTCAGTATGGTTAATACTGCAACAGGTATTCCTAAGATTGTTTCGGCGCCGGCTAGTATTGTAGAGAAAACATTTGCAGAACCTGGCACCCCAACTGAGTATTACGTTTATTTCCAATTCAACGCAATGCAAACCGACACACCTGGTAGATACGTAGGTCAGTTTTTACTCAAGAGTGACGAAGGGAATCTTATCTTACCGATAAGAGAACAACTTTACATCAATGTTCAACCGAGTTTTATTTCCTCAACAAACTGTTGTTAGTTTGACGACAGAGTTTCTTTTTTTATATTTATTGTAGATGAGTAAGGTAAATTTCACGATAGTGTGAAAGCCAATAAACCACTCGCTACAATATATGTTTACAAACGAAGAAATCGAAGCGTTCCTTCAAGGGAACGATGATGAGCAGTTTATAGTTGCCATCGAGTTTGATTATGTTTCAAACTCCATTTTCAAAATCAAAGAGATACCTGGTAAGGGTAAAGAAATCAGAAAAGACACATTCATTCCATTTGCGTGGGTTGGTGATTTGAGAAATATTAATTTCTATCAAGGATCCAAAGGTGCTCAGAAAGAAGCAATGACCAAATACGGTATTGTCATCGAAAAACTAGGTACGATGGATAATGAAAGACTCGAGAAAGGTCTTACCTTCTTAGTCAAATCACTGAAAGGATATAGAGAATTAGTTCAGTTTTTCCGTGATGGAGGATGTGATCCATGGGGTGAAAAAACTAAAGATAAAGTTCTTATATTGCCTCCCGTAGAACAATATTTAATTTCCAAAGAGAAAAGATTATTCAAAGGATTCACAGATTATGATGATGTAACAAGACTTGTATTTGACTTGGAGACAGATGCATTGGATCCTAAGGATGGTCGTATATTCATGATCGGAATCAAAACAAATAAGGGTTATCACAAAGTAATTGAGTGTTTGGACGAATCACAAGAAAAAGGCGCAATCATAGAGTTCTTGGATATTATTGACCAACTCAAACCAAGTATTATTGGTGGTTATAATTCAGCAAACTTCGACTGGCACTGGATATTCGAAAGAGCACAAAGACTTGGTATCGATATGAGAAAAGCGGTAAAATCCTTACACCCAAATCATTCATACACAAGAAAGGAGTCCATTTTGAAACTCGCAAACGAAGTTGAGGATTATCTACAAACTTCAATTTGGGGTTATAATGTGATCGATATTATACATGCGGTACGTAGAGCTCAGGCAATCAATTCAAGTATTAAGGCGGCAGGTTTGAAATATATCACAACCTTTATAGGTAAGGAGGCACCTGATCGTGTTTACATAGATCACGGTAACATAGGAAAAATGTATGCTGCCAAAGAAGAGTACTGGTTGAACGTAAAAAACGGGAAGTACAAAAAGGCTTCAGAGTATGCGGATCTTGATATAAAGTTCCCTGGAACATACATAAAAACAACAGGAGACAATCTTGTTGAGAGATATCTTGATGATGACTTAGAGGAAACTTTAGCTGTGGATAAAGAGTTCAATCAGGCTTCATTTTTACTCGCATCCATGATTCCAACAACTTATGAAAGAGTATCTACAATGGGTACCGCAACACTTTGGAAAATGTTGATGTTGGCGTGGTCTTACAAACACGGTCTTTCAATACCGGCGAAACAAGACAAGACAGACTTCGTAGGAGGTCTTTCCCGACTACTTAAAGTAGGATATAGTAAGAATGTACTCAAGCTCGACTTCTCGTCTCTATACCCCTCTATTCAACTTGTACATGATGTTTTTCCTGATTGTGATGTAACAGGTGCAATGAAAGGAATGTTGAAGTATTTCCGTGACACACGTATCAAATACAAACAACTCGCTGAAGAATATTACACCACGGATCCCCAACTATCTGCGTCTTACTCAAACAAACAATTACCGATCAAAATATTCATTAACTCAATGTTCGGTGCCTTATCGGCTCCACAGGTTTTTGCGTGGGGTGACATGTATATGGGTGAACAGATTACTTGTACGGGTAGACAATATCTCCGTCAGATGATCAAATATTTCATGAGTAAAGGTTACACTCCACTTGTGATGGATACGGATGGTGTAAACTTTTCGAGCCCTGAAGATGTGGATACACACAAGTACATTGGTAGAGGACTTAATTGGAAGGTGAAAAAAGGAAAAGAATATACAGGTCCTGATGCTGACGTTGCTGAATATAACGACATATTCATGAGAGGGGAGATGGCTCTTGATACTGACGGAGTGTGGCCTTCGTGTATAAATCTTGCCAGAAAAAATTACGCAGTAATGGATGCCAAGGGTAAGATAAAGTTGACTGGCAATTCTATCAAATCGAAAAAGCTACCTTTGTATATTGAGGAATTCTTGGACAAGGGAATCAAAATGTTATTGAAAGGTGAGGGTAAGGAGTTTATCGAGTATTATTACGAGTACCTTCAAATCATATTTGATCAGAAAATACCTCTATCGAAAATTGCTCAAAGGGCTAAAGTAAAACTTACTCTTGATGATTATAAGAAAAGATTAACTCAAAAGACCAAGGCAGGAAACAGTATGAGTAGGATGGCCCATATGGAGTTAGCTTTACAGAACAACCTCAGTGTGAACTTGGGTGATGTTATCATGTACGTGAATAATGGTAAAAAGGCTTCTCAGGGGGATGTTCAAAAGATGACCGCAAAACAAATCAAAGATACAAACGAGTACAATCTTAATATCAATCCGAAATACAAACCTATTACGGATGGCGTTGTTGTTAACTGTTATATGTTGGATGCTAATATTTTAGAAACAAATCCTAATTTAACAGGTGAATACAATGTACCGAGAGCGGTAACAACATTCAACAAAAGAATTGAGCCTTTGTTAGTTTGTTTCAAACAAGAGGTCAGAGATGGTTTGATTGTTAATGATCCTGCAGATAGAGGTATATTCACAACAGGTCAATGTGAACTAATAAATGGATTACCATTCGAAGAAGGTGACCAAGACAAATTGAAAGAAGATGTGTTGGATATTACAGAACAGGAATTGAACTATTGGCACCGTAGAGGTTTACAACCCGATTATATGTACGAATTGGCTGAGGAAGGTTGGCAAGAAAAATTAGGATTGCTTCAGACCGTCTGATGATAAGATATACCAATTACCGTTACAATATCTGAACTCGATACAGGCACCTCTATCACATGTGATTTCGTCAAACTCTTCATCAATCTTTCCTACATCAGGAAGGATGATTAAGTGTGTCAAGGCTTTAACAACCACATGATCAGTAGTAGTACTTTGTAATTTTACTGTTGTAGATTTGTCACCTCTTACGATAATACAATCTTCACCATTAGTGATGTAATAATCCTCATTATTAACTAATGAAATTTCTGAGGTCTCAATAATTTTTCCCTCGAATAATCTCTGAGACGGGAGTGATTTAATAATTGACATTAGACTACGTATATTTGTCTTGGAAACGCTCTGAACTTCATTTGTTTGTTCAGATTTTCTGCCAACAAGGCTTCTTTTTCCATTACCTTTTCAGGACGTAAGCGTTCTAATCTAAGTTTTAATTCTTCTTCAAGTTTAGATTTTTCATCTTTCGCCTCTGTTAATAGACTTTGATAGTCCATAGTAATTTCAGAGTCCGGCGTTTTTAGATTACCGCTGTATTTTCCTCTAACTCTCGCTAAAGTTTCTTTACAGTATGCGGTAAACCATCTTCTAACCCATTGTTGTGCAGGTACGTTAAGGTCTTCCCATTCTAATGTTTCCAAAGGAACATCTGAGGGAAGTTTTATTATATCGGGGTTTGCTTTCAAACAAGCGTCCCTATCTTCAGGACCAACTTCATAGTACCAATACCATACACGGTATTGATTATACCCGATTGTACCCCAATCAAACCTACCTCCTGGTACATTATAAAGTTGAAGTAATTTTTTTCCATCAGGTAAACCTGTTATTCTATATGTTAGATCTCCACCATAGATACGGTTCAATATGTTAACTTCTTGTAATCGTAATAACATGTCGAATCCAGATGTCATAAGGTATGAACCTTGATATCCCATTTGTGCATAGCCAGCTCCACCACCTAAACCAGGTGCTCCTGCAAATCCACCACCCCACGGATTAAATAATCCTGATGTCATCTCTGATGGTGTAAACCATAAAACCTCGTTTACCTCACGACCTGCAGGTATTTCATAAAGTTGTGTATTTGCGGAAAGGGTAATGTAATCTTTTTTGAGAACCCATGGACCCGATGTTTGAAGACCAACAATCTTTGAATATGCGTACGTGAATTGGTTTTCAAAATCCATTGTTCTTGTTACCAATGCTTTGGCAACAGATTTCTCATCCATATTTAAGTTAACTAAGTTAACCCATTGTGACTCGATCAACCAATCTAAAGTGTATTGTGTATAATCTTGAATTGATAGTTCCATCAAAGAATCCATCATTTCATCCTCCAATTCTACCGAACGTAGAGGGGCACCTAACTGATGTTTGATACGTGTATAAATTCGACCTCTTTCTGGTTCTCCGATTACTGCCATAATAATATAAATACTTTCTAAAAGTTATTTTATATCGTACAACAAAGCGTCTTTAGGAAACACGAAGTTTCCACCGATGATATTTGGTTTTTTATTGAATATGAGAACATTCTTTCCTTTTTGGAAAATCATCCAATCTGTTGAATATTGTTTGACATTACCTGTACCTGTAAGAATTATCTTATCACCTTTTTCTATTCTATCTTTGAACCCCTTGATTTGTGCGGTGTATTCTTTTCCGTCTACGGTGATTTTTGCGTCGATACCCTTTGTCATATCTTCTTCGTCTCCCAACCCACCAGTTTTAACTGCGGATCCCGCTCCCAAAAATCTATTGATGATTGCAACTGTAATTTCTTCCCTTTTTTCTCCTGCTGAGTCAGTATCAATCAATGTTCTCATTAAGTTTTGGAATGTAGAACTTTCCTTGTCAAATATTCTGAATTTAAAATGGTCTATTGCCTTGTTGAATCTTGTTATTTCTGCAAGTTGTTCGCCTGGCGTCTTACCAACAAAATCTATCAACGGCTTTTTCGGATCAATAGATTTGATCACCTTATTTATATCGTTAACCAATATACAAAAAGCGTTGTAGTTGGTGTTTAGTTTATTTACAACAGATCTACCTGGTGATTCCAAATTATAAACACCGGCCATGTTTCCTTGATTGTCCCTTTCGGCCCAATTTTCTCTGAATACCTCTCTTAATACGTTGTTGATATTAGCACTGTATTCGTATTTTATCTTTTTGTTTACATTAAACATTACTCTCACAGCTTCAACAAACTCACTAGAACACTTCTCTGATTTTCCTTCAGATAAAATCTGTTTGAATTTTATAGACTCAGCTAATTTTGTTTCCGTCTTCATCTCATACATTTTTGAAACAAAGTCCCAATTTACCACTTTCCAAAAATTTGCAATGTACTCGTCTCTTTTGTTTCTGTATTTCAAATAATAAGCGTGTTCCCACAGATCAAGACCCAATAAAGGAAAACCCCCACCTTCAATTACATTCATCAGCGGGTTGTCCTGATTAGGAGTTGACATTATCTTCAACTTGTTTTGACTCGTTAATACCAACCAAACCCAACCTGATCCGAATCTTTCTTTGGCTATTGTTTCAAACTCTTTTTTGAAGTTGTTGAAATTTTTATATTGTTTTTTGATTTTCTCTTCGAGTTCCCCTTTTAGTTTCATTGGTTTTGGGGATAACATATTCCAAAACAATGCGTGATTGAATGCACCACCTGCGTTGTTTCTTATTGTTTTGTCATACTTTGATATCGATTTTATTATCTTCTCCAAATCGAGATCGCCGTATTTTTTCTTAGAAAGTGCGTCGTTTAGTTTATCAACATAGCCTTTGTAATGTTTGTTGTAGTGGAAGTTCATCGTTTCTGCGTCGATGAATCCTTTGAGGGCTGAGTAAGAATAGGGTAATTTTTCTATTCCTATTTTTTTCATTTCTGTGATTAACAACTTGGTTTCTTCTTGAATGTGTGTTTCTGTAATTTGTTTTTCAAGTTGTTCAATCTTCTGTTCTAGTTTATTCATATAAATGGATTATTCTATAAATAATCCGTAAGTTCGTTATTGTCTACGTTGGTTAATTTGTTTCATAATTTCTTCTACTATATCTACATCATTCTTTACATCACCCATCACCGTAGCAATAACTTGTTTTTTCTTATTGAGTATGTCGTAAATGATACCTTCTATGGTATTTTCAAATATTGGATAGTAAACTAGTACATTGTTTTTTTGTCCGTATCTATATGCTCTGTCTTCCGCCTGAGAGTGGTCGGACGGTAAAAATGATAAATCGTTCATGATAACAGCTTCAGCGGCAGTCAGGGTAATTCCCACCCCAGCGGCTTTTATATTACCAACGAACACTTTTACTTTATCATCATTTTGGAATTTATCTACACTATTTTGTCTGTCGGGTTTTGACATTGATCCATCTAATCTAACAGCCGCTTTCCCGAAGTGTTGTACAATCTGTTCTAATGAGTTTGTGAAGTTACAAAATATAATAACCTTTTTACCTTGTTCTATGATGTTTTCCGCTAATTCAATAGTATTCAAGACTTTCTCATTTGCAATCACTTGTCTTACCTCAGTTAGTTTGGTGAACTGTACTGTTAGTGATTTACTTTCATCAGGATTTTTTTCGTACCAATTGTAATAGTCACCCATAACTTCCTCATATTTTTTGGATTTCAGTCTAAGGTAAACTGGGGTAATAATTTTGTCAGGTAGATCCAACACATTTTCTTTCAACCTTCTTAGGACCATGTTGGATGTCCTGTCTCTGAGTTCCTCAAGATTGGACGCACCCATAACGTTCCAAACTTTTCTAGCACCAACTTTGAACTGATACCCCTCACAATATCGGATAACATACGCCATCCAATTTTTGGCAACAGGAGAATCCACGAGGTTCAAGAGATTATAATAATCTATGGGTCTTGAAGTCATGGGAGTACCAGTCAATAACCAAAGTCTATCAACTCTTTTTACAAAGTCGTTGATGAGTTTGGTCCTTTGGGCTTGAGGATTTTTAATATAGTGTGCTTCGTCAATAACCACCAAATCAAAACCGGCTCTAAGAATCTGCGAATCATCTTTCTTTTTAGGGTCATGGAAATTTTTTATAATGTCATAGTTTATGATAACAAAGTCGTGTTCCGTACTGAAGTTCTTACCTTCGGAAATGTATACCGATCTTTGTGTGTAATTTTCTATTTCTCTTTGCCAGTTAATCTTCAAAGAGGCTGGACAAATAATCAGAATTTTCTTTGCACCTGATTCGAGAGCCGCTATAATGGTAGACGTAGTCTTGCCAAGACCCATATCATCCGCCAAAACATAACGTTTATTTTCAACCAACTTTTGGATAGCTTCTTTCTGATGGTTGAGTGGTGGTCTGTTAGAATATTTTTCATAGTTGATATTAACGTCTTTTACGGTGTGGTCTTTGATCACAGCCGCTTTTGGTAACCAAAATTCATGGAGAGATTCCGATTCAAAAACTTTACCCCAAATATGGTACGCTTTATCTTTTTCGGCCAATAGTTTTTCAACCCAAACTTTTTCAGGTATTTGAGTATAAAGTTTATCGTTAGCTAGTTTCTGTGCGAAATAGGTGTCTAACATTGCCCACTTCTTTGCAACTTTAGGTTGTTTATCGTGGTTATTGATAATGTATTCTGATTGACTTCTTGTTGGATAGAACTTTTTGTTGAGTTGGAATTTACGTTTGAGTTCCTGAATATAATTGTTGGAACCTTCGTAGGTTTCCAAAATTGAAAGTGCTTTAGATTCTATTGATATGTCACTCATCGGTTCTCTTCCTTAACTCTTTTTATCATGTCCCAATATTCTTCGGACCCGTAGTAAACCAAAATCTCTTCCCCTTTTTCGATCTCTCTCAATGCGTAGAACTCAAAGGTGTTATTTTCTTTGTTAGATCTCCAAGCGGCACTTGCTTTTTCGCTATGATTATAAAACATACCATAACCACCAGAAACTACTTGTTTCTCAGGGTTTCCACCTTGAGGCCAGTTAAATCTATAATCTATTAGAATACGTGATGGATCAGAGTCTTTCAAGTTGATGTCAACAATGGGACAGATTTCGATCACTTCCCATATTTTGATTTTATTGCTGGCGAACACACCTATCCCGTGTATTGGACTTTTATCCAAATATATTTTGGTGGGTGGGTTTATTCTCATAACAATTTTTAAGACAAATATAATTCTTTCCGATGTATTTATCAACATATGGATAGACAGGTCCCAATAACAAGGTTAGGTAAGTTTTTCGGTGGGGAAGATTTTGCCCTTGATATTGGCATGGGTGAAGAATGGCTTGAGGGTGATTTGAATTTCACATTAGTTTTATACAAGGTAGATAAGAAAAAGACTAAGACTGATGATGTTTATGGAGAGGCTCTCGAGGACGGAATTCAATTTTTACCACCTGTAGAGTTTAAGGGTTATGTGAAAATACTACCTCCTACCAATCAAATGCTTGGTGGATCAAGAATTAACCAATCAGAGCCAGGAAACCTTCAGGTTTCTGTTTATCAACAAACGTTGGACGACCTTGAAATTTCAATCGACTTTGGAGATTACATAGGTTATTATGAAACTGAAAGCCGTGTTAGATATTATAGTGTGGTTGATGATGGGAGGGTTAATTCAGATAATAAACACACTTATGGTGGTTATAAACCGTTCTACAGGACGATACTTGCCACTTACGTAAATGATAATGAATTTAGAGGAATATGATTTATTTAATATCTGAATCACAAGAATCTTTGTTACGTGATAACCTTTTGGGTCAGAAGGTAATGGTGTATTATAATCTACACAAACATACTTTCTCAATTCAGAAAAGTGGTCTCGTAGTTCTACACGCAGATTTTGTGGTTCTATCAGATGTTGAGTTTCGTGTTAGAAAGGGTGGGAAAGAAAAAGTTAGAAAAGAGAAATCCAAAAACGTTCACGCGTTTGTAATCGGTACGTTGGAGGATTATTGTGAATATCCTTGTGAAGAAATTCCGAATTTAGATGGGGGTGATGTTATTTCGTATAACCCTTATGTAAATGATTCGTTCGTTATAAAATCAACTCAAGAACCAATTTACCAAGCATCACAAGTTGCTTTGGTGAATGGATCAAATAAAATTTATTTATTAGAACCATAATGCCTTTTCCTAAACAAGTAAAAAAACAGATTGATTTAGTTCCTCAGAAAGAGTTACTTGCTCGTAGGGAACAACTCTTGGATTATATTACAAGAGATGGAACTTACTTACCTAAGTCTGTTCTTCATGCTGATTTAGATAGAGGTATGTTGGATTTTGTGAAGAACGATTTGGAAACGGTTACTTCAGGTAAAGTTGTGCCAGTCGTGGATATCATGATTACAACACAGAACTGGGCTCAGTTTACTGAGACTTGGAATTTTTCTGACTTAGATAAGAACGTTAAAGTTCCTTTCATGACTGTGGTAAGAAATCCTGATGTAAAATATGGATCAAACCCAGCTTTGATTTACAATATCCCCAACAGAAGACAGTATTATTTCGCAACTGTTCCAACATGGGACGGACAAAGAAAGGGTATGGATATCTACACAATACCTCAACCTGTACCTGTCGATATAATTTACAGCCTTAAGTTCATGTGTAATAGAATGCGTGAATTGAATCAATTGAATAAGATTGTAATGCAAAAATTTGCTTCTCGTCAAGCATACACATTTGTTAAAGGGCACTACGTTCCAATAATTCTTCAGAACGTTTCTAATGAATCAGTTTTAGAATTAGACAAAAGAAAATATTACATTCAAAGTTATGATTTTCTTATGATGGGATTCTTGATTGATGAAGAGGAGTTCGAAGTGAAACCCGCAATCTCAAGGACCGTACAGTTATTAGAAACAAGTAATTCGAAAAGAAGGAGACCTAAAAGAGTTTATCCTGAAAACGCAACCGAGTTTCCTTTAACATTCAACTTCGCTGTTGGTGAAAGTGCTTATACCGAGACTTACAATTATACCGCCAATTTCAATTATAGTAGTAATATAAATGTTGATAGTTGGGACGTTTATCTGAACGATTATTACTATGGACAAAACGTTTACACTATACAGGTAACTTCAGGAGATGTTGTTCGTTTTGAAATCACTCCTGTGGATCCTTCGGCACCTTCGTCTTTACTCTATATTGCAAGTCTCGTCTAATCTTCCCCGTACAAATCGGTTTTCTCTCTACATTTTTCCATGATTAAATTTTCAAGGAACTTATAGATTTTCAAACCCCTCTTGTCACAGTATTTTCTCAACCTTTCGTGGGACTCAATAGAGATCTTGATGTTCTTTATCTCTTTCTTTGTTTTTGACGTTGTTTTCATGGGCAGAAAAAAGGCAGAATTAAATATCCTGATTTACAAATACATATGCGGGAACAAAGATTTTTGTCTTTAATTTAATATTTATGAATAAAATAAATTCAACTAGAACTTTTTAATAATGGCAACAGCACAAAAAGTATTCGTATCACCTGGTGTTTACACTACAGAGACTGATTTATCATTCGTGGCTCAGAGTGTGGGGGTAACCACTTTAGGTATCGTTGGGGAGACCTTGACCGGCCCAGCCTTCGAACCAATTTTCATAACAAGTTTTGATCAGTTCCAAGCTCTCTTTGGACCTACGTCTCCTGAGAAATTTGTGAACACTCAAATCCCTAAATATGAAGCGGCTTACATTGCTAAGTCATATCTTCAACAATCAAACCAATTGTTCGTTACAAGAATTCTTGGTTTATCAGGATATGATGCGGGTCCTTCATGGTCATTCACAACAATAGCAAATGTGAATCCTACTACAATTGGAACTTCAGGTTCTTCTGTAGATTTCGTCTATAGTTTCTCAGGAAACAGTGGAGGGACAATAAATCTAACTCAAGGTACAATGCCAAGTATTATTTGGAATAACCTTGATACACCGTATACTCAAAATAACGGTTCGACTTCATCTTTAAGAGATGATATCGAGGCTCAAATTATGGGTATTGCAAACGCTTCGGGATCAACTTCAGGATCGAGTTTGTATGTGTATGGTGCTATTGATACACAAGATCTAATAGATTTGACGGGTGGTACATACACAGATGTTACTAACGTTTTCAGTGTAAGTGATTTGGATAACTCTAATATTGTGTTCTCCGCAGAATCAAACGATGAGTGGTATTATGCAACCTTCGACAAACCAAATACTTCTCAGACAGGATATAGTGGTTATTCATTCTTGAACTACGTATCAACAATTAATGGTCAAGGTTCAGCAACATATGCTACTTTCTCAGGTGCTATGTCAGGTTCGGTTTATTATTATTCAGGTACTTCTTACTCTGAGTACGACAACGTAGTTGTTGCTACTTTGAGATCAAGAGGTATTTCACTTTATAATGCAACAACTGCGGGTCCAAGATATCAAGTATCTGGTTTAACAGATCTTGGATTGGATATTTCAGGTTCATATTCAGGATTGACTTCAAATCCATACTCAACTTTTGCAATTACGGGTACAACTTATGAAGGTGACAATTTCTCATTTGAGACTTCGTTCCAATCTTCAGACTCCGAATATATTACAAAAGTATTGAGTATTTCTAATTTCTCAAAATCAAGATTGGATGTTCCTGTATTCGTGGAGGAAGTTTATCAAACAATGTTAAACTGGTCTTACAATAACGGTTACATTCGTGGTATCAATTCTGAGTTCGTAGCTTTACCAGAAGCTAGAAACGGAGATTTGACATCAATCGCTAACAACCTATTCCAATACCAAAGTCCAAGAACACCTTGGGTTGTTTCTGAACTTAGAGGTAATAAAGTTTATAATCTTTTCAAATTCGTTTCTATCTCTGATGGAGACGCAGCGAATACGCAAGTTAAAATCTCAATCATGAACATGTCGTTCAATAACTCGACATTTGATATCATGGTTAGATCGTTCTTCGATACAGATGCTAATCCTGTAGTTCTTGAGAAATACACTAACTGTACAATGGATCCAAATTCTAACTCATTCGTGGCTAAGAAAATTGGTTCTTCAGATGGGGAGTATCCTCTGAATTCAGCATACATCATGATTGAGTTATCAGAAGAATATCCAATCGATGCACTTCCTTGTGGATTCGAGGGTTATACTATGAGAGATTATCAAGGTAATACTCAATCACCAATCCCAATTTATAAGACAGCATATAATTTCCCTGGTCAAGTAATTTACAACCCTCCTTTTGGAACAACTAATGGTGGATCTAATGTGGTTACAAGTTCAGGTGATAACGTAAGAAGAACTTTCTTAGGTTTCTCTAATACAATTGGTATTGATGAATCGTTCTTACAATTTAAAGGATTCCAAAACATAGCTAACCATTGTGGTACAAACGCTGAAATTCCTTTCAATTATAGAACCAAAGGTTTCCACATGGATTCAGGTGCGACTGTTGTTACAATTGCAAATACATTCATGACCAGTGGTCAAACAGCATTTGAGGTTGGAGATGCTAGTTTCAACTCTGAACCAACTTCTCCTGAGAATCCTTACTACAGAATCTTCGCAAGAAAGTTCACACTATGTTTTGCGGGTGGATTCGATGGTTGGGATATCTACAGAGAATCAAGAACAAATACCGATGAATATATCTTAGGTGCTTCAGGTTACTTAAAAGGTGCTTGTCCTACTTCAAGATATCCTTCAGCGACAGGATGGGGAGCTTTCAGAGATTATGCATACGGTGATAACGTATCAAATTGGGGAAGTAGTGACTACTACGCATACCAATTGGGTATTACAACATTTGCAAATCCTGAAGCAACTAACATTAACGTGTTTGTTACTCCTGGTATTGATTATGTAAACAATAGTGGTCTTGTTGAATACGCAGTTGACATGGTTGAGGATGACAGAGCAGATTCTATCTATATCTGTACTACTCCTGACTATGATATGTTCCTACCAACAACTTACGATAACGTAGGTTTAATTTACCCAACCGAAGCGGTAAACAATTTGGAAGAAACAGGTATCGACTCTAACTATACAGCGACATACTATCCTTGGATCTTAACTAGAGATACTGTTAATAACACACAACTTTATATTCCTGCAACAGGTGAAGTTTGTAGAAACTTAGCATTGACAGACAACATTGCTTTCCCATGGTACGCATCAGCGGGTTACACAAGAGGTCTTGTTAATTCAATCAAAGCGAGAATCAAACTAACTCAAGAAAACAGAGATACCTTGTATCAAGGAAGAATTAACCCAATCGCAACCTTCTCTGATGTAGGTACAGTAATTTGGGGTAACAAAACTCTACAAGTTGCAGAATCTGCTCTTGATAGACTTAATGTTAGAAGACTTCTATTACAAGCTCGTAAGTTGATTTCGGCAGTAGCAGTAAGATTGTTGTTCGAACAAAACGACGAGATCGTAAGACAACAATTCTTGGATAGTGTGAACCCTATCATGGATTCAATCAGAAGAGACAGAGGTGTTTACGATTTCCGTGTAACAGTTTCTTCATCTCCTGAAGATCTTGACAGAAATACACTAACAGGTAAAATTTATCTTAAACCTACGAAGTCTCTTGAATTCATCGATATCGAATTCTTGATTACACCAGCAGGTGCGACTTTCGAAAATATCTAATAAAATATGGGGGGACTAGTTCCCCCCTTTTTAGCCAAACATGAAAAAAGAATTTAGGGAAGGTTTTACGGAAAAAGGAAGTCCCGATATGAAATATTACGCATTTGATTGGGACGACAATATTGTTCATATGCCAACTGAAATTGTACTCAAAACTGAAGATGGTGATGAGATTGGTATGTCTACCGCAGATTTTGCCGAGTATAGAGGTAAAATAGGTAAAGAGAATTTTGATTATAAAGGTGATGTAATTGTTGGTCTTGCTGAAGATCCGTTTAGAAACTTCAGAACAGCAGGAGATAAACAGTTCCTGATAGATGCAATGAAAGCAAAACAAGGACCAGCATTCGATGATTTCAGAGAAGCTATCAACAATGGTTCAATTTTTTCTATCATCACTGCAAGAGGTCACAATCCAAATACAATTAAACAAGCCGTTTACAATTATATCATAAATAATTTTAATGGTATAAGTAAGGAGGAGTTATTAAAGAACCTTAAGAAGTACCGTTCATTTGTGGGTGAAGAAGAAATGACGGACGACGAATTAATCAAGACATATTTAGAACTCAACAAATACCACCCCGTGTCTTTTGGAGATGAAGGAGCTGCGAAGAATCCTGAAGAGGCGAAGGTCGAGGCAATGGAGGGGTTTGTAAACTACATCAAAGCCATGGCGGCTTTATTAAACAAAAGAGCATTCCTTAAAAAAGACATTGCAAATAAATTCACACCTAGTATTGGATTTTCTGATGATGACATTAGAAATGTAGAAGTAATGAAGAAAAGGTTTGATAAAGATCCAGATAATATTGTTAAAACTTATTATACTGGAACTGGAAAGAAATCTAGAATGGAATAATGAATATCTTTTTTCACCGAATAAGTAAATAGAAAAAAATTTTCGGGGATATATTTATACTTATAAACACAAAAACAAAAATTAATATATTATGGCTGACTTACTGATGAAAATGCCGATACCCTACGAACCGAAACGTCAGAATAGATTTATTCTGAGATTCCCTTCGACTTTGGGTATAAATGAGTGGTTCGTGGAATCCGCGGCCAGACCTCACATTACAATCAATGCGACGGAAATTCAATTCCTTAATACATCAACTTATGTTGCTGGTAGATTTACATGGCAAACAATCCCTGTAACCTTCCGTGACCCAATTGGACCTTCAGCGGCTCAAGCTCTTATGGAGTGGGTTCGTTTACACGCTGAGTCTGTAACAGGACGTATGGGATACGCAGCAGGTTACAAGAAAGATATTGACCTTGAAATGTTGGACCCAACAGGAGTTGTTGTTGAGAAATGGATCCTTTATGGAACTTTCTTAACAGATGTTAACTTCAACGCTTTATCTTATTCACAAGATGCGTTGGCAAACATTTCTACAACTTTGAGAATGGATAGATGTGTTCTTGTATATTAATTCTTTAAAAAAAGTAAAGTCAGTTTATATTTAACCGTGGAGACAAAACTCCACGGTTTTTTTTATGGATAGTCAAACACAACAATACGCGACACAAAATTTAAACCTACCTCATGACGTGGTGCCTTTACCATCGGGTGGTGTTTTTTATAAGAACAAAAAATCTGCAGTTAAGGTTGGATATCTCACTGCAAACGATGAAAATATCATCTTGGGTGGAGGAACCAATCTAACAATGGACCTCATCAGGGCTAAGTTATATGAACCTGATATGAAACCTGAAGACTTGGTTGAAACAGATATCGAGGCAATCCTTATTTTCTTGAGAAACACATCTTTCGGACCTGAAATTCAAATGACAGTGAACGATCCTAAAACTAATAAAAGTTTCGAAGCGGTTGTTTCATTGGCAGAGTTGAATATTAAAAAGGGGGTCGAACCTGATGCGGAAGGTTTATTCGAAACTACATTACCCGTATCCAACAGTGTTGTGAAAATTAGACCACTCACACTCGGACAAATAAATGAAATTTCTGCAATGGTTGACCAATATCCAAAAGGTAGACCAGCACCAAGAATCACATGGAGACTCGAGAGACAAATTGTTGAGGTTGATGGGTCAAGAGATAGAGCACAGATTGCTCAGTTCGTGAGTAGGATGATGATTGCGGATTCCAAACACATAAGAAAATTCTTGGATGACAACGAGCCAAGACTTGATATGCAACGTGTTGTAACAACCCCATCAGGAGATAAGCTAACCGTATTCGTTGGCTTTGGGGTGGACTTTTTTCGTCCTTTCTTCTGATTATAGAAAATCTCAAATTGATGAATTCTATTATTTGAGTACATTAATGAAGATCAGTTGGCAGGATTTTTTGATTATGCCAGTTTTTGTGAGGAAGTATCTACTTGAAAAGTGGATTGAAGATAATAAAAAAGATGGGACCTAAAATTGGTCCCTCTTCTATTTATAAGAAAATACAGTCATGGCTGGAGAAGATTTAGATTCGTTAGGAACATATGATGAGGAACTGAAAAAGTTTGCCAAAATTCCTGGTGAAATTGCTGATGCTATTCAGAATCTGAATCTTTATGCGAGTGATGTGAATAGGACCTTTGGTCAAATGAGACAGCGTATAAGTGATGCTGTCCGTGAAATATCTTTAGCCACTCCTGAATTGAACAAAGTAGGTGGAACCGCGAAGGATGCCACTCAGACTATTATTGACACGTCAAGTGCTTTAAAAAAGAATGTTATTGCTTCAAGTGAGGCAATCACCGAGTTGTTTACAACTTCAAAGGTTTTAGGGAAGGATGTTGAGAGTATAGTCTCTACAATGGCTGATGTGGGTATCCAATTTGGAAATGTTCAGGAAAATATGGTCGGAGCTGTTAATTACGTACAATCTATTGGTATGAATACCCAACAGATAATGGGAGACGTTGTTAACAATGCCGAGTTACTGAACAGGTTCAACTTTGACGGAGGAGTACTTGGATTGACCAAAATGGCAGCACAATCCGCAATGTTGAGGGCGAATATGAGAGATGCCGAAAACTTCGCGGAAAAAGTTTTTGAACCAGAAGGAGCGATAGAAACCGCAGCCGCATTCCAAAGATTGGGAATTTCTGTTGGTGCGTTGTCAGATCCTTTTGCATTGATGAATGCTTCAATAAATGATCCTGCGGGTCTACAAATGTCTTTGGCGGAAGCTGCAAAGAAATTCACAATATTTGACGAAAAAACGAAATCGTTCAAGATAGATCCAGGTGGAATCAGACAGATGAAAGAGCTGGCGAAGGCTGCTGGAATGTCTTACGATAATTTCACTAAGATGGGATTAGCGGCAGCTAACTCCGAAAGATTATTTTCACAAATAAGATTTGCTGGTAATTTATCCGAAGAAGATAAGATGTACATCTCAAGTATTGCTGAAATGAAAGGTGGTGAATACCAAATCAAAGTAAGAGATGAAAAGGGTGAAGAGGTATTCAAAAATATACGTGACTTATCTGAAGAACAACTCAAACAAGCTGTTGAACAAAATAAGAAAGAGCCGAAAACAATGGAAGAAATTGCTAAGGCTCAGATGGATACAGGAAAGGTAATGGCTGGAGATATTGCCTCAATAAGAAACAGAATTGTTTATGGTGTTGCCGGAGCAGATGGTGTAAGACAAATACCCGAAATAACAAGGAAGTTAGGGGAAAGTGTAACAGATGCTCTTCAAAAGATTGCTCCTGAAACAAAGGATATACAGAATGTGACAGGAAAGGCAATCACTGAGTTGGGTAAATCGATGGCCGATGTAATACAAGGTAACAAATCATTCCAAGATGTAGGAAAAGAATTGATGGACAAACTCAAAGGATCAGGAGTTGATATTTCTCAATTTGCAGATAAGATGGGAACCCTCCCCGAAAAATTGATGGATTCTGTTTACGAAAAATTCAAAGATGATAGAAGTGAGTTAGGAAAAATGATTAGTGGTTACTTGAAACCTGGGTCTTCTGCAAGAGGAGAATTCCAAAAAGGAATGAAGTCTACGATGGATCTTGGTAAAATGACAAAGTCTGCCCAAGTTACAGAGTCCAAGACCGTGACACACGACGGTAAAATTACTTTCGAATTCAAATCTGACGGTAGTATGGACCCACAAGTTGTCAGAACAATTGAGAAGTGGGTTGAATCACAAGAAGGTTCTAAGAAACTTTATACATTATTGTCCACAATGAAAGACGCTACGGGACAATCCATACTTGAAAAGGCAAAGAAATAAAAAATTAGCTTTTCCCTATTTATTATAAAACAAACTGAATGCCTAGCCCATTAGATTACGGTAGTACAGAAGCCTTCAGAAAACGACTTCTAACAAGAAATCTGAGATCATACAAGTTGGCCCCATACGTCGACCCAAATCAGGTTGCTTACCCAACAGTACTGACTGACCAAGCGGTTGTAGACAGTCAACCAGACCCATCGGGTTATGGATTGGTTGTCTTCAATGACAGAATGGCTAGATTCAATGTTTATTCTCCAGATACACCATTCGAATATTCCACAGGAACTGTAATTAAGGAATCAGAGTTTGAACCATATCCAAACTTCAATTCATCATTTTATGAACCTGTTGACATATTATTCGATAGAGATCCATTAGGTTCCAATGGTCTTTTGAGTTCAGATTCATTCATTGCCAAGATTGGTGCAACACAACTTAAAAAACTTTTTGAAGAAAGAATTGCGGTAGAAATATACCAACGAACTGTCGGTAGAGCAAACATTGCGGGGGCGGCAAGTGGTAGTAATCTTTTCGGAGTTCTAACAAACAGAATTCCTCTTATCGAGCCGAATTATCAAATTACCCAACCGGCAAATCCTTTATTGTCGGCAGTAGATTTAGCCGTGAGATTAGCAGGAAGTTATATTCCTTTTTCACCAATTCCAGGTTCTTATTGGGACACAGAAATAAGACTTGGACAACCAACAACAATACAACAAATTGAGAAAGCTTTTTCTTTTGTCACTCAATCAGGTATAGGAAAATTCTTTGCCAGATTACTTGGATCTGCGGATTCAGGTTCTCAAAAGTTCTTAAGTAACACAGGTCCTGGTCAAAAAAGTGTTCTGTTCAAGAACATTGACATGAACAGGTTCAAACCTGATTATGACAGAAACTTCTTCGATAGATTGGGAGGTGCAATTGTTGGAGGTCAAGCAAATAGTTCAAACTATTACGTTGGATCTAGAACCTCGGATCCATCTATGGTGTTTTCACCAATTGGTGATTTACCAACAGACCACTTTGGAAGACCTATACAATCCCCTGTTTATGGCCCATCTGAGTTAGCTCAACTATATGAAGGAGTTGAACAGTCACCAGGTTTAGGTCCTGCGGGAGTGCCATATGTAGATGGTGGTGGTATAGAAGGTGGAATGACTTGGGTGTCACCAAAATACAAAAGGAATGCTGGAAAATACGTAGGTCCTGGTGGTAAGGAAATGGGAGAAGATCCTGATTTTGACCCCTCTACTTATGACGACTCAAACTCGACAAGATTCAGATTCAGAACAGGATCTATCTTGGACGAAACACAGAGAATTGTAGAAAGTCAGCCAGCGGGTGCAAAAAGATTTGAACATGTAGGAAATGCCATAGATCAAGTAAGTAAAGTATTCAGTGATGGATACAAAGAAATGACGAAAGGTTCGAGAGTAATTTCGTATGTAGGTGAAATTGGAAATGAGGTAGGTGCAGAATATTGTAGGGTCTTTACCAAAGATACTCCATTCCTACAGTATAACGATTTACAGAAGACTGATGGTATGACAACTGAGGGACGTAGATTCTCTTATTCGGTGTTCGATAAAACATACAACCTGAACATTGCTCCAAACAGAAGAAACGGGGGACAAGACTCAAGTAATCTTATTGGTGGTGCTAATGGGGCTTATGCAAAGAAATATATGTTCTCGATTGAGAACTTGGCGTGGAGAACATCGAAAATGTTCGAAGATCTTGCGGATTGTGAGAAAGGGCCTAATGGAGGTAGAGTAATGTGGTTCCCTCCTTATGGTTTAACTGTTAATGAAAATGTAAGTACAGGTTGGAACACATCTGAGTTCTTAGGAAGACCTGAACCAATTTACACCTATAAATCGACACAAAGAACAGGTACACTCTCGTGGAAGATTATTGTTGACCACCCATCAGTTCTTAACGTTATCGTTAACAAAGTATTAAAAGATCAGACGAAGAAGAACATCATTGATGGGTTAATCAATTCATTCATGGCGGGATGTACAAAGTACGACCTTTATGAACTCGCTAAAAAATATGCAACAATCAATAGATCGGATTTGTATGAGATACAAAGGATGTTGACAAATCCTACTGTTACCAAAGAAGAAATATTAGAGGCAAATGCTCAATTGAACGTAGGTATACCGGCACCCACAAATAAAACCAATCCTTCACCTGAACAAAAAGACACCACACCAAGTTTAGATCAATACAAAAACTCCGCAGTGTATTTTGAAAATGATATCCCTAAAAAAGGGGCTGTTGGAAGTTATGGTGGTTATTATACAACTTATGTTTCTCCAACAAACCAAGCAACATACACAAAAAACGCTACCGGTCCGAACGGAAAAAAAGATACAAGTGCTACCCAACAAGTACAAAACATGTTTAGTAGCGGGGTTATTGAAAGCTTCAAAAAATTGAATAATACCTCAACATTCTACAATGAACTCAAGAAGATATTAGATGATGGTTATAGTGTTGTAATAGATATTGAAGGAGGAGCGTCTGCACCTGCAACAGCCAATTATAACAACGAATTAGGACAAAGACGAGGTCAATCCTTGGTTGAGTATTACAAAGAGACGGATCTTAAGAAATACATTACAGATAAAAAAACATTAACATTTAACATCAGATCAGTAGGTGAGCAAGGAACAACAGATGCTGGAGGTGCACCACAAGCGGGTGTGACTAACGTTCAAACTTTGGGTACAAATCAAATCAATTGTACAAGTGGTAAGGGTGACGTTGGTGATAAAGATATCTATACAAGGAACGCAATGGCTTGTAGAAGGGCCAAGATAACAAACATAAGAGTAGTTCCTAAACCTTCAGATCCACAACAAAACATCACAACAACCCAAACTATATCTGCGGCGGTGCCAGCGGGACAAGCTCCACAGGCAATCCAAGGATCGTCACAAACAAATGTACAGGGACCTGTAGAGACAGTTACCGAGGTTCAACGAGATAATATAACGAAGAGAGTGTTAAGGAAATTCTTAACAGAGTGTGATTACTTTGAGGTTATCAAAGAAGAGACACCCATGGTTTATGATAACCTGAAAGACAAATTACAATTCTTTGATCCTGCGTTCCACTCGATGACACCTGAAGGACTTAACTCAAGATTGACGTTTTTACAACAATGTATGAGACCAGGGGAATCAATTCCTACGATCAAAGAAGTTAATGGTCAAACAACGATACAGTACGACCAAGCGATGAATACAGCTTTTGGGGCACCCCCAATCCTCATATTGAGAGTTGGTGATTTTTACAATATTAAAATTGCACCAACAAGTCTAGGAATCACGTACGAGCCTCTATTAGATATAAATCCTGAAGGTATTGGAGTTCAACCTATGATTGCTAACATTACCTTAGGATTCAACTTCTTAGGTGGTGCTGGATTAAAAGAACCTGTTGACAAACTACAAAACGCCCTTTCATTCAATTACTACGCAAATACAGAGATTTACGACGAAAGAGCAGATGCTACCGATATAGAAAGTGCTCAAGCCCTTGATGCTGAGTTTATTAAATCAGTACAGGCTAATGAGACGTTGAATAACCTTAATGCGGTTAACAGTAATGATGCTTATAACGGAAAAGGTAATAGTGAAACTATTGGTGTAATAACAAGGAGAGCAATAAACGATTCACAATTAGATACAGGAGATATCAATTACAAAGATATTATGAATGTGCTTTTGGATTCATCTCAAACATTCTTTACAAACACAATCAATCAGTCTAAGACTATTGTAAGTCAATATGGTGGAGTTATGTTACAACAATGGGGATATCAGAGGTATTATATGGAGGGACTTATCAATTCGGATGGAGTTACTGCTAATAACTTAATTGGTAAATCTCAGAATATTGAGAAGAGGATGAATAAGTTTTTCACTGATTATGAAACAAGTATTAATAATGGGTCCAATGGTTTTATAAATTACTTAGAAAGTACGAACTTTAACTTCTCTAATAAATTGATAAGGGTTGTTAAGAAAAATTTTGCTTCTTATATCAACGAAAGAAGATCAAATTATTACAACTCTATCACTAAGATAATACAAGAGACAACACAACAACAATTGAATCTCACTGCTATTCTGAACAGACTGAATGTTTTATATCAGGACAGTGGTACGTTCCTATATGATGGTTATGCTCTCCAAAACGGAACAATAAAAATGTATCAATGTGCCTCTACTACAGAAGTTGACCCATCAAGTCAGAACCCACCAAACACAAATACCTACATAGAAATGCAAAACGACATAACAAAAGTCGCAGTTGCTCTAAAAAGTTTCAATGAAAAAATTGCAACGGATTATTCTTACAACATAACAGCAGGATCAATCAAAGGTAGTGTAATTAAAAACGGATTAAATAATCAAGGAGGATTAGAAACCAATGTATTCGAAGCACTTACAAACCCACAAAATCCTGTAGGATCAGGATTCTTTTGGAATGAGAATGGTGTTACAAACAAAATAGGTTACATGATTATGAATAATGTGATTCTTGATGATAAGGAATACCAAAACTTCAGATCAAAAATCTTGAACGACATTGTAAACAAAGCAGAGCTTAAAGGGGACGGTAATCAAGAAATTGCTAGAGTTTTTGACGACTATTGGAAGGATAAAATAAAACCTTTATATCAAGCAGAAACAAAGGCAACACAGACGTTGATTGAAAAATTCGAAAAAGAAAAAGTAGCTGACTTTATGAAGTTTACGCCTTATACTAAGAATAAACCAAGGAAGTTCGTGTTCACACAATTGACATCTCCTACAGAAAACCAAAAAAATTCTATTAAGAACTTAGGGAAGACTGTCAATACAAATACAAGTAATAAAACTTGGAACGACAAAGTTAAATTTAACTAATGGGAGGGCAGTATTATAATAGGTATCAGGAGTTTCTCATCAATGGTGAGCAAACAGTTGTGCCTTTTGTTACAATACCAAATAAACCATCAGATAAGGTTCATATCTATAAGGTTAATAGAAGTAGACTTGATAAAGTATCTGAGGAATATTATGGGTCACCATATTTCGGATGGTTAATTCTACAAGCCAATCCACAGTTTGGTGGGTTAGAACAGAACATTTTTGATGGTGCTTTCTTGGTTGTTCCATACCCATTGATTACTTCACTACAGGATTATAAAGCGGCTTTGGATAACCATTTCTTATATTATGGCAGGTAACAGTATATTCACAGGACAAGACGGAAACATCTATGTTGATTTTGACGTTCAAAACTTTATTGTGGTTGATCCTAATAAGATCGTTGATAAGAAGGGAAAAATCCAAGAGAGATCGGTTGCCCAAGAAAATCTTGTTATGTATGCCAATTTGGAAACGAAACTTCTCCCGAGAACAAAACTTGCGGTAGGACAAACTATACAGGATCAGATTACCACTGTTTCAATAGCGGAAATAAATTTCATGAAGCCTGGTGGTCAGAAGTACCTCACAAACGATTATACAAATGAGATTACGGGTCAGGGTATTTTGAACAAGGGTACAACCAATAAATCTTCAGCATCATTCACACCATCGACAGGACAAAAACCTTTTGCTAATGTACAAGCTGGTTTACCAACACAAAATCAAAACGATACTGGACTACTTGGTATAACATCTATAAATTGTAAGATAGATACATCATTCGTTCCACAAGTAACTATTGAGTTAGAGGATGTACAAGGAAGGGCTTTATTTGAAAAAGGTGATTTATCCCCATACGCAGCATTCTTTCAGTTACCGTATCCGCCATTTTACCTTACACTTAAAGGATTCTATGGGCAGGCCATTAGATATCAACTAAATCTAATATCTTTCAATGCTAGGTTTAATACCTATTCAGGTAACTACCAAGTTACTTTACAGTTCTATGGGTACAAATTCAACATTTTGAATGAGATATCAATACAGTCGATACTGGCAGTACCTCACATGTATTCTACACAATATACAATAAGTAAACCATTATCTGACAGTACAAAATCAGCATCACTGACACAGATTGAGGAAGGTGGTACCGCAAAAATACACGAAGTCTATAGGGATTATAAACAGAAGGGATTGATACCAATGGATTTCCCTGAGTTGGCTGTTGATGAGTTATTGAACAGATTAGAGATGTTTGAAACTAATTTAATGAATTCATGGACCAAGGAAGATGTGTCTTCTTTAACAGAAAGTGTGAATTTCAAAAACAGTTTGAATGCCTTTCAAGGTGAAATTCTCACTAACAAAGATTCATGGTTCGAAGTCAATTGTGATAAAGAAAAGGCGTTGGTGGTTAAGGGAGGGGGAGAGGCTTTATATCCACTGAAAAAGACAGTCAAAGATGGTGCGAATAGTGCTGGTGAAAGTACAAAACAGAAAGCGGATGCGAGTTTGAAGGCAAAGGTACAGAGTAATAATGACATACTTGCTAGTAATTCTGTTTTTGGATCGGAAGGAGCTAAGGATAAAAACCTCGAAGTTAAAAGTACTATCACATATGAAAACATGTTTGTTGAAATTGAACCAAATTCAATAGACTTTGTTGCAACTTTCAAAATAAGAAACAAAACAGATAGAACTCCAACCCCATCTGAAGATGCAAACATAAGGTCTCAGATTGCCACTGAGCTGATTTCTAATATAGAATTGTCTGATCAATCACAAGAAAAAAATGACAAGATAAAACTCTATGTTTTCGAAGGTAAAAATAGATTCACGGGGTTAATAAATAAAATGTTAGAAACCCTAAACTCTAAGGCTCAAGCAGAAGAAGAAAGAATTACTGCTGTTTTGGCAGCAAAACTAGAAGACAAGGCACAAGGTATAGGCTTCAGACCATCAATAAGAAATATTATAACAGTTCTGATGGCATCTACCGAAGCTTTTATCAGAATTATGGATGATGTCCACAAAAAAGCGTGGGACAAAAGAGATGATCCTGACAGAAAAAAAGCCGTGATGAAGTTCCCATCTTCAGACATGAAAGACAATGTTCCTGTCGATCCGATGGCACTGATGAATAATTCCATTTATGCTAACTCACAACAACCAATATATCCTTGGCCACAATACTTCGTTCAGGATGATAAAAATCCTGACAGGTTTGTTATTCAATACCCAGGTGATCGAAGTGTAGTTGATTCTACAAAGGCTTTCGATTATTCAAAATGGCCTGAAGTACAATTCGTAGAGGAGTTTGTTAAGGCTTCAACAGAAAAAGGACCACAAGTTCAAGACAACACACAGAAAGATAATGAAGATCAGGAGATCAACAGACTAACTCTGAATGGTATTGAATTCCCACAAACTAATATTCCTTACTTTACAAAAGAGGAAGTTAAGTTCTTCTTCGAAATATGGGAAAGGACATACGTTAACTCACATTATAATAGATTCCAAAGAGGAGGTAACGTAAAGGAGATTTATGAAACAATAGGAAGAAACGAAGCTGACAATATTATCACCGCTTTGGGGGTATCGTCGCCATTTTTGATTCAGAAACTCAAAAATTACGGATTCAATTTCCAAAACTTCTTAGGAGTTTTATCTCACATTTCTAATCAGGGTACCGGACCATCCATACAAAAATTGATTCGTGATATTTTTGCAACACCATATATCCAAAATGAAGTTGATAGACCATTCGAAATATATGATTCAAGTACTATAGATGGTGCAAGTTCAACAGTCACAAGAGGATTGACACAAACAGATCTAACTAATTTTAACTCTTTAATTAAAACAAACGTCCAACCAGATTTTTGTGACACGTATCCATTTACAAGCGCGATTTGGAATCAAACAAATTTAGAAACAAGCGCGAAGGCGGCTCAAGGTCTATTCTATAATACTAAGACAACTCTTTTTGTTAATGGTGATAAAAAAGTTATTTCCAACTACATTGAAAGTACAACGAAAGAAACGATCAGACCTGTCACAAGTTTTGCCTATAAAAACTTCACTCAGCCAGTAGTTCCACAGAACAACTTGAATATATTTTATCAATTCAGAGACAAACCTTCACAGTTTTTGTCAACAGAAGGGTATTGTGTTGGATTAAGTGGATCAGGATTTGCAACACAGACGACATCAATATTGAATACACCATATTTTGTAAACGCATTACAGAATGGAGTTCAAGAATGGCAGTCAGGTAACAAATACCCATATGTACAAGGAGCATACCTTTTAGTGAATTCTTTACCCTTATCCACATTAAGAGGTACATACAAAAATAAGGGAGAAGTTGAAAGTTTAGACTACATAGCTTCTTCGATAAAAAGATTCGGAGGTATACACAAATTACCATATGCGTGGATCCTCAAATTGGGTTCTGTTTATCACAGATATAAAAAATTTGTTAATGACAATGTTGATATTTTAGATACATGTTGGAAAGATTTTGATTATGTACAAAACTTTGACCCGATAACATTCAGAGAGGATAAAGTTTATAGCCTTTCTTTTGCTTCTGGTACTACCTCACAAGTCTACTTACAAGGATACTATTATAATCCACCCCTTCCACCACCAGCAATATCTTTAAGTTTTACAAGCCAAACTATTCAATCGGGATTTTATCCGAAACTGATCAATGACATGAACGTTTTCTTGAACGGCAAACCATGTTTTTCAACTTACTCAGATGAGGAGATACAATTATATGTTGATTCAACAATGAGAGTTGGTAACATAGCGGAATCCAACGTGGATCAAGTTTTCGTTTCGGGTGGTACACCTTTGAACATATTCAGAATGAACCCTTGGACAACAACTATCAAGAACACCTCAACTGGTTCATATTACACGTCACCCTCATTCGGAACAATTTATAATCAAGTACCGTATTCAATATTTGACTCCGTGACAACTCAAGGATCTTATGTTGCAAACAGAAATATTTTGAGTAATCCTGCAATATACAACGGATCAGTAAGATGTTTTTGGGGGGCTTCTAATTACGGATATTTTGATGTAACTAGAAATCCGAAACCTAACCCATCAGAATATATTACATTAGTAGAACCTGAAGGTGAGGTTTATCCTATGAGTTTAGGATTTGGATATTCTAGTATTGAAGACATTTTTGCGGTTTTCAATAAGGAACAACTGGACGTGATGGAGCAGAAGTTCTTGGACTTCAGTAGATCCGTATATGACATCAACCCTAAAGTTGGGCCTGGACAACCACAGATAACAATCAATGTTGATACAAATGATCCGAATAGATATTTGAAAAACTTTCAGTTGATGGTGAGAGAATTTTTCGAAATCAATGCACCACAGGCTGGACAAAGTACACAGGATTACCTCAAGAGTGCCATCAGTCAACAATTTGGTAACATCATAACAATCCTGAATAATTTCATGGAATATGATGTTGTGGTTAAGATGGGTAATCCATCTAACTACAATAGGAAATTGTTCGATAGTTTTAACCCTGACTACGAAACAGGATATGAGTTTGTTGACAACACAACCTCACAAACAAATACAACCGTCGGATTTAAATTGGTGGACCCGTTCAAGTTTGAAACATACATTCCTGGAACTCTACCAACCAGTGGAGGGACAACCACACTCGCCGCATCATACCAAACAAACACTGAAGCATGGAAAGAACTGTTGACACAGATGGGACCATCTACAATCCCAAGAATGATACCCACAAGTAACGGTTCTTACATAACGGATTTCTTTGTTGATAATAATATTAGATTCAATAAGAATAACGTACAAATTTGTGCTCCCCTAATTAGGATATATGCAACTCAAAAACTTAAGAATCCATCACTCAATGGAGAAAGTTTCAAAAACTTAGTTCAAAACTATTCTGAACAAATGTTGGAGTATCATGAAAACGTATTCAATAATTTATTCCAAAATCTTCAGAAAGGTTTACCAAGTGTTTCATATCCTGTTGAGGGTAAGATAACTAGTGCAATCACAGGGGATTTGATCAAGGCTCAATTATATGAGAACTTCAAAGCAATCAATGACAAATGGATTGCAGGAAACGCCTACAATGAAGAGACACTTCTTCAAGATTTCTTATTTGTTGACAGAGCATCTAGGAACGTTGGAGACAGTATATTGGTAGATATTTTTTCAGTTAAGAATAGATTGAGAAACTTAAATGTGGATGCGAGTGTTTACACCATGATATCAGGAATATTGGTTGAAAACAATTTCTCTGTAATGCCACTACCGGCATATGTAAACTTCTATAATATTCAGACACCTGATGGAAAAAATCCTGTCCCTAAGACTGAGAACTCCGCAGATTTTGCGAACAATCTTTGGGGGACATTCTTAAGTGTTGATTATAGAAACTCTCAACCTAAGTTGGTATGTTTCTATTCTGAGAAACCTTCCAACTATCCCGATTTAGGTAGAAACCAAGACTTCAGATACAAAAACGACGGATTCAATTGTAACAGTGTAACCAGTAACCCACTTATCACAAATGATGGAGATAAAACTAACTACGCTTTATCAAACAGATGTGTTGGATTCAATGTTGATATGGGTATCAGAAATCAAAACGTTTTCACATCTTTTTCTGTATCACAAGATATTGGTAAGGCAACTTCTGAAAGTTTGATTGCCGTAAACAACTTGGCAAACCAAGCCTCAGGTAGGGACGTTGCATCTTCGAATGTGTCATTACTCAACATATACAATGAGAGAAGTTATGCTTGTAATGTTGTTAGTTTAGGTAACGCATTGATACAACCAACAATGTATTTCTGTTTGAATCACGTTCCCATGTTCAATGGGGCATATTTGATTACATCAGTTGAACATACGATTACACCAGGTGTTTTCCAAACATCCTTCACTGGAGTTAGACAACGTGTATTTGCAAGTATCAGACCGAATAACTATCTAATAAGTTTGAATAAGAACTTGTTACAAAAGTTGGTAACCACAGACTTGAAAACAGCCACAGTTAAACCTAACGTGGGTGATATCAATCAAACAAGTAAGAAAGCCAACGATGCTCAAAACAGTTGCCAAGAATCTGTAACATCAGGAGTTACAAGATACCAAAAGGGTTACACTGCAATTGCAGCAAATGAGACTACGGTTACCTTACAATCTTTTGTTAGTGCCCTTAGTACAAATTTACAAAGTTCGTCTTCAGACCAAAAACTTAGATCACAACTTGCGATGGCGGTTTTCGTGTTCAGTTATGTTTCTTCAGCGGCATCAGAACAAATGAAATCATTTGGAAACAACTATACTAACGTAAACTTACAAATAGATTGGGGTCCTAAGTCTGATGTATATTTTGAGAAACAATTCTGTTGTGTGAATATAGGAACAGATAAAGGTAATCAATCTAAACCTTTTGCAAGATTTGATAGTTTGGAAAAGTTCATAAAATTTATGTGTGATAGTTTGGATCAATCTTGTGTAAACAATCAGTTTGTAACAGTGTCTGCGAATTCTTTCATACCTACGGTTGATTCAATGTATAACTATTATAAAAGAGTTTGGCCAAGAATTAGAAATGAACAACAACAAAAAGATTTTGAGACCAACCAAGGTAAAGAAGTCAAAGCGAAGATATCTGAGGCGTTGGATAAAATCGGAGTATTATTCCCAACGGCAGGAATCCCATTTGTATCAACAACAAATCAGACAACACCAAATCCGGCAACACCAAATCCGACACCAACCCCTTTAGGGCAACAAGTCAATCCAAATCTTACACCTAACGCCCCTGACAGAACAATATTCTCAAATGCTAGAATACCAGGTTCAGGTACAATATATGTTCTGAGACCATCGGTTCTTGCAGATGGTAAATTGAAAGTGAGAGGTGGAATTGGTCCGGATTTATTGAGTAAAGATTATGAGGTGGACATATATCTAATTGTATTGAACGGGATGGGTACCCAAATAAAGATAGGATCTAGTATATTAAAAAAAGGTGACAATAATATAAATTCTTTTGAGTTTATAACACCAAAATCATTCACAAGAGAATTAGATACTGCTGCAGGATCTACAACAAGTAATAACTCAAGGGAAGTTGGATTTACATTCAAGATAAAAGAATATCCTGAATACGAATTTGGGACGGTTAAGGTAGTGTTACCTTATGAGTGTCCAGGTGAAAGTTATAGAATATATGATTTGGTTGAAGAATCGGTGTACAAATCTATATTAGAGGACCCATGCGGAGAGTGTTATCCTAATGGAACGAATGGTCAAGAAATAATTCTCTACGGTAAAAAATGTACATAATCGTATTTGCAGTATATTTATAAAGAAAAAGTATGAATATTAAATTAGCCTTAGACAATTACTTAGGTAAATCAGCCAGATATTCTGAAATGGATAATGGTGATGGTACCAAGCAAGTTTGTGACTTGGATACTGGTGATTGTTACACAATCCGTATGAAAGACGGACTTATCGAAAGGGTTGATAATACCATGACGATAAATAAAAAAGTTAGAGTTGAAACACCACACGGTGTCAAACAACTATTAAATGGGTAAAAAATGAGCTTAGATAAGAAAATTTTAGCTGAGATTGAAAAGTACAATAAAGTAAATAAGTACATAATGGAACAGGATGCGGCTGTGGCTCCACCTGTACCGGCAGATCCAGCGGCGGCACCAGCACCCGAAGCAGCACCTGCACCAGCACCAACTCCTGAAAAGATCGATGTTGAATCAGATCCTGATGTAGAGAAAGTAGATATGGAGGGTAAAAGCCAAGAGGGCGACGCAGGAACTGAAGAATTAGATATCACTGAGTTGGTTGACTCACAGAAAAAAATCGAGACTAAGCAAGACGATTATTTCGATAACCTCTTCAAACAATTGGGGTCATTAGAGCAGAAACTTTCTGAGATGGATAGTATCATGGCGAGATTGAACTCAATTGAAAATAAGATTGAAAAATATAGAACTAAAACTCCTGAAGAAAGACTTGAACTCAGAAGTTATGATTCTTATCCTTTCAATCAGAAATTATCACAATTCTTCGACGAAAAAGAAGAAGAGATGGAAAAGACGGGTAAAAGAGACTATGTTTTGACACCCGATGATGTAACAGACATCAATCCTTCAGAAATAAAGGATACATTCCAACCAAAACCAGATAACGTAAAAGATTTCGGTTACTAAGAGAATACACATATAAAAGGGGGATTAGGAAACTAATCCCTTTTTTATTTGACAGATGGACTATGTTCAACTATATTTGACATATATTAATTAACACTTTAAAACAGAGTAATCATGAGTGCATTAGATGCCGTATTGGCGCAGTACGAAAAAAACAAACAGTCATCGGGCGGGGCCCAATCTAAGATGTCACAAGAAGAGAGAATGAAGAAATACTTCGCTCTTATTCTTGAAGAAAAAGAAAGTTCAGGACAGAGAAGAATTAGAATTCTTCCTACTCCTGATGGATCATCACCATTCAAAGAGGCTTGGTATCACGAGATCCAAGTAGGTGGTAAATGGCAAAAGTTTTACGATCCAGGAAAGAACGACAACGAACGTTCTCCATTGAATGAAGTTTACGAAGAACTTATCTCTACAGGTAAGGAGTCAGACAAAGAATTGGCAAAACAATATAAGTCACGTAAATTCTATATTGTAAAAGTTATCGATCGCGATAAAGAAGAAGAAGGACCAAAGTTCTGGCGTTTCAAACACAACTATAAGAACGAAGGTATCTTGGATAAAATTATTCCTATTTGGAGAAACAAAGGTGATATCACAGATCCTGAGAAAGGTCGTGATTTGATCATCGAGTTGACAAAATCCAAAACACCTAAGGGTAAAGAATATACCACAGTATCAACTATCATGTACGATGACCCATGTCCTGTACACACAGACAAAGACGTAATGAATCAGTGGGTTTCTGATGATTTGACTTGGCAAGATGTATATTCCAAAAAACCTGTTGAATACCTTGAAGCAATTGCACGTGGTGAAGTTCCACGTTGGGATTCTGAAAAAGGTGGATACGTTTACGGAAACGATGAAGAAGCAACAACTTCATTGGGTGGTACCAAATCTACCTCATATGTAGATCCACAAGCAGATGCTGATGTTGATGGTGACTTACCATTCTAATTTATATCATGTTCCCGACAGAAATGTCGGGAACATATTTTAATACAATAATATGGCGATCAAGAAAAACGATTTTAGTAATTTAAAAAAGAAGTATTCTACTTCTGCAAAATACAAACCACAAAGGTTCTTGGATTTGGGTGCAGACTTTTTGGATGCAGTTGGACTTCCCGGTCCCGCAGTTGGACATATCAATATGTTCTTAGGTCATTCAGATACAGGTAAAACTACTGCAGCGATTAAAGCAGCGGTTGATGCACAGAAAAAAGAGATCCTACCTGTATTCATCATCACCGAACAAAAGTGGAGTTTCGATCATGCAAAACTGATGGGATTTCAATGTGAGGAAGTTGTCGATAAGGAAACGGGAGAATTGGATTGGGATGGGTTTTTCTTGTTCAACAACAACTTCAGTTATATCGAACAAATCACAGATTATATCAATGAGCTCTTGGATGCACAAGAAAAAGGTGAATTGAACTACAGTTTGTGTTTCATATGGGATTCTGTTGGATCAGTACCATGTAAGATGACTTACGAAGGTAAAGGTGGTAAACAACACAATGCATCTGTACTTTCAGATAAGATTGGTATGGGTATCAACCAAAGAATTTCAGGATCGAGAAAGGCAGACACAGAATACGAAAATACTCTCATCATTATCAACCAACCTTGGGTTGAACTACCTGATAATCCTTTCGGACAACCGAAGATTAAAGCTAAAGGTGGCGAATCAGTTTGGTTGAACTCATCATTGGTATTTCTATTCGGAAACCAAAAAGGTGCGGGTACAACAAAAATTACAGCAACTAAAGACAAACGTTCAGTTAAGTTTGCGGTTAGAAGTAAAGTATCCGTTATGAAAAATCACATCAACGGACTTGGATTTGACGATGGTAAAATTATTGTAACACCACACGGTTTCTTAGCAGGTAAAGATTCAACGGAAGAAAAAGCATCTATTGAAACCTACAAGAAAGAATATGCTGACTATTGGAAAGATATCATCGGAGCTGAAGGTGATTTCACACTTACAGAAGAAAAAGAAGATTGATTGTTCACCCTTAAATTGAATATGTGACAAAGACATTGTTGGTGGATGGGGACAACCTATTCAAGATTGGATTCCACGGGGTCAAAGAACTCTTTTACGACGGTAATCACATTGGTGGGGTGTATCACTTCATTAATACCCTCAGACGATTCTTGGAGGAGCAGGAGTACGATAAGGTCGTAGTCTTTTGGGATGGTGACTCAAACTCCTCAGCTAGAAAAAGAATTTACCCTGAATACAAGGCGAACAGAAGGGTAAACATGAATGAATACAAATACGAATCTTACTTAACACAAAAAAGTAGAGTTAAACAGTATTTGGAGGAGGTGTTCGTTCGACAAGTCGAGATGAAAGATAATGAGGCAGATGATCTCATTGCCTACTACTGTAAAGTGGCGACCCAAGAAACTATTACCATATTCTCAGCCGACAAAGACTTAACACAACTCATAAGTCCACAAGTTTCAATTTATTCTCCAATAACAAAACAAGTTCACACGTTTGGAACTAAAATCAAATTCAAAGATATTGAAGTACCACATGAAAATGTTTTGACTTGTAAAATCCTGATGGGAGACAAGTCCGATAATATTGAAGGTATACAATCATTAGGTGAAAAAAGTTTGTTGAAATATTTCCCAAATTTGTCGGAAAAATCCTGCACTATCGAAGAAATCCTTGATAATGCACGAAATATCCCGCAAGAAAAACCTATAAAAGTAATCTCTAATATTTTGACAGGTAAGACAAAAAGTGGTATACTTGGAGAACAATACTACCAAATAAACAAACTGATAGTGGACTTAAAAAATCCACTGATCACGGATGAGGGAAAACAACTTGTTGAATCCATTCATACCGAAGAATTAGATCCCACTGATAGAGGATATAAAAATTTGATGAAATACATGATGGAGGATGGACTATTCAAATACCTACCAAAAAACGACGAAGCGTGGGTAAATTTCCTGAAACCGTTCATGAAGTTAATAAGAAAAGAAAAACGAAAATTTAAAAACTAAAAAACATGAGAGACCAAGATCAAGTAAAGATGGAGTTCCTCCTAACACTCAACGACAACATTGTGGTACAGAGATTTTTCAATGTCAGAGGGTACAACCCAAAGGCAAGAGTTGCAACAGACCTATACGAATATATGTATGAGGTTAAACAAACTCTCCATGATTATTTGAAAATGAAAACTGTTGTTTACATGTTGGACAACAAAGAGGCCATCATTCACGATCCAAAAATTATGGAGACATCATTCACTGATGGACCAGAGAATTTCCACCTTTATGTGAAAGTTGGAGATGAGACAATTTGTCATAGAATTTTTGACGCAAAATTATATCCACCAAAAGTTCGTTATACAGTGGACGTAAGACCATATTTGAAAGAGATCCTTTCGTCATTGACTGACATTTTTTCAAAAACAGAATTAAATCACGAATACTGCGGAATTGAGTTGGCATAAGGAGTATTTATAAATCTAAGGGGTGAGAGAACAAGATATATGCAAAAAAATTTCGATTATTTAGGTAATACCTTCCAGATTCAGTTAATCAATCAGATCGTCGTAGACAAAGACTTTTCACACACAATTATGGATGTGTTAGAGACTACGTACTTTGATAACAAGTATTTCAAGATGATTGTTGCGATGATCAAAGAGTATTTCACTAAGTATCAATCTACCCCAACCTTCGAAACTTTGGAACAGATTGCTAAGTCAGAGATTTCTACTGAGTTAGTTTTGAAAGTAATTCTTGACACAATCAAACAGGTCAAGGAAGCTCCATTCGACGGTAGTGTGTTTGTTCAAGAGAAAGCTTTGAAGTTCTGTAAACAACAAGAGTTACAGAAAGCGATGAAACAAGCGCAGAAGATTATCGATGAGGGTGACTTCGAATCTTATGACAAAGTAGAAGAGTTAGTAAGAGATGCAATTCAAGTTGGAGAAAGAGATTTAGGTACAGGAGACGTATTCGAAAACTTAGACGTAGTTTTAGATGAAGACTTCAGATCTCCAATACCAATGGGTATTAAAGGTATCGATAATCTACTTAAGGGTGGATTGGCTAAAGGTGAAATTGGAGTAATCTTAGCACCGACTGGTGTGGGTAAAACCACAATCCTCACGAAGATAGCAAACACTGCCTTCAACATGGGATTCAATGTTCTTCAGATATTTTTCGAGGACAATCCCAAAATTATTCAAAGAAAACATTTTACCATATGGACTGGTATCGAACCCGATAACTTAGTCTTTCATAAAGAAAAAGTATTCGAAAAGATTCATGAGATTCAGAACTCAATGCCTAACAAATTGGTTCTGAAAAAACTACCTTCTGATTCACTCACAATGCTTCAAATCAAAAACCAACTCAGAAAAATGATTGCTGATGGTACAAAGATTGATTTGGTGGTGTTGGACTACATTGATTGCGTAATGCCAGAAAAGGCTTTAGGTGATGAATGGAAAAGTGAGGGATCAGTCATGAGACACTTCGAAGCCATGTGTCACGAACTTGGTTTGGTTGGATGGACCGCAACTCAAGGTAATAGAAGTTCAATCTCTTCCGAGGTTGTAACTACTGACCAAATGGGTGGATCTATCAAGAAAGCACAAGTAGGACACGTAATCATTTCTGTAGCAAAAACTCTCCAACAAAAAGAACTAAATCTGGCTACAATTGCGATTACCAAGTCACGTATTGGTAAAGACGGGGTTGTCTTTGAGAACTGTAAATTCAACAACGAACTTCTTGAAATCGATACAGAGGCATCTGTTACGTTCTTAGGATTCGAAGAACAACAAGAACAGAAGAAATCTGATCGTGTCAAGGAACTTCTTGAAAAGAGGAAACAAAGAGAACAACAAAAACAAGGAAATTAAATATCTCCTTGTCGTAAAAAAAACTTTAAAAAAACAACGATTTTTTTATTCAAAATCGGGACTGTTAGATGATGAACCTATATTTATCATTTAAAATCCCCGATTTTTTCATAAATTAGTATTTATTAAAATTCACAAAAACATGGACATTTCAAACCGAATACTCTCGGAAATTACAGTGTATATGAAATACGCTAAGTATATCCCTGAGTTGAAGAGAAGAGAGACTTGGCAAGAGCTCGTAACAAGAAACATGGAGATGCACATCAAAAAGTATCCCCAATTAGAAAAAGAAATCCGTGAGAACTACATGTATGTTTACAAGAAACAAGTTCTCCCATCAATGAGATCAATGCAATTCGCAGGAAAACCGATTGAAATATCTCCAAACAGAATCTACAACTGTGCATTTGCACCTGTGGATGACTGGAGAGTATTCTCAGAAATCATGTTCCTTTTATTAGGTGGAACAGGTGTTGGCTACTCAGTACAAAAACATCACGTAGAACAACTACCTGAGATTAGAAAACCTAATCAAGAAAGAGGAAGAAGATGGTTGGTTGCTGACTCTATTGAAGGATGGGCAGATGCCGTTAAGGTTCTTATCAAATCTTACTTCTTCGGTGGTTCAAAAATCGAATTCGATTTTTCAGACATCAGACCTAAAGGAGCACGTCTTGTAACATCAGGTGGTAAAGCTCCTGGTCCTCAACCTTTGAAAGAATGTCTTATCAAACTTGAGGGAATCTTGGAATCAAAAGAAGATGGTGAAAAACTCAGACCAATCGAAGTTCATGATATGGTTTGTCACATCGCAGACGCAGTGCTTGCGGGTGGTATCAGAAGAGCGGCTCTTATCTCTTTATTCTCAGCATCTGATGATGAGATGATTGGTTGTAAGAGTGGCGCTTGGTGGGAAACAAACCCACAAAGAGGTAGAGCTAACAACTCT
>Ga0209990_10000483_pt1 | contig 38615 bp, 43 predicted proteins | sample NOAtaG_6_FD_187304 | JGI IMG/M metagenome (GOLD analysis project Ga0209990, IMG submission 187304) | Freshwater lake microbial communities from Lake Erie, under a cyanobacterial bloom - NOAA_Erie_Diel5S_2200h metaG (SPAdes) (version 2) | ecosystem: Environmental > Aquatic > Freshwater > Lake ...
CGTGAGTGTCTTTTTGTATTTTCATTTTGGGTTAGATTAAAAAGGCGCTTCAGTATCTCCATCCTTGTATGGTAGCCATTGCTTTGATATTTCTCCTTGTGTTATGTTTTCTGGGTTGTGGGAAGACGTGGCCTTGCGAGCAATTTTCATATCACAATAAAACTGACCACTAACGGGATGACAATATCTTTTTGTTCTCCAATCTAAATAAATCCCAAAGTGCCCTAGCTGTCCTCCCGTTCTTTTTCTTTTAACCTTTTGAATATACACCTCAACCTCTTTACTGTTTTTATCTTCGTGAAACCTTGGTCTATAGTATGATATAATTTGATCAACCTTATTACCCCACATAGCGCCACCAGCAAGATCATACATATCGGCAATAGGCAGCGACTTGTCTTCTCTATAGGTTGGGCTTTTAGGATGAGCAATTATATTATAACAAATTCCATTAAGTAGCGCAAATCTTTTTATATCCTTTAATACACTTGATAAGTATTGGTCTTCTCTTTGATAAGACCTTTGCATCGAATCAAGTTGATTGAATGGATCAATCATTACACCGTCTAATCCTTTTTTTAAAATTAAGTATCTAAACTTTTCGTGCACCGATTCAATATCGTGTTCGTTTTCTGGATAGACAAAAAATATATGCTCTCCTATAAATTTACAAGCCTCCGTATATTCTTCTTCTGTCATATTTGAAGTCCACTTACCTAAATACATTTCAACTAAGTCATCATAAAAATCATTTGCGGGATAATTCTCTGGACTAAATATTGCCCACTTCCAACCATCCCAAATGCTTTTAGTAAGCATTAGTTGAAGCATAAAGGTTGACTTACCCGCGTTAGCATATCCAGTACATAGATTTATATCACCTTTTTTCCATCTAAAATACTCATCCATTTCTCCAAAATTAGTCGGCGGGGCAACTTGAACACCTCGTTTAAAATTGTCCAACATTGAAGAAAAAATATCCTCAACATAAAAAATGCCTTCAACCGGAATTTCTTGAGAACTCAATACGAGCGATTTTAAGGCCTCCTTTCCAAAATGGACTAACACCTCATTAAAATCTTTTGGCGCGAAATTTGGGCCGTTTCCGTGCGTCTGGTGCGATTTTAAGATTTCCCACCTCACCGTTCGGCATTTTTCAACCCCAAGTCGGCGAATCAGCTCGTCCCGAAGTGCCTGACCGGGGGCGTCGTTATCGGTCGCTATCACGAATTCTTCAATAGTGCTTAAATACTCTGCGCTGTTGTCCAGATACTCCAATCGCTGGCTTCCTGCGCTTGCCCCATTTGGAACCGAAATAACAGCAAATCTTCCAAGTTCGTGTTCCACCACCTCACCATCCGCATTGCAAGCAGGCTCGTAGTTTTTCCCAAAACCAGCTTCGTATGCGGAAAGAGCATCAATCTCACCTTCCACGATAATTGCGCAACGTCTTCCTTCTAAAGTTTGCATCCCGAAAAAAATCAATTCAGCATCTTTTACCAAGCGAAAATTCTTTTTCCCATCGCGATATTTTGCATTTACGATTTCGCTATTACGAATGTAGGGGAACACGATACAGCGCTCTTTTTTCTGGGTTTGCGGCATCCACTCTTCTTTGCCGTGAATAAAGAATTTTTTCAATGTAGCCTCACTTATTCCCCGACCTTCAAAATACTTTTTTACTCTGTCATTTAGCTCAATATTTTTGAGCATATCCTGACTTGGTTTTTCAAATTTTTTCAAACTTTCCTTAACCACAAAAGCCCTAACATTCCCCTTCCATCCGCAGTTGTGACAGTTGTAGTCGCCCTGAGAAATACTAACCGAAAGACAGGGATCTGTTTTTTTTCTTCTGCCCTCTGAGCATTGTGGGCAGGTTGTTTTTTCTTGGCCGCTTCTCTTGCGAAGCCTGATTCCGAGTTTAGTAAGCTGGTCGTAGTACATTTTTGTTTTTTAAAAAATTTCCCCTTGATAAATTTCGTAGTAATTAATTTTTCTTTCGGCTAAAAGTTTTTTCTGCTCTTCACCCAATTCCTGCCAAACCGTGCCGTCTTCGGTGAAGTATGCCCGACCTAAATCCAAATCGCAAAAGTTTGCACCTTTTTTCAAAGTTTTTCCCCCATACCCCCTTTTCAAAGAATTTCTAATTCCATTTATATTTTCATTTTCATTTTCATTTTCCATATGTGAGGTCAAGTGACCTCTCATATGAGCTTCTTTTTTTGAGTATTGATTTTTGCCTGTTTTATTGTTTACGCGACTCTGTATGAACGACTTACGCTTCTCTTTTTCCTCGTTAAGTCTGGCATTAAAGTACATTCCATTTTCATCAACCTGAAATTTATCCTTAATTTTAACCCAAATCCGACCAAACGATTGACCTAACATATGGGCAATCATATCTTCGGTCATATGACCTCTATTAAATTGAAGAATTAGTACGTCCATATAAGCCCCTTTTTCCTCAAAAGTCATCCCAATTGTGCCTCCAAGCCAGTCGCCGGGATAGAATAAAAATGCTGGATCTTTAGCCATTTTATTTAGAATTTAATAAGGTTGGCTTGCCCATAACGCTGCTAAACCAAGCTCGATGAAGAGAAGGTACGTTACGGGACAAGCCAGTATTTTGAAATATGTTAATTGAGTTAATAACATCGAAACCTAGTTTAGCGAAACGAATATACACCACAACTTCCCAAACTTCCAAAAAAAAATTTTTAGATAACAGAAACCCCTCTTTCTGACACCACTTTTGAGGCCGCTTCATTAGCTTTTTCTATAGCAAAGTTTATTGACCTTCTTTGCATATAATAATAGGCTAATACGGCTAAGAATGTATCTCCTGCACCACTTACATCTATGGTTACTTTTTTTGTGCTGGGGAAGTCTTGGTTGTTGTGAGTAGCTCCATTACCACCCTTTGTAATAATAATTTTATCAAGATACCCTTCTGCGAACATTTTATTTTTTTCGTACTCCGACTCATTGAATTTAACAAAATCAATCTGATCAAATATTACAGGGGTAAGCTTTTTCTTAGTATCTAAAAAAACAATAGCGCCATCTCTTTTTTCTTGGCAAATTTGATAAATATCGTTTAGCGATAAATAACCTTTATCATAATCTGAAATTATAATACAATCGGCGCCGTATATAATTTTTTTAAAATGAGAAGTAAACTCTATTGGTCGTGATGTATCGTTTTCGTCAATTCGTATGAAATAATGATTTGATTTATCATCAACATATCTTGTCTTCCTTATTTCTTCGTGGCAAAAATGACCTATGATGCTTGACTTTTTTTCTATTAATGAAAAAAGATTATTGTAAACATTTTGCGCCATACCGCCATTTTCTGTAATTCGGTTTGGTTTAAATATAGGAACGGGTGCTTCTGGGCTAAGCCTTGTGACTTCCCCATACACAAAAACATCTCTACATTTTTCCCCTATAACTAAAAAGTTCATAACTCTTCAATCCTCTTGGTTTTATCGCATATCATTAGGTCGTATGCTGGTTTATGGTTCATTATTAAGTCGTGAAATTTACAACCCCATCCTATAAGTTGGTTATATGTTAAATCAGAATAATCTTTTCCAGAGTTCTGTCCTCTTGCCGTATAATAAGTAATTCTATTTCCCTCTTCATAAAGAGCGTTTATTTTGTCTATGTGCTGGGGGATTGGCGACGCTTCATCATATCTTCCCCCAACACTATCACAAATCGTTCCGTCTATGTCTACGTATATATTCACTATTTAACTTTTTTTCAAGTATGTCAGCAATCCTTATAGCTTCATCACAAACCTCATCAGGAGAATCTTGATCTGTCGCTGTTGCTAAAAGAATTGGTAAGACCTGTATAGCTATATGGTCTCTAACACTAAGGTCTTTAGCTTTTAATTTTAATCTCCTTTCCATACTCTGTAACTATCGGAATCAAAATGTTGTGTAGATATCTCAAATATTTCTCCGTCACGAAGCGCCTTTAGTTGATGAGGCATACCAATAGGAATTGTAACAACGTCTTGTTCGTACAAGGTTTGTATGTGCTTGTCACCCGTTTCTGTATCAATCCAAGAAAATAAAAACTCCCCCTTAACTACATACCAAGTTTCTTGCTTAATTAAGTGGTAGTGCATACTAAACTGGCAACCGCTATTAAAGACAAGAATCTTGCCGCAATAAAGATCATTGTTTACTATAACAATCTCGCCACCCCAACCCTTAGGGACTTGGCAACAATCGGTACAAATCGGCTTTTTATCCATATTTAATTTTGTTTATTACTTCTGTAGTAGAGTGTAATGATTTTGGGAAAAACACAATTCTCTTTGCGTTTTCTGCTCCAATTATGGTTCTGTCTTTATACTCATCACCAATAACCAAAAAGTCGGGTTTTAATTTTTTTGTAATTGATCGTAAATCCCAGTCGGTTTCAAAGATGTAAACCTTTTTAATAAAAGAAAAAGCGGAAAGCATATCAGCCCTAAACCCTTCATCGTGTATTGGTCTGCCGGGGCCTTTTGCTTTTCTTACTCTTTCGTCAGAATCTATGCCTACGTGCAAGTTACCAAGGGTTGCTGCATAACGAAGAAGTTCAAAGTGTCCCGGATGCAGTATATCAAAGCATCCATTAACCCAAACCGTTTTTTTGCGTATCATATATTTGCGTTTTTAGGGAGATCAAGTCTTGGCAAGACTTCTTCTTTTATTGCATTGGTTACAGATCCGTACTTAGCAACAACAGCTTCTTTATCTTCTTTTTTTAAATAAACAGACACAAGCGTTACTTTATCTCCTTCCTTTAATGGCTTACGTCCCTTTTTTTTCGTTTCCATAATTTTATTATTTATCAAAAAATGTGTGTTTAAATGCTTTGTATATTACAATACAACAAATAACTGAACATACGATTATATAAGTTTTCATAGCGCTATGTCTGGGAAGTGACGGCGCTCATCATCCGCCAAATCTCCGTAAAGTATTTGTAATCTTTCTTTAATTTCTGGCCAACACCCCCACTTCGCTATATCTTCCCACGCACTATTATCAAACTTATAGTGGCAATCTGGACAAAGCTCAATCCAATTGTTAGAATGTGTAGCTACGCTTGGTGCTACTGTTTTTCTTTTTGCAAGTAGGTGGCAAATAGAATGAATGGCCAACTCATAGATCTTTGTCGTGGTCGGCTTTCCACACTCTGCGCAATTACCACCCATTTCTTTTTGACGTTCTTTATACCATTTAACAAGTTCGGTATCGTCTCCCGCTCTTTGCTTGCGGTCTTCTTTTTCTTCTTGTAATTTCTTTTTTGATTTTTTGGGAATAGAATATTTTTTAGGCGTCTTGGGAACTCCTGCCTGCCTTTTTAATTCTCTTATCTGTTCTATGCCCATAATCGGCTACTAATATAATAAACTATCTTATTTAATCAAAATCTAAACAAAAATATATAAAAAAATTGGTTAACCAAATAAATTGTAAAATTTTTTGTAAAATTCTTTTTAATGCTTATTTTTGCAGTATGGAAAACGCAGAAACATACACTCCCCCTTCGCCAAGCGAAGAGGAAGTAAAATGGGTTAGACTTCTTGCAACGGGCGAAAAAGCCAAGGGTGTGGCCGAAAAACTAGGACTTAACAAAAACACATTCGCCTACAAGCTACAGTTACTTAGGGCAAAGTTTAATTGCAAGAACACCACGCAGCTCGTATCTTATTTTATCACAAACAAATACATAGACTAATGAAAGAGAAAATTAACGTAGATAAGCTTGTAAAAGAGCTTAACAAGGGAGACGTTGCCGAACAGGTTGCGGTTTTAAAGTTTCTAAAAGAACAGGTTGCGCAAAAGTTACAGGCAAAGCAAGAAGAGCTTGCAGCGCTTAATCAATCCCTATAATAAAAAATCCGACCATAATGGGCCGGACTTTTATAAATAGGGTAAACCTATTAGGCGTTAGCCAAAGACTGTACTTGAGCAACAGTTCTGTCGGTAAAGTACTTCGTAGAGATTTGATTCAATCCCTGTGGAAAAACTTCAACAACAGCGTTACATTGTACTTGAGCTACACCTCTTGTCTGAGTTGTTGGATAAACGTGAATACCTTGGTTGCCGAACAAGTTAGCTTGTCCACCAGCCGCAGCAATTTCAGTCGCTCCACCGGGTGCGTCTATACCATAGACTTGCACCAAGAAAAGATTAGTTGGCATTGTTTACAATTTAAGCCGTGAAGAAAACTCTTCGCAAACGCTTGCGAAATATCATAACAAAATTATGCAAAATCCTTTAAAGTGTAAAACATCTTCGCCTTCTGGAGACCTGATTAGTTTTATGGCAGGACTTAAGAAGATGTGGGAAGATACGGGCAGGAAAACGATAGTGTACCAAAGAATAGGTATGCCGGGGGCTGGATACGATGGGAGTATACACCCGTTTAAAAATGAATTTGATGAGCCGATATGTATGTCGGACTATATGTTTGATAATTTAAAAAGACTCATAACTTCCCAGCCATACATAGAAGATTTTTGTAAGTACGCGGGGGAAGTCGTGGATATTGACTTTGATTTAATTAGGCAAGAAAGATACACGAATCAACCAAGAGGAAGTCTTAACAGATGGTTTAATTATGTTTTTCCCCAGATGGCCTCTGACCTTTCCCAACCTTATTTAAATGTCAAGGCAAAGAAGAATGACAAGATTATTATAAACTTTACCCAGCGCTACAGAAATCATCTTATTAACTACTTTTTTTTAAAGGAACACCAAGACAGGATTGTGTTTGCTGGGCTTGAAAACGAAAGGGATCTTTTTTGCAGAACTTGGGACTTGGATATCCCAAGGCTTGAAGTTGATGATTTTTACCAACTTGCCGCTTGGATAAAAGGCTGTAAGTTCTTTTTGGGCAACCAAAGCTTTTGCTTTCAGCTTGCAGAGGCGATGAAGGTTAATCGTATCTTAGAGCTGTTCCCAATGATGCCAAATGTAATACCGATAGGTAATGGTGGTTATGATTTTTATCATCAAGGAAGTCTTGATTATTATTTTAATAAGTTGGCAAAATGATACACGAATTTAAAACACCAATTCCCGTACACACGCCTCACGGAGAAGGCGATGCCCTTTTGCTTATAGACTACGGGATTGACGTTAACACAGTTTGGCTTGTTAGACTAAAGGGTGGAGTAGTGCTACATTATCTATCTGATGATATCCGAGTATACGGAAACCCAATGTACGGAAGTGGATTTGATATTGAAATACCAATAAACTGGAAACAATGAGAAAAGTAAGAGCTAAAAAACTTAGGAAGTTAGCGGAAATTATTACCACATCTTCCCCCGACTTAATGAAAAAAGTTTATCGCAGACTTAAAAAAACTTGGAGTGCGAACAAAGCTAAGTAGAGTAACATTAATTTGTATTGATTGCTCTCGTCACGGCGAAGCGCTTGTTGCTATACAAAAAAGTATGGAGCAATGCGACTTTGCTTCTGTTAAGTTTTTGACAGACCGGGATATGGACTTGGGGTATAAAATACAGGTAATAAAAATATTACCTATAAAATCCAAAGAAGAATACTCTCGTTTTGTTGTAAAGGAGCTTTATAAATATATAAATACGGAGTTTTGTCTTGTAATTCAGCACGACGGCTATGTTCTAAACGGTAATTCGTGGAGTGATGATTTTTATAATTACGATTACATTGGCGCGCCTTGGCTTTATACAGATGGCCGTAATGTAGGGAACGGAGGGTTTTCCTTAAGATCGTTTAGGCTACAAACCATTATTGCGACAGATAAGAATATAGAAATAACATCTCCCGAAGATGAAATTATTGCTAGATTATACCGATACTATTTAGAAAATGGATACGGTTTCAAGTTTGCTGATGAAGAAACCGCCGATAAGTTTGCCTATGAGCTTCGTCCGCCAATTTACGACACCTTCGGTTTTCACGGCAGATTCCATAAGCCGTATCAAAAAACGGTAGTGATAAAAAGACAAGCATCAATGGGTGATGTAATACTTGTTGAACCCATCTTGCATTATTTTTATAAAAAGGGATACCGAGTAGTGCTTGATACGCTTGAGCAATTCTATATGCTGTTTGTAAACCATTACTTCCCCGTACAGCATCCCAAAACAATAAATAAAAGCCTTTTAGCCACAGCCGAGTTTTATAATTTAGATATGGCCTATGAGTCTTTCCCAAAACAAAATAGATTACTTACTTATTATCAATACTGCGGGATTAAAGACGGGGAGATGAGAAACCCCAAATTGCACGTAGGATTTGAAATAAATGAAGCAACCAAGTTATCTCCAAAATATTGCGTAATACACCTTGAGGGGATAAAACAATCAGGAAGAAATATATTTGGAGTTGACTGGGAAAGCGTTGTGGCTAATATTCAAGCAAGAGGATATACGGTATTCCAAGTTGGAAAAAGAAATGTGCCGTTAATTAAAAATGCTATTTACCTAAACACAATGAACGAGAACTTTTTGTGCTGGGCGGTGGGAAGTGCTGACTTCTTTATTGGAATAGATAGTGGAGTAAGCCACGTAGCGTCAGCATTTAATGTTCCGTCTATTCTTTTTTTCGGCAATACCAATCCAGAAATAGTACACGCAGAGCTATCTAATAAGGTGGTACTAACGAATCACGTTAGTAGTAGCCCAATATGTAACAAACCCTATTGCTGGCATGAACAAATAGGTGTTGAAAGTGAGCCTTGTTATATCAACGAAACAATGCCTCCTTGCGCTGTATACTCTACAGCTAAAGTTTTGGAAGCCATAGATTCGGTACAAAAATTAATAAAATAATATGCCTTCAGAAGCTTCAAAAATTAAGCACAAAATTGAAAAGTATTTGGTTGGGGAGGTTGTGGATATTGGTTGCGGGGATGATCTTGTTTGCCCGCAAGCGGTCGGGATTGATGGCCGTCAGTTCCCCCACGTCCAAAAATTAACAAGTAGTTTGTATGGCCTTGATACCCAATTCCCAGAATTAGTAGAAAAGTTTGATTGTTGTTTTAGCTCCCACGTATTAGAGCATCTACCCGATTCTTTTAGGGCAATATTAGAATGGTCAAAGCTTTTAAAGTCTGGAGGCTATTTTATTCTGTATCTTCCAGATGGCAACTATTACAACAACTATGAAAACAGGGAGCATTTCCACGACACTAAGCACGCGGACTTTATGTTTTGGTTTCGCCGCACCTTTTGTGGGGAAGCCCTAAACTTTACAGGACACCCCTATTTTCTGCCTTATTTTGAAATTATTGAGGACGGTCTTGATGTGGGGGAGGATAGGTACTCTTTTTATTTGGTGGCAAAAAAATGTTAACTTTGGTAAAAGGTATTTTATGCCAAAAATTAGATTTAAAAGCGCCGCTTGGTCTCGTTCTGAAGGTAAGAACCCAAAGGGAGGTTTGAATGAAAAGGGCCGAGCTTCATATAAAGCACAAACAGGAGGAACCCTAAAGGCTCCTGTAAAGTCGGGCGATAATCCTCGCAGAGCAAGCTTTCTTGCTCGTATGGGTGGTATGCCGGGGCCGGAATATAAAGATGGAAAACCAACTCGCTTGCTTTTATCTTTAAGGGCTTGGGGCGCCTCTTCAAAGGCAGACGCCAAAGCAAAAGCTAAAAACATTTCAGAACGTAATAAAAATAAAAAATAATGAAACCTCAGTTAACCGCGAAGCAAAGAGAAGCAGGAATGATAAAGGAGCTTGAAAAAGAAGACTTCTATGGCAAGAAAAAAAAGCCTGCTATAAAGGCAAGTATTAAAGTTGTCAAAGTTGAAAAACCCCTTAGTGTAAAAGAAAGAGAGGCTGGGATGATGAAGGAGCTTGAGAAAGAGGATTTTTATGGCGACAAGAAAAAGCAAGAAAAAGTAAATAAAATGGCTAAAGAAGCTATTTTTGAAATGAAAACAAAAGAAGCTATTGAGCGATTTAAAAAATCGCCAATTATGAGATACAAGAAATAATTCTCGTATATTTACTGACACACAAACAACTTTATGAAGGCCGTAGAGGGCAAAGTAATTATTAGCGTAGATCACGAAAGCAAGAATAGCTACACATTTGAAGGTGGGCTAAAAATAAGACTAGAAAGAAACTGGAATAATCTCAACAAAAGAGAGACGCATCCAGTTAATGCTATTGTAATTGATGGAGATGGGTTAAAGGAGGGTAGTGAAATTCTAATACACCCGAATATGACTCACGACTCTTACAAGATAAACAACTACGCAAGTCTTTCTGGAGAAATAGAGGGAAGCGATATTAAATACTATTCCGTTCCTGTGGAGCAATGTTATGCTTGGTTTGATGAAGAATGGAAGCCGCTAAAGGGCTTTGATTTTGCGTTAAGGGTTTTTAGGCCATACGATGGACTCTTGGATGGTATTGAGCCAAAAGTAATGCCAGATATTTTGTATGCCACAACAGGAGAATTTAAAGGCAAGATTGTTCATACTTTAAAATCCTGCGACTACGAGATAATATTTCAAGGTAGACAAGGTAGAGAAGAAAGTATAATTAGATTCCGTCACTTCCCCGGCGAAGACCACGAAAGAGAAGAGGTTATTGCTGTTCGGGAAGACTTGACAGAGCTTTTAAATAAAGGAAAACTTCTTGTTGGCTTAACACCCATTTCTGCAAAAACTATTGTATGACTGACGCTGGAAAAAAAATTCTTGAAGACAGAATAGCCGAGCTTGAAAAAGAGCTTGAGGGCTATAAAAATAATGGCGTTGAAAAGCTGTTTTACAGTTTGCAAAGAAAGGCAAATGAAATGGCTGACCTATTAAATAGCGTCAATCTTAAGAATGTAAATATTGATGACGCCAAGGATAAGAGTTTTGAGAGGATATTTAAGATACTTGAAAAGAGTAGCGCGGTAAGCGAATCAATACGATCTCTAAGAGAAAGTATAGGGTTTAAGAAAGAAGAGCAAAAAAAACCATTTTTAGAAAGAATTGCAGACGTAAGAAGTTAATTTATGGCAAAGTCAAAATCATCAAGCGACTCAAGAAAAGTAGTCTTTTTTAAGACAAAAGGCGGAAAGGCTAAAAAGTCAAGAAACAAACACGATAGAAAGTCAAGGGTATACAGAGGCCAAGGCAGAGTTTAATGAACTTTGAATTAATATACGGGACAAAATGTAAGCTACCAGATGTTCCCCCGCACGAAAAAATCCTTAATTGGGATAAACCAAAGGATGAGCAGATGTGGGCTAGGGAAGAACTGCCCTCATTTTTTGAAAAGGTTGAATACACGAAGTCTGGTGACCTAATACTTACAGAAGAACAAGAGGATTACGCAATAACAGAACTTGAAAAATGCAAGAAGGGTATTTGGGCTTACATAAATGGAAGCTCTTTTTACATACCCAAAAAATACTATTTCTATCTTCAATGGTGGACGCTAGAGGATGGCTCAAGGCCGGAATACAGAGATTGCGATAGGCGTTATTTTACATTTTTGGAGCATTGGGAAAATGTGCCGTGGGCTTTAGGGGTTATCCGTTCCAAAAAGCGCCGCGAGGGTGCGTCTTCCCAAGCAACATCAAATCTTGTCTACGAGGCAATATTTTACAAGAACTCTAACTGCGGTCTTGTATCTAAGTCTAACGAGGATGGGCGCGCAACCTTTACGGAGATGGTTGCCTATGGGTATAGGCAATTACCCGCCTTTCTAAAGCCCAAGCAGATAAACAGGGAGGATAGCGTTACAGAGCTTGTGTTTGCTCAGAAGGCTTCAAATGTAAAAGAAGGATTTGCTGATGCCCAAAAAGAAGACGAGGGTAATAGGTCTAAGATTAACTACCGCGCGCCTGTACTAAACGCTTATGACCGTGGTCGTATGAGCCGACTACTCTTGGATGAGTTTGGTAAACTAGAAAAAGAGATTCAAGCTTCACAGCTTTTTGCGATTATCTCAAAGACGCTTGTAAAGGGTGTTAAAAGAGTCGGTTTTGTTGAAATGCCTTCTACGGTTAATAAAATGTCTAAAGGGGGTTCTGAGTTCAAGTTGCTTTGGGAAAATGCTGACGTAGACAAAAGAACCCCCACAATTAACAGACTTGTAAGGTATTTTAGTCCATCCTTTGACGGATACGAGGGTTTTATAGATCAATACGGATTCTCTGTCATCAATTCCCCGACACCAGAACAAAAGAAATACCTAGTTGACAAATGGGTTGTAACAGACGAAAACGGGGTTACAATAAGTGAGATTAGTGAAGAGGATATAGAGTTAGGGGCAAAGGCTTATATATTAAAGAGACGCGAAGGAAGAACCGGGGACGACCTTGAGGAAGAGATTCGTATGAATCCCTGCAACGAGGTTGAGGCTTTTATGTCGGCAAATGCTGACTGTATATTTAATGTAGTTAAACTAAACGAGCAGATAGAAAGACTAAAAGAGAGTCCAGTACCCAAAAGAAAGATTATATTTTACAGAGATGAGATTAATCAATCAATAAGATGGAGGGATGCGAGGGACACGGAGACCTTTGCTTGGGAGTTTGTTAGCGACCTAAACCTAAAGGGTGAGGTAAATAAGCACTATTACGATAATGGCACAAAGAGACCGGGAAGAATAGATATCGGCGTTATTGGGGTGGATGGATACTCAAACTCGCAAGGCGGTAAAAGATACGGATCTAAAGCTTCTGCTTGGGTTTATTCTAAATACGATTTAAGAGATCCCCTGAATACGGGACTGTTTACTGGCCACCTTTACGGGCGACCAAACGAAAAGGAAGAGCTTCATAATCAAATCATACTTGCTGCCGAGTATCTCGGATATCAAGTTTATTACGAATTTGTTGCAGACGACTATTACACCTACTTTAAGAATAGGGGCAAGCTGGGTTATCTTGCTAAGTTCCCTTTAAACGCAATAGATCCAAGCAAGAGGAAGAAGGATAATGTAGAAAGGCATTACGGATTTCCTGTAACAGATTTTGCTATGACCAAGCAAAACGATTCAATGATTAGTTACGTTGAACACTATTGCGAAAAGATATATTGGTTGGAGCTTTTGGAAGATCTTAAGAACTTTGAGCCATCCAAGCGTACCCCAAGCGACAGAACGGTAAGCGCAATGATTGCCCTTGTTGCGGGGCTGGAGCCAATTTACAAGCCGCCACCTCCCCAAACACCCCTAGTAAAAATATACCCTAACGGGGCGGCGATATAATAAAAAATTTTTTCGTAAAAAAGAATTATATTTGTATGGAATAAATATGCGAAGTAATGCAGGATTATTCCGCGCAACCCCTTAAAACTTTTCAGCTTGATAAATTAACTATCAAGGAAAAGTCCGATTGGAACTACGGTAAACGATTAGCACAATATATTGACTCCACTATTCGTGGTGGTATATCAAGTTATTTTTGGGTTAGAAATGCTCGTTGGAGAACAAATCGCGGTTATGCAAATGGTCGCGTACCAATGAGTAAATTCCAAGACTTGCTTGAGTTCAATGGAAAAGTTAATTATCTTAATATCAATTGGCAATCAATCAACATTGTTAATCGCGTTATATCTGGTCTTGTAGGAAGATGGATGTCTAGAAGCGAAAAGATTAAGGTAACAGCAATTGATTCTATTTCAACTAAACAAAAGAAGGAAGAGTACGAAAATCTTGAGTTTATTATTGAAAATAGAAAGCTACTTGAGAGATTACAACAAGAGTCTGGTGTGCAAATTTTGCCAGAAGCAGAACAAATACCAGAAGATAAAGAAGAGTTAAAACTTTGGCAATCTCAATTTCAAAGACTGCCCGAAGAGATTCAGTATGAACTTGGTTGCAACGATGTGCTTGCTTCTAATGGCTGGTTTGATACGTTAAAAGAAAAAATGCTTCACGACAGCGCCGAGTGTGGCTTTGTTGGAACTTATACTTGGATGGATGATCAAGGTGTAATTCACGTTGATTGGCTAAAGCCTGAAAACTGTTTTTACTCTTATTCAAGCTATCCCGACTTCCGCGACACAACTTGGCGTGGAGTAATTCGTACTTATAAGATAAGTGAACTTCGCAGAAAATATGGAACTGAGTTTGGGGGAAAGATAAGCGAAGAGGAAATTTGGAAGATGGCTCAGTTTTCAAAGGAGTTTCAACTTTACGATAATATTACTTGGCTTACCGAATGGAATGTAACCTTCCTTCGTCCTTATGACGAATGGAATATTGACGTAATTGAGTTTGAGCTTAAAACGGTTGATAGTGACGACTACACAGTTGTTACAACAAAAAAGAACAAATCAACTATTGTAAAGAAAGGTCGCCCAGAAAAGCCGTCAGAAAACGAAAAAGTTATTGCTGACACTAAATGGAATATATACCGCGGCGTATTCTGTCGCCCTACAAATACAATGCTTGAGTGGGGCATTAAAAGGAATATGATTCGCCCTCAAGATCCAAAAGAAATTGGTAATGCTGAGTTCTCGTACACATTTTATATGGTGCAGAACTACGACATGACTTCCCTCGCCATACCAGAAAAAATACAGGAACCCGTAGACCAAATGATTATTGCGCGTCTAAAGATGCAACAACTTGTTGCCAAGATGCGCCCAACGGGAGCTGCCGTAAATTGGGACGCTCTTCAAAACATAGACTATGGTCTCGGAGATGGAAACAAAGCAATTGACGTTAAAAAACTCTACGATCAAACGGGAGACATTTATTATCGTGGACGTGACGCCGAAGGGAATAATGTACCTGTACCGATTACAGAACTTGCAAATTCTGGCTTTTTGTCCCAGCTTCAGGGCTTAATACTTCTTTACGATAAGCACTATCAGATATTAAAAGATGAGTTAGGGGAAGATCCGAACTTGATTTCAAGCGCTCTTCAGCCCCGTGTTGCGGTATCTAATATCAATACAGCAGAGCAAGTTGCCCAGAACGCTACCGATTATTTTTATTGGGCATATACTAATTGTATGGCTGATACCGCCAAAAAGGTGGCTTCCCTTTTAAAGACTTCAGTTCAGTACGGTTCAAGCGTATATAGAGATATTGTAAAGGCGGATGATGTGGCTGGAAGAATATTCAATTCAAGAATACAGATGCTTCCTGACCAATACGAGCTTTCGAGATTTGACGCTATGCTCCAACAGGCTCTCGCATCTTCCCCCGACCTTGTACTATTTGTAGATCCTTTCCAATTAATGCGTGTAGCTAAAGAAGATGTGAAGCTAGCGGAAGCATTATTTAGAAGGGCGCAAAAGAAAATGATTATATACAATCAAACAACAGCGGCACAGAATCAAGAGATGACGATTCAAGGGCAAATACAAGCAGCCCAAGTAGCCGAACAAGAAAAGCGCGCAACAAAGGAACAAGAAGGCATGATGGACATCAAGCGCGCTCAAATGACCGCCGAGGCCCAGAATAGAACCGCCGTACTACAGATGGCCACTGCCGCTTATTTAAAATCTATGGAAACAGGACTTCCTATTCCCGCAGAAATCAAACCACTTATTGATGCTGTTATGGAAAATGTAGGTCTTGCAGCCGTAGTATCAACAGACGAGCAAAAACAATTAATCGCAGCTCAAATGCAGGCAGCCCAAGCCGCAGCTCAACAACAAATGCAGCAGGGTGCGGGGGAACAAGTGGCTCCCGAAGAAATGCCCGCAGAGGAACAACCACCACTTCCCGAACAATAAAAATAAAATATAAAAATGTCAATCTCATTAGTAAATCAAAAAGCATCTCAAGCCCTTAGAGGGGAAGACGTTGTGGTAACTCTTGCCTCTGGTGACTTGTCAAATCTTGCAAATATCCCAGTAGGTACAGAAGCGTATATAAGCGGTACTTCTGTTTACGGAAGTGTAGCCCGCGTAGATACTTATGGCACAAGTCTTGAGGTATCTCCTTTACAACCGAACTTGAGCTTTGCTTCTCCTAACAACCCCGGATATCTTTACGGAAACGCAACAATTGTCTTTAATGTTTAAAAAATAAAATATGTCAGTTCAAATTGTATTAGATGTAACAGACGACTTTAACGCAGACTCAGACGTAAAACTTGACACAGGTGGGTTTGATTACGCAATCGTCCAATTGGTAAGCCCAAGCGGTACGGTAAACTTCTTGCATACCAACGATTCTGGTGCTATTGAAGGTGTATCCGATGGATCAGCCGTGTCGGCGACAAACTTTGTTGCTGTGCAAGGAACAAACTTAGCGGCGGGTACTGCCGTGACTTCCCTCGCAGCATCAGGACTTGTTCGTTTTGGATATACTGGTCGCTTCCTGCAACTTTCCGGAACTTCAGTTACTGCTACTAAGGTATTAGTAAGACTTTACAAGATTTGTTAATGAAGGTAAAGGTAAGATTTAGAAGTGGTGGTGAAAATCACGTTGTTTACAAAAAAACAAGTCCTACTGGACAAGGTAAAGGTGTAAAAGGCCATATTATGGTTAATCATCCTACCGCTGATAAGGGTAAATGGGACACAATAGATCTTACTGAAAAAGCCGGAGCAAAGACTGTAAAAGAAGGTGTTCGGGCTACAAAAAAATGGCACAAAGAAAATCCTTATAAGAAATGAAAGAAATGATTAAAAGAGCAGATGGTAGTTATTCCCCAAGAGGTCTTTGGGATAATATCCGCGCCAATAAGGGGAGCGGTAAAGCGCCAACAAAAGAAATGCTCAAGCAGGAGAAGAAGATTAAGTTAAAAACCAAGAAAAAGAAATCATAATGGCAATTACAGCTAAAATCAGAATGTCTGGGGAAGAGGTGAAGACCAAGACTTCCCTCACACCAGAAGAAATCCGTGACAGGTTATTTTACTTTCACGATGCTGCACACGAATTTCATCAGCAAACTAAAGGCGGATGGGAACACGACGCTTTAGGTAAGTTGTATGAGGGCCTTGAGGACTTTTCTGACGATATCCCAGAAAAGATGATGGGTTATATGGATGGGAAAAGACTTGGTTCTTTAATTCGTATACCTGTACCAAAGTATGGCGGCCACGAATCTTCCGTAAAGCTGGTTAAGGAATTGCTAGATTTTTCTTATGAGCTGTATGAATTTGCTTGCGAGAAAAAATTACTTGATGTAGAAAATAGATCTCAAGAGCTTTCTGGTCTTGCTGCAAAGACCATCTATCGCTTAACGCTGAGTTAATTATTTAACCTAAATAGACTTTATGTCAGAAACACAAAACAACACACAAGAGCAAGTACAAGAATCTGTACAGAATCCTGTACAAGAAAATGCACAATCAAATGTGCAATTCAATCCATTTTCGGATAACGCATGGAGTGACAATCCATTACAACAACAAGAATCCGCTACACAAGCAGAACAGACTCCCGCATCTTCCCCCAACACACAAGAAGAATACGAAGAGGAAATAGTAGATGCAGACGAGTGGTTAAAGGGACAGTTTGGATGGGAAAGCGCAGAAGCCGCAAAAACAGAAATAGAGGAACTAAGAAAGCTTCGCGAAAACGCAAACACAAAGACAGATATTGAATTTGCCAACGAACAGAGTGCAAAATTCTTCAAGCTTTTACAAGAGGGCAAAGAAGATGACTTGTATTCATTTCTTGATCAAAAGAAAAAGATTGATAGACTTTCTTCTTCAGACCTCAATCAGGCAACCGCTTCTGAGATTATTAAGCTCAATATGCAGCAGAAGTACAAAGACTTGACGCCGAGCGAGATAGAATATAAGTTTAATAAACAATTTGGTGTTCCTTCTAAGCCTTTCCAAAAGGATATTGAGTCTGATGAGGAATATCAAGAACGCCTTCAGTCGTGGGAAAGCCAAGTCAAGGACATCGAAACAGAGATGTTCATTGAGGCAAAACTTGCTCGTCCCGAACTGGAGAAGTATAAAAGTGAGCTTATTTTACCAGATATACAATTTGAAGGAGCTAAACAAGACTACGAGCCTACCCAAGAAGAATTGGAAGCTCAATCAGCCTTAATAAACTCCTTTAAGCAAAATGCGCAGTCCGCCTTAAAATCGTTTGATGGCTTTTCGGTTTCGGTAAAAGACGAGGAAGTTGAAATACCGTTATCTTACGCTGTATCGGATGAGGAAAGAAGCGCGGTCGCTACGCAATTGGAAAGATTTGCTGATGCAAATTTTGACGCTAATGTTCTGCTTGCTGAAAGGTGGTTAAAGCCTGACGCGAATGGAGGTTACGAAATTAACACCCAACAGGTCGTTAAAGATTTGGCACTTCTAAATAGTGAAGGCCGAGTAAATCAAAAATTCGTTAATGATGCGGCGGCCAAGAGGCTTGCCGAACACATCAAAAAAACGAGTAACGTAACCGTGACTTCCCGGACAGCCCAAAGCACTTTCAACCCAGACCAGCGTTCAGACCGAGACAAGCAAATTGAATTCATTTGGAAGAATAGCTAAAAACCAATTTTTTCAATTTAAAAACAAAACAAAATGGCTCTTGGAATTCCTACCTCGAACATCCTACAGCCGGGTAATATAAGTTTAACCGGTGGTGTTACGAGACAATTGGTGTCCGATCTTCAACTATTGACACCTCAGTACTACAAAAACTACGTTGAAAAGTATGGTAGCGAAGACTTCACTTGGTGGTTGTCTACTTACGCAGGTATGGAAGAAGTTAAAAACCGTGACTACTTCTGGTTTGAGAATCGTGGTAAATTGATCACTGGCGTTCAGGCTGCTGCTAACGTAGCTGCTACAGCTGGTAACACTATCACTTTGACTCTTGCTGCTGGTTTCCACTATAACAGCGGAACTCAGTCTCCTTTGCGTATTGGTGAAACTGTACGTGTTGCTTCTACAAACGTAGAAGGTGAAATCTTAACTGTTAACTCAACAGTTCCTTCTGCTTTCACTTTCACAGTTCGTCCAAAAATCTCTACTCAAAGCTTGGCATCTGCTGGTAGCGGAAGCTTCCTTGCAACTGATGTATTAATCTTTGGTGGTATTATGGACGCTGGTGAAGCTTCTAACACTAACGCTCCAATGATCCAATTGGACGAGAAGTACACTAACAGTATTACCGAAATGCGTGAGACTTTCTCTGCAACTGACCTTGCTGAAATGACTGAAGTTTACTACACAGGCGGATTCAGCGGAGATGTTCCTGCTGGTGGCGCTCAAGCTGGTACTTCACTTTTCACTTTGAAAGGACTTGTTAAATCTAACGTCCGCTTCAAGGATGATGTAGAGATGAAGTTAATGCGTGGTAATATCGTTAACAACTCTGGTTTGACTACAACTACTTCAGTAGGTTCTGAGGGTATCATCCCTAAAGTACTTGCTGATGGTGAGACTGTAGGTTACACTCCGGGTAACTTAGATATTGCAAAGCTTCACGAAATCACTCGTATCATGGACGTAAACGGATGCGCAAGTGAGAATATGTGGCTTCAGGATATCTATCAAAACCAAAACTTCTCTGATGGTCTTTTCGCCGCTTTCCCTGCTGGTGCTTGGGTTTGGGGTACTAACGAGAAGTCTGAAGAGGCTGCTATCAATTATGGTGCTAAATCTATCAGCATTGATGGTTACCACTTCAAGGTTAAGAAGTATCGTCCGTTCAACACCGAGTTCTTATCTGGTGTTACTCCTACTACAGACTTCTTCCGTAACTTCGGAATGATCTGTCCTCAAGGAGAAACTCGCGATGCTAAAGATGCGAGCAAGCTTTACAAAAACATTACTATTATGTATCAGCAACCTCCCAAAGGTGGTACTATTGGTAATGGTATTCGTGTATGGCAGTGGGGTGGTGGTTCTCAGAACCCAACTTCAGGGCAAATGAACGACAACGTGGAGATGATCACGTACCGCGGAAGTCGTGTGGCTGCTGCCAATCAGTTTGTAATTGTACAAGCTTCTTAATTTGGGTTAGTTTAGTAAACGGGAGGCGGGGGAAATCCTGCCTCCCTATTTAAAACCGCCCACATATTGTGGGGCGCGCAGCTTAAATGGTAAACAATTAAAATAAAAACAAAATGGCAAAGTTGTCAGATGTGCAGTTTAGTCTGCAAGGGGAAAATCCGGGTGTTCCCCAACACCAACAAAAACATTCAGAAGTGTTATCTCCAGTTTATGAAAAACAAGAGAACACGGGTGTTAGGTACAGCATTTTTAAATTAGTATCTAATACAAGAAAGGGTGGTGTCCATGTACCGGGAATTGATGACGTAATAAACCCGCAAACGGGAAAAATGGAACGAGTAAGACTTCTTAGTGGTGTTGACACAATCTGGCTCAAAGAGCAGAAAGATGTTACGCCCGAATATGCAAGAAACAATCTCCGTTCTCTTAGCTTCCTGCGCGGAACAAAGATTTTGCGAATCCCAGAGTGGGATACAACCGCTCTTGAGTTCGCTCGTATAACAAGACATAATATTGGAAGTCCTTCCAATAAAACAGGAAGTCATTTTGAATTTTACGAGTACAATCCAGCTCGCGAGCAAGAAGAAATGCTTAAGCGCGAAGAACTTGAAATTGAAATGGCAATTCTTGCAAAGGGAATGGATGCAGAAAAGATGAGAAAACACGCGGCCTTCCTTGGTCTTCGTTTGGTAGATGAATTAGGTATGCCAAAGACAGATGATGGAATCCGCAGAGAATATATTATATACGCTAAAAGACAGCCAGATTATTTCCAGCGTACTGTTGAATCAAGAGAGGTGGAGTACGCTTGGTTAATTAAAAGAGCTATCATTGACGCAAAGATTGAAATTGGTCGTGAGCCGGGGCGTGTTTACTGGGCAAACGGTGGAGGACTTATTGGTTCTCACACTAAGACAGAAAACCCAGAAAAATACCTTATAAACCTTGCTCTAACCAATAGTGAGGAAGGGCGAATATTTAAAGAAAGACTACAACAATTAGGTTAAGATGTACAATATCAACGATGTTTATAAAATAGTCCTGTATATCACAGGCAAGAATCTCCAGCAAGGCTATGTTTCCCCAGAGGATTTTAACAACACTATAAATATCGCGCAGAAAAGTTATGTCGCCTATCTGTTGGGTAATTTTCAGCAGTATCAGCCGGGGCGGCCTGTCGCACGAGTGGAGTTTGGACAAAATTCTGTCGTGCGGCAGCGCCTTGCGCCGATTATTTACGAGTCTTTCCTTACCGTTAACGGTGCCGGATATTCCCCCTACCCAAGCGCAGCAGCACTTGTTCCAAGTAACGGGGACTACCTCCAAACGGATGCAATGTGGAGCGCCTATGGCTACGAAAGAATAAGGGAAGTTCAGCAGCATTATTTTTACTCTATTTACAATAGCAAAATTGATCCAGTTGCAAGCTGGCCCGTGTATATGATTAAAAATGACGGGTTTCAGTTTGCTCCTTTTAATATTGGGCAGGCAAGAATATCATATGTTATTGAACCGCCAGATATGATTTGGGGGTACACGCTTGATGTAAACGGCGTGCCTATTTACAATGCAGCTAATTCAGTTCAGCCTGTTTGGGACGTAGCAAGTATACTTGAAATTATCGTTAGGGCTTTACGCATAATTGGCGTAAATTTGGACTACAATCAGGTTAATAATTACGCTAACCAAATAGAATTTCAAGGGCAGTAAAAATGGCAAACCAGATACAAGCAACAGTATATCAGATAGACGGAAGCCCATTAACTTCCCCAACTGAGATTTCTTTCCTTACGAGCGATATTATGATAAAGGAAGCCACCCTTCCTATTGCTGCTGTTAATGCGGCTATATTCTACTATCCAAATACAAGCAATAAATTAGGCAGTCAAGTGTTTTATGTATCCGAAACGCTTTCCACCTTATTGACAGCGGCTAACGTAGGAAATGCAACACAGGTACAAGCAACTGTTATACAAATAGACGAAGATCCACAGGTTCCCGCAGGCGTACAATATACATTCCCGGCTAGTAATATATCTATATGGGAAAATGTTGATGCCGCCGCAGGAGTTAACGCCGATATACATTACAAAAACAAAACCTATTCTGTTGCTGAAACCGAGGATTCTTTAGTCATAGATGCTAATAATACTCTATCATTAAATTACGGACTCTTTGCGCAAACAGCAAATAGCACCATAATTACTAATACCACTGTAGAAACCAGCCTCATTAATGGTGGTGTGGGTTCATTAATCGTACCAGCTAATGCATTTTCTGTAGGATATAGTTATAGAGCTGTGTTTGGTGGTGTTATAAATGCTAATAATAATCAAACTATTAGAATTAGAGTGAGGACTGGAGGTGTTCTTCTTTTAGATAGTGGTCTACAGAATCTTGGAAGTAGTGTTATAGATGATGTGTGGTCTTTAAATATTGATTTTACAATTAGACAAATTGGAACTGCTGGTGTAGCATCTATTGTATCACTAGGTAGTTTTCATTACACAAAAACTAACAACGCTTCTGTTCAAGGATTTGGATTTAATGTAGTGAACAACACTACGTTTAATACAACAATTAGTAATACATTAGACGTTACAGCTCAATGGGGATCTGCTTCTACAGGAAACAACATCTACAGCGATATTTTCATTCTGAATAAAACTTATTGATAATGACGAGGTCGCAATTCATAGAGCAAATTTTAAGGCAAGTATACGGAGGCTATGTTCAGGAGGACTCTTCTATTACCCCTATGCTTGTTAATCAATATATTGATCAAGCGATAGCCTTTGCAGCAAAGACCAACTATAAAGAAAATGCAAGTCTTGAGGGTGTTGGGTTTGTAAACAACTCCTTTTATACAACCTTTAAAGATATCGCGATAAGTAGAGATGAAAGTGGATTATGGAAGCTAACACTACCTCAGGTGCCTGTAGGAGTAGGAGCAAATGAGGGTATATCTACGCTGCAATTAAAAAATAATCAGAATCAAATTTCGCAGCCGTGTATTCCCTTAACAGAAAATCAAAAAACTTATTTTCAGAGCTTACAGAATTTACCCTTTAAGACTCTTTATTATGTTGAGGGAAATCTTGCCTATCTAGTAAGCAATTTAACTCTCAGTAATTATACAGCAACAGTAACTTTGGTTAGTGGAGGAAATAGCAGCGACCTTAATAGCAATCTAAATGTACCGGGCGACTATGTACCTATAATGATTGATTATATTCAGAAGCAATTGTTATTAATGAAGTCTCGGCCACAAGATTTGGCTAATGACGGAACCGATTTAACAGCAAACTAATATATGCAACCCGTAAGAAATAACATACTTACAAAACCTTTTCCGCCAGATGAAATTTCAGAAGGCGGAATCTTTGTACCCGAATCGGCAAGAAAAGAAAACAATAAAATGTTTGTTATTGCTGTGGGAAGAGGTACTAAAGAAAGAAAAATGATTTTTAACCCCGGAGATATTGTATATCGTGTTAAGGATTGGGGTACCCCTATTGACATTGATGGAGAGAGACATTACATAATGGATCAAAACGGTATTATAGCAAAAGAGTAGAAAAATGGCAGTACAGAATAGACAATGGGTAAGCTTGGACGAGGCGATTTACGCCTATCTGGACGAATCCGAGCAGGGCAACCACAAGTATTTTAAGATGTGGAATCTTGCTTACCGCGCTCTTATGGAGCTTGGTCTTGATTTTTTCTTTGCTATCAAAAGCGTAAAGCTTCCCGTTAATCCAAACTTAACGGTAACACTTCCCGAAGACTATCTAAAATATTCTAAGGTTGGCGTCTTAAATGCGCAAGGGGAAATCATACCCCTGATGGTTAACAACAACCTAACCACCGCGTTTGATATGCAACCTTCAAGACTTTCTCAAACACAAGATCCAACTGTTTTTTCTGCCTATAGCCCACAAGGAATTGTGTGGTGGAACTACTGGAACGGATACGGGTTATCTAATCTTTACGGACTTCCAAGCGGAAGCCCATTTGTTGGAAACTTTAAGATTGACAACGCCAACGGACTTATTGTACTTGATGAAAACTTCGAGTACGAATATATTATGCTTGAGTATGTGTCAATGCCGCAGCAGGGACAGGACTACTTCTTCCCCATACAGTTTAAAGAAGCAATCATATCATACTTAAGATGGAAAGATATTATTAGTGTTCCATCTTCTCGCAGAGGAAACCTTGGCGATAAAAGAGACAGAAGAATGGAGTACTATAACGAAAGAAGAAATGCTATCGCGAGATACGATCCTGTGAATATGAGCGACTTATATGAGTGGAATTTAAGAAACCAACGTCTTGGAATTAAAGCATAATACTTAAATGATTGAAGTAAAGCGTTTTTCGGGAGTAATGAATACGGATGACAAGCCGGAAAATGTGCTTGCGCCCCAACATATAGACGCCAAGAACCTTCGTTTCTTCGGGGGCCAAAATGGCCTTAGTGCCGAAAATGTAAAGGGGAATTATATTATACCCAATGCCTCATTGCCAGAAAGTGGCGTCAATACTTGTATTGGATCTTTTTATGATCAATTGAATCAAAAGATTTACTTTTTTAATTACAATAGCGCAGGTAATAATGGAATTTATAGTTTAGATGTTAATACAGAAACGATAAGCACAATCTTTTTATGTAACACAAATAGCATAGGAGATGTATTGAACTTTAGCCCAGATTTCCCGATACATTCTGTTGTAATGGTATACAGGCCAGAATCAGACGGCAATCTTCTTTATTGGGTTGAGGGAACTCACAATAGGCCGAGATACCTAAATATAGGGACTGTGGCGGCGCTATCTCCATTTACTTCCGATATGCTTAATGCGGGCAAAAATGCGCCATTAACGCCACCGTTTCCTTCTTACCAAAACGATGTAACAGTAAATGTAAATAATTTACGAAAGAAGCTATTTCGATTTGCTTATAGGTGGGTATATAAAAATGGAGAAAGATCTACATTTTCCCCTATATCAGAAGTCGCATTGCCAATAGATGGTTATAGCCCAGATGTGCAAGCCTCTTCGACTACAAATAATAAAATATTAGTTCAAGTATATAGCGGCGGCTCAGATTATGAAGCGATTGAAATAGTTGGCCAAGAAAATATTAGCAACACTTGGGGCGATTTTTTCTTAATTAATACTCTTAATAGAGATCAATATAGCATATCCCCAAACTCGTATTACGATTATTCTTTTTACAATAACGGAGCTTACCCTACTGTTAGCCCAGAAGAAACGGATTTATATTTTAGTTGGCTCCCAGATTATGCAAATACACTTGAGGTTTTAAATGGTAATGTTCTTATATATGGTGGGTTGACAGACGGGTATGCTCCTATACAGAGATCTGATGTTGATGTTTCTATAACAACTGGATTAAGCAATCCAGATGCTCCTGATATTTCTTTTAGTTATTCCGGCCCCAATCAATTTGTTGTAATAATTGGTGCTATTACCATAACCGGGGCGACATACACCATATCATTTAATTATAATTCGGGCGCTGCTGGCGACGCCTCCCCAAAAAACGTAACCTATACCACCTTGGTAACTGATGATGCGGCTGACGTAGCAGCGGGTTTGGCGGCTCTTTTAACTGGAAACAATATTGCAATAGACAACTTAGGTGGCGGTGTTTTTAGGGTTTACACATCTACAAATGCAGGAACAATAACAAATGTGGCTGTAGGTTGTAGTTTGTCGGGGACTCAAACAGCTACAGCTTCTTGGAAATGGAGTTGCCCCCAAAGACTTGGTTTAGTTTATTTTGATGAAAGAGGAAAAACTAATGGAGTGGTTTCTTTTGTGTCAGACTCAGAAATTGATACCACCGACTTTGCTATTACAACACCAAATTTTGGCGTTTCTTCTACCGGAACTGTGTTAAAAATCCCTTTCATATCAGCCTCTATTAATCACACCCCTCCTGATTGGGCGGTAGCGTATCAATGGGTAAGGGCTGATCTTAAGCCAACAAATTTTTTATACTGGATTACTAACGACTATTACCCACAAATATCAAGTGATGGATTTTTGTATTTTGGTATACAAAACTTAACAACTCAGCAAACGCTAAATAGCGGATTTATGCCTTCGTATGAATTTATAGAAGGCGATAGAATTAGAGTTATTGCCTCTTATACTTCTGGAGTGTATACGCCGTTTTCTTCTCAACTAGATATGGAAATTTTAGGAACTGTTGAGTTAAATATGCAGGCTCCTAATGATACGACTAAAAAAGGAACATATATCAAGGTTAAAAAGCCTATTACTATTCCTTCTGGGTATCAACAACAAATGCTTATAGAGCTATATACTCCAAAATCAAGAGTGAACGAAACCTCGGAAGTGTTTTATGAGTTCGGGCAAAAATATGATATATATACCTCTGGCGGGGTTAGGTATCATGAAGGTCAAACTAATCAGACGGCCACCCAACCCGCAACTTTTCAATTTTTTGAAGGAGATATATATTTAATTACAAGAGGTTTTTATCCTTATGATAATTCTACAACATTAGTTAACGCATCTTTTCAAGCGCCGAATTACAACGACTATTATCCAAGTTCTGTTAATTCAAATGGAAGGGCTTGGACGATAGATGAAAATGCTCAGGCTGTAGCAGATAAAAGATTTTCTGGCGTAGAGTACTACAACCCCACAATTTCAAGATGGGGTGGTGCATATCAGCAAGGAACTACTATAAATAATCTTAATATATTTAGGCCAGCAGACTTTGATGAAATAGATAGGTCAAAAGGTTCTATTCAAAGATTTATGGTAGAAGATAGAGTTCTTTATGTTTATCAACAAAGGGCTGTAGGCGTGTATGGTATTTTCGCAAAATTTATTCAAGATAATGCCGGCACAGACGTATTAACAACTACTAATAAAATTATTACAGATAACAATATAAAATATTTACAAGGTCAGTATGGCCTTGGTAGCCAGCCGACTTCTTTGGTAAGAGGGAAAAACTCTCACTATTTTGTTGATCCAGTAAGAGGCTATCAGGTTAGAAGGGCTTCCGATGGACTTACCCCAATATCTGAAATCTATAAAGGTCAATTCTATATCCGAGATTTACTCGTTCCATATAACAACGACTACAGGTTGCCCGGTTATATAAAATCAAAAATTTTAGGCACTTACAACTTTTTTGACGAAGAATATGTTTGCGCTCTTCAGGGAGGTTCTTTGTATCCAAGCGAACCCTTGAGATTTGTAACAAACGGCGTTATTGAAAACGGAGACATTACAACACCCTCAACGCTTGCAACAGTTTATGATGGAAATTTTGGATTTTACGCTTATCTTGTTTCTTTCACAGGAACTCCAATAGAAGGAGATGTTATACATACGGTTGTTACTTTAGAAAACGGAACAACTTATGACTTTCCCCTAAATGTAGCAAGTGGATGGACGCTCTCAAATATTTGTACCTTTTTGGCTAACTTAATAGACGGAAGTTCGGATTTTGCTGCAACCGCTACTACTTTTTCAGGAAATCCTGCGGTACAGGTTACAAGCCAGTCTGGAACAATTAAAATAAGTGGATATACAACAATAACATTCCCCGCCTTTGTAAATACATTTACAGGAACACCGCAGGTGGGTGATGTTTTAAATTTAAATAATATATATTATAATGAGGCTGGGCCTTATTATGATTTTAGCTATACATTTGGATCTGGAGACACTATCAGCGATATGATTACAGCTATTATCGCTGATGTAAACGCAAGTGCAGGCGGATTTACAGCTACTTCGGTTACTTATGGGGGCTTCCCCGGCTTTAGTATAAGAAGGCTTAATAGTTATCAAATTGGGGGAAGTTCTGATTTAGAAATTGTCCCTGTACCGGGTAGCGCGATTTCCCCTTACACATTCTCATTCAATGAGTTGCGTAACGGATACACTTCATTCTTTGGCTATTATCCAGAGTGGATAGCTAACGCTGAAGAGCTGATATATACTTGGAAAGATGGGGAGCTTTATAAACACGACAACACAACCGATTATTGTAAATTCTACGGAGTACAAGACGATGCTTATATTATAGTAGTATTTAATCCTAATATTCATTCCAAGAAGTCTTGGAACAGCTTAATGGAGATAGCTAATACTATATGGATAGTTCCTTCTATGAGTACAAATACCTACTCTTACGGAACCACTAAACAGGTTAGCAACTTGGTTGAAGCAGAGTTTACCCTTCTTGAAGGCAACCCTTCGGCAGCCATAAAAAGGGATGCCAATTCTTCTGGCGGCAAGGTTAATGGTAACTTTATGAAGGGGAACTATTTAATAGTAAAATTTCAAAAAACAAATGCAAATAATTTGGTAAATTTGGCAGAGGTTTCAGCCAGATTTACTGACTCGCCTTTAACAGTAAAATAGAAAAAAATGATTGATCCAGTAACTTTAATGACAATTGCGCAAGGGGTAGGAGGGGCCGCCCAAACCATTGCCGGTATGCTTCAGAGGGGTAAGGCTGAAAGAGATTCTACTAATATAATTAAGGGCATGAAGCCCGATGAAGGTATTATGGGCTTATACAACGAAGGGCTTCAGAGGTATTATAGGTCTCCAAGGGAAACGGGTTTATATAAATCTCAAATAAAAAATATTAATAGGGCGTTAGCTACTGGAATTGGTTCCTTACAAAAAGGAGGATCAAAATCAATATTAGGCGGAACTTCATCTGCGGTTCGTAGCGCAGCAGACGCTTCTCTCGCTCCAGAAATTGCTGCGGAAGAATTAAAAGAAAGAAGGTTTTCGTCTTTATTGCCTTTAGCGCAAATGAGAGCTGCGGAAATAAGAAGGCCTCAGGAAATGAATCTTCAGCGACTTCTTCAAAAAGCCGCAGGAGGAACTCAAATTGCGAATACTGGGATGAGTAATATTTTTGGCGCTCTTCAATCAGCCGCAACGCAAGACGTTTACGGAAAAATATATGGCGGAGAGGATTATAGAAAAAATTTAGCACAATCCCAAGCTTCAAGACTTGAAATAATTAAAGCTCGTCAAGCTGGTCGACAGCCTAAAGTTTAATATGACTTCCCTAAACACAAAAATTAATTTATAAGTGGTACCTCGCGAAGTATATACCCTTGGTGCAGTTCAGTTTAATACACAGCCATTAGCAAGGTTGCAAGGGGAATTGTTAGCTAAAAAAGCAGCTAAAGAAGAAGCGCTTGATAAATATTTTAATGATTTAAAAGGCAAAATTACTTCAGCAGGAATGCGTAGCATTGATGTTAAGCCCTTTAATGAAAAATTGAAGAATTGGATTTCTCAGGGTATTACTAATAAATCAGAGATTGCAAAAGGGGGCGTTGCCTATCAAAATCATTTAGAAGGATATAACAGTTTAGTAAGTGATGTTGAATTGTCTAAGCAAGAGCAAAAAAAGGATGACGAGATAGCTAAGCTAAGATTTGAAGATAAAATTGACGAAGATCTTGATTTTCCTGTAATTCAAAAAAGATCTAAATCTATTTACGATCCTGAATTTTATAAAAATTACCAAACAAGGCAGCCATATAGCATAGGCGATTTTTCGGCAAACATTCCCACTTGGGACGTGAGCAAAAGAAAACAATTTGTTGATTTTGCTTTATCGGGGGTAAAGCCAGCAGGCAAAAGCGAAGAAACGGAAACATATGATCCCAAGGCGATGGCTACTACAAAAGTCTTTGACAAGTTTTTTACTCCGCAACAAATGGTAGATGCATCAAAAAAGGCTGTTGCAATTCTTTCGGATGAGAGTGGTTTTAAGACCTATAAAAATATTTTAAAAGAAGGCGAGCAAAAAATACCTTCCGACCAATTTATTCAATACGCAACAGCATATTCTAAAGCTTTCCCTAACGATATAATGAACACGCCATTGAAGGTTGCTCAAGCTGAAATTATATCAAGTATGGCTGGCCTAAAGGAAACAGAATCTAAGACAATACCAAATATGGCGGCCAGAATTTCCGCTGCAAAAACCAACAAAACAGAAGACGAAGGATTTATAGATTACTGGGCGCAAATAAAAAGCCGTCCAGAAAAAAGTATTGGCGAAAAGGGAATGGAATTGGGGAGAATTAAGGGCGTTTTAGTAGAGTCTCTAACAGCTATCCCAAAACAAAGAATTATAGATATTGCAAATAAAATTAAAGGCAGAACCTTTAGCGATGAAGAGTTGATTATACAAACACTACCCAATGGCGTGACACGAATTGCTGAAGTAGTTAGAGATAAGTTTGGGGTTCCAAGAGGAGTTGAGGAGGTTACCAAAATACAAAGCGAAGACATTAATATAGAACCACAAATTGATGTAAAGGCAAAAAGAGAGGCTGTAGAGGGGGCAAAAAAATCAAAAAGAACTTACAAAATAGGTGGAAAAGAGTTTACAAGACAGCAAATTGAGCAAGGTGCAAAATCCTATGGAATGACGTTTGAGGAATACTTAGCTGCATTTGAAAACGAATAATATGACTCCTGTAACATTTGACAAAAACGGTCTTCCTGTACCTCCAAAGAAAGTATCCTTTGATTCCAAAGGGTTGCCCGTTCCCCCACAAAAAAAAAGCGAAGTCGAAACTTTTGCGAAAGATTTAGAGATTGGTGGAAATCTTGGCATTTCAGAAGCCCCATTGCCAAAAGATAAGAGATTAACCTATAATGATCTTGAAAATTTGTTTGTTTCTGTAAACGAAGCAGACAAGAAGCTATCCGCCCTTCAGGCAGGGAAAAAATTTGGGCCTTCTGCTGCCGCTATTCCGCAGCGAGATATTGATATAGCTACAAAAAATTTAAGTCAAGCTCAAAGAAGAAAAGAAGAAACCCTTATAAATTATCAAAAAGAATTAGACGCTCCAGTAAAACGACTTCTTGATACTGGGGAATATGATCTTTTTTTTGATGGGGAAGTGTTTAATAAAGGCAAGGCAACGGAACATTTTGGGAAAATTACCGAAAAATACGGAGGCGGCTCGTATCTTATAGATTCTTGGGCAAGTCGTCTTGAGAAAGAGGGTAGGTTTAAAAAAGACCAACCTCGTTATGAAAAATTATTTGATGAAGAGGTTAAGAAGGAAAAAATTGACTTTAATAAATACGGAAAACAAGTCTTTGAAAAGCTTGCTAAAAATCAGTACGACAATATAAACCTAATTAAAAAGGACGCTAACGAAGAAGCAAGTGCAGCAGAAGTTCAGGCAAAACAAGAGGTAAAAACAAGTACCGAATCTTTTAATAATTATGTTGAAGACCTGAATAAAGAATTATTAGCAGGGAGAATCAATCCCGACCAAGCAGCTTCTATGTACGATGAAGCCTTGAAAAATTTGAATAGCGGAGTCAAGGCTGTTAACGATAATTATCTTGATTTAATTAGAAATATAAATACGAGAGTTAATAAGAAATACGGAAGAATTGAGAATGAGCTAAAGAGAATTGGACAGACGATAAGCCAAGCTGATATCTTAAAGGAAATGCCAGAATTCGATAGGGTTAAAATAAAAAATGCAACCGAAAGGGCTGCAGCAAGATTATCGGCAGAAAAGAATGATATAAAAAAAGCGGCTTTAGCTGCTTCAACAAGCGGTTTGGCTGCTTCTCTTCCCGGCGCTACGGAATGGGCTACTAATTTATCTAACAGTATTTTATCTGGATTTAATAGCGGCCTTGCAAACTTGGGCGATTTTCTTCATTTAAGCGGCGTTGATAATAAGGTTACTGAATTTTTAAGAGGAAGAAGTTACCAAGCAGAACAGTACGCTCCTCCTAAATACGAATGGAATAAAGATGAGTGGTTAAATAGAGCTATTACATCTACAGGGACATCTCTTGGAGCATCAGCTCCAGCGCTATTGCCAACTATAGGGATTGGTTTAGCGACAGGAGGCGCAGGTATCGCTCCAGCCATAGCAACAGGACTTACTTCTTTTGCTGTTGAAAATGCGCAAAACGCGGGGCAGCAATATCAAGAAAAGCTCTTGGAGACAGGCGATCCTAATGTAGCCGCAAAATCCGCCGATAAGTTATTTAAGGACAATACAATTGCTCTTCCATTTTATTTCTTGGGTGGCCTTGGAGATATGACATTGCTATCGGCAAAATCAGCGGGAATAAAAAAATACTTAACGGGTATCGGTCTTGAGCAAGTGGAAGAACTTCCCACAGAATACATACAATCTTATAACGAAGCAAAAAGCGGAGGGTATAAGAAATCGTTTACTGAATTTATCAAGGAGAACCCTGAGATAGCTTACGATACAATTATTTCTACGGTAGGACAAGGAGCCGCGCTCGGTTCTATTGGGGATTCAATGAGTAGTTTTTCAAAAAATGTTCCTGAATCAAGATCGCAGTTTTTTGCAAATATGATTCAGAAAAAAGGCCCAGAATTTGCTAATGCGGTTTTGGAAAAATATTACACTAAAGGCGTTATAACAAAGGAAGAATACGAAGCTCAGAAAGCAGAACTTGAAGGGTTGCAGCAAAAATTAAGTAAGCTTGAAGATGTGGGTGTGTCGGGGGAAGAAGCGACGCTTATGGCGTCCCTTGATAACCAAGCAAAAGACCTTCAGTTGAAAATAGATGCAGAGCAGGATACCGCGGTAAAAGCCGTGCTGCAAAAACAATTGGCTGGTGTTAATGCAAGTATATCAGAATTGGCGGCAGGTGATTTACAATTTATTGTATTTAATATGCCCGGAGGTCAAGGGGATACAAGGGTAATGACAATCAAGGACTTTCAAGCCCTTCCTGAAAACGAGGCTAATGAGCTATTAAAAAATTCTGATGGTATTTCCGTAAGAAGCGATGATGATGCTTTGATTGAAAATTTAGAGGAAAGAACCAGAAAGCTCAAAATGCCAGAAAATGCACCAGAGGGCGCATACCCAAACAAAACAGAGCAAGTTTCCGCAGCACCAGAGGCAGCACCACAAGTTCCCGAGACAGCCATATCCCAAGAAATAGCTGATTTAAGAGCAAAGGAACAAGCAGAATATGCTGCAATGGATGACACTAAAGACGAGGTAAAAAGAAAAGAAATTTACGACAAGTACGATAAGCTGATTACTCCTTTATTAGAAAAGGAAAAAGAAGTTCCAGCAACAAAAGAAGAGATTAAAACAGAAGAATATGCCATACCAGAGCCAAGCCCAACGGGCGTACTTCAACCTACACAAGAAAGAGCTGGAGAAGAAGGGGGTGGACGTAGAAGAATGGAATCGCCAGTCGAAAGGGTTGCGGCTGCCCAAAAAAGTAAAACTGAAGCTGCGAAAAAAGAAACAGAAAGGAGGTTGACTAAATACGCAGCTCCAACAGGAAAGCAATCCGAAGTAAATAATTTGGTAGAAGAGCTGAAGGTGTTTAATTCCCAAAAGAGAGGTAGGCTTGGTTTAAAAAAGATAGAAAGCCTTAAGAAAAGAAATGAATTAATATTAGAAGCAAAGAGGTTAGGCTTTGAGACAAAGGTATATAAAGACGGAAGTATTGCGGTAAAAGGAGCAAGAGCTATAGACAAAACATTTAGCAATTACTCTATAGACGATAAATTCGTTCCACTTGATCAAAGGGGCGAAAAGCTTAAAAATTTATTTAACAGAATCCTTGGTTTAGCGGATGCCTATGGATATGGGTTTGATTTTTTTATACCCAACGTAATTATAGGAGCAGACGGTAAAAAGATGTCTACTAAACAAATATCCAATGCGGTTAGAGATTTAGAAAACGGCATACCAAGTAAGGGAGCTAGCGCTGTCTTAAATTCATTGGAAGCGATGGCGGAAAAAGGTGAGGTTGAAGTAAGAGTTGGGCAGGCGGTAGAAACTGTTGATATTGAGGATTATTTTAATAGACTTGAAAAAGATATAGCGGACAGGGATATGGAGCTTGCTTTAATGCAAGAAGCGGAAACGCTACCAGAAAAAGACTTGGTAAAGTGGGTAGAGGAAATGGCAGAAGAGCAATCATTTGAAACTGAAATATATGAACCAGATACAGAAGAAATTACAGGAGAGGGTAGAGAAGAACCCAAGATTAAGGGAGAAGGTAAAGAAGTTGTCCCCGGAACAGCAGGAGGGGTTGTACCTCCGACTCGAAGGGGCGCTCCTCCAACAGCGGCTAGTGAAGAAGGCGAAAGGGTATCAGGAATAAAGAAGGGACTTGTATCAGAGCGTATTCTTGCTCAGGTAGACTTTGAAAAAATTGGGGATAAGGAGCTTTTAGAGGCGGGTAAGGATATAATTGCGTCTGGGGAAGTCAAGCCAAAGGCTTTAGTGGATAAGATACTGGAAGAAAAAAGCGGAGTACTTTCTCCAACGGAAGTAGTTGCGCTTATTACCTACAAGACTGATCTTGATAACAAGATAGAAGATTTATCCGAAGAGATAGCAACAAAAGAAGCCGCCGGAGAAGATATTGGGACTTTAGGAGTAGAGCTAAAGTCGTTGGAAGTTGAAAGAGATAACTTTGATATGGCCGCTGTTATTACAGCACAGCAGCAATCTATGTCTTTTAGGCTTCGCAGATTTATGCTTGATAGAGATTTTAATCTAATAGTTGCTATCAACAAATACAAGAGGGCTAATAATGGTGTAATACCAGCAGAAGTTGAAGAGGTCTTTAAAGAAGTTGATAGCAAGATTAAGGAGATTAATAAAAAACTAAAAGAAGAAGAGGCAAAGGTTTATGAAAAGGAAGGAGAAGAGGCGGCAAAGAATATAGTAGATGATGTACAAAGAGAGCAAGTAGAAAAGGTAGCTAAAAATAGAATTGAAAAAGCGAGAAAGAAAAGAGCAGCTCTTCTACAAAAATACAGAAAAGGAAAAGGCGGCGGCTTGACATTATCTACGGGTGGTTTATCAACTGAAGGTATTGAATTTGTAGGGGAACTTTTGGCAACCTATATTCAAGAAGGGATTGGTAACGCAGAGTTGATAATTAAAAAAATTATTGATAATTTCAAAGATATCCAAGGCAAAGAACCTTCTGACGAGGTAAGAAAGGATATTGAAAACATAGTTAATGACGAGCTTGCAAGACCTTTTATGGCAGAGGATGGCTCCTTAATTGTTCCTGATAAGTTTATAAGAAGCTTGGTTTCAAAGGGCGCTACCACAATAGAGCAAATGACGGATGCTGCCTTCGCGGAATTAGAACCACAAGTTCCCGGACTTACAAAAAGACAAGTAAGGGATGCTATTACAAAGTATGGCAAAAAAGTAAATCCAAGAATAGATGAATTAACAGCGCAAATAAACCAAGCAAAAAGAATAGGTAGGCTGATTTCAGAGTTAGAGGATTTGCAAAAAATGTCTCCCTCTGACTTTATTATAAAATACAAAAAGAAGAAGCCGAGTAATACAACCGAAGCGGAAAAAGTATTAAGAAAGCAAATTAATGTATTAAAGAAAGAGCTTGATATTGACGCCGAAACAAGGAAGGAAGAAAGAAGAATAGAAAAGGCTATTAAAGACGCAGAAGAATCCCTTGCGGAATACCAGAGAAGAATTGATGAGCTTGACTTTTCAGCCCGTGAACGAGGACTTCCCGAAATACCAGAGTTAAAAAAAGCAAGACAAGCGCGGGACGAGAAAAGAAAAGAATACGAATCTTTAAAAAGATTGCGACCTTCAACAAGATTAGACGCGAGCAAGAAAGCTGTAAGAAAAAAGATAGAAGAGCTTCAGGAAAGACTAAGAACTGGCAACTACTCAAAAACGCCAAAAGCTAAAAAGCCAATAGATGCCGAGCTTTATATTTTAAACGCAGAAAAAGAAGCCTTACAAGAAAGGGTAGCAAGAGAGCAAAGAAAGCTTGAAAAAACCACAGTAAGGGACGTATTAAAAGAGATAGCCAATATCCCCAGAACACTTGTTTCTGGCTTGTTTGATATGGGAGCTGCCTTTTCGCAAGGGGTTTATAGGATTTACTCAAACCCTATATTGTCCGCCAAGGCCTTTACCGAAGGCGCAAAGCAGTTCTTTTCTGAAAAAAGACACGACCAATGGCTTGCGGACTTAAGAAGTAGTCCAGAATTTAAGTTATTAAAGGACGATATGAAAATCGCTATTAGCGATCCAGATGGTAAAATATCTGAGCAGGAGGGTGTCATTATAGCCAAGTATGCCAACTTTTTATATAATACTATAGCGCGCGCAATAACATTTGGTTATCGTCCAGCAACCAAGTTAATACAAAGCCTAAATCCCATACTTGCTTCACAAAGAGCCTTTGATGGGTATATGAACTATATACGGGTAAATTCAGCTCTAAAACTTGCCAAGGCTTTAGAAAATGATGGATATACTCCAGAGTCAAACCCAGAAGTCTTTGAGCAAGCGGGCGACTTTGTTAATACAACTACGGGTAGAGCAAGCTTAGGTTCCTTGGATAAAAGCGCAGGTTGGCTTAGTTCAATACTCTTTGCCCCTCGTAAAGTTGCGGCAGAGCTTAAACTATTTACTCCTTATGCGTTTTATTATTACGCTAAAATGCCTGCCGCGGTTAGAAAAAGAGCGCTACTTAATTTTGGAACTTTTGCTATGAGTGTCATAGCTTCCCATACATTATTAAAAGCAGCTCTTGATGCAGTAAGAGGGGATGAAGAGGAAGAAGATAGAGAGTTTTGGGATAGCGATAGCCCTAATTTTATGTCTTTTAAGATTGGCAATCAAAGAGTTAGTTTTCTTGGGGGTGTTAAAACTACTATAGTATTTATGAGTAGGTTATTGGGGGATAGGTTTGTGGATCAATTTGGGAGAGAAAGCAAATTTGGAGAAAGATTTGGTAAAAAGATAAATACGAAGCTTGACCTTGTTTTGAGATTCGGCCTTGGCAAGCTTGCCCCAACGCCCGGCGTTATTAGGGATATAGCTGAAAAACCAAACTACGAGGATTATGATGAAATTTACCAAAATGTCATAATGCCAATATGGCTTCAGGACGCCAAAGAAATGCAAAAGGACAATCCTGCTGAAATGCAGGCGCTCTTTCATTTGCTTGGTTTTGTGGGTGCTAACGTAAGAACGGTAAACCCCGATTCTATGAAAGATAAAATTGTCTTTAAGGAAAAGGTGCGCGGGGAAGAAGTAAAGAGAAACGTAAATCTTACGGAAGAGCAAGTTATAGATTTTCAGAATATATATAATAACGAACTAAAAAAGAAGTTACGGCTTATTAATACGGAAATTAATAGGGCTGCTGATGATAAAGAAAGGGCTAAAGTGGTTGATGCAGCGAGGGGAAAAGCAAGAAATGCGGCCCAAGAAAAATTGGAAATTAAGCATAAAACAGAGTTCCGTAAGTTCCCCGAACAAGAAAAAGAAAAAGAAGGTAAAGCCCTTCAAAGAGCAAAAGAAAAAATGAACTAAAAATAGTAACTTTGATTAACAATTTAACATATTAAGAGATGCCGTTAACACCTAATTTTAGCACCTCACAACAGGCAGGACTTCCCTCTAACGTAATAATTACAGATACCTCTACTGGATCAGATGGAGCTATAGTAGCAAGAAGAGTTTTTTTAGTTAATTATGCGGGGGAATATGTGGTAGCCGATGGCACCACTACAAACTACACGCCGTGGCCGCTTGCGCAAACTTCTATCTCAATAGATTGCCTTACGCAGGACACAGCTTTAACCGTCACCGTAAACTGGGTTGATGCAGGAGGCGTGACACTTTATACCAAGACTTCCCTCGCAGGCTTCACCTTATATAACGAATCATTTTATTATTCTCTCACACAAGGTCAAGCGGCTGTTGGAAACCCTTCTTATATCTTGCAGGATAATGCGTACTTCCAGAACAAGAGTAAGCTCCGTTGTCTAATTGATAGTGGAAACCAAGCTGTAACGCTCGGCTACGACATTACATCAGCTCAAGAGTGTTATGACCTTGCAACCTATATGGTGACTAACCAAAATTTATACTTCTAAGATGGCTCTTACAGTTGCAGACATACTAAACATTGCCCGCATATCTCAATATATCGCAACGATAGATATTGAGAAGGGTAAGTTTTTCGGCAGAAGAATAGCTCCGGAGACGCCGCAGATTCTTTACAATGAAAGAAAAGCGGTAGAGTGGCAGTACAATTTAGATCCTGCCGACACTTCCCTGACAGAAACATCAAACTATCTGTATTCACTTTGTCGCGGATACAACCTGCAAGCTCAACAAATAGCAGGAACAGGTGGAACTATTAGTCCGGTTAATCCTTCTCAAATACCAACCCCTTACGACTTTGAAGTAACAGCCTCTTCTATAGTTCCTGCTGGAGCTACCAATGCTACACTATCTGCTTTTATAGGATTCAATCTCTTATTTGTAAGAAATGGTATTCCTCAAAGTACGCTTAATATAGGAGGTAACTCTTATTATTCTTGGAATAAGAATTTAGGATTATTAACTATATCACCCGCAGCAATTGCTGGAGAACAATTCGCTTTATACCCAATATAAATAAATAGAAAAGTTATGATGAAGAAGATTTTTGCCTTGGTGCTTTTATTAGTGCTGGGGAAGATGTCGTACGCCCAATATCCAATCACTCAAACACTCGGAAGTGACAGCACTATTGTAATCTCAAAGGGAGCGTTACAAAGTCGCTTAATCAATGTGACGTATACCGATACGACCGCTGCGAACCTACAAAGGATTCGTCA
>Ga0209990_10000485_pt1 | contig 38570 bp, 82 predicted proteins | sample NOAtaG_6_FD_187304 | JGI IMG/M metagenome (GOLD analysis project Ga0209990, IMG submission 187304) | Freshwater lake microbial communities from Lake Erie, under a cyanobacterial bloom - NOAA_Erie_Diel5S_2200h metaG (SPAdes) (version 2) | ecosystem: Environmental > Aquatic > Freshwater > Lake ...
CTTCTTCTGCAAGCTCGACAAACTTTGTAGCTTTCATAGCGTTTTCTAATCCAACTAGGTAACCATAAAGAGCAACACGGCGTTGTTTAGAGAGACGCTCAACACGCCTACCTCGTATTCTGTCTAGGGCGTCTTCGTCAAGGTGTTGTTCAACAAGTCCTTCTTCGTACAGACCCTTAATGAAATTCATGTCTTTCATATTATAGATATTTCTTTACAAACAATGCTGGAATTTCGTGATAGTCTTTGATGTCAAGAAAATCAGTTAAACCATTTGATGTTTGAATATCCTTAGTAAACTGCATTCTTACCTGCGGTTTTACTTTGTCAGTGGTTGCTAGCATACGTAATATTTGAGCTTGGTCTGCTGTAACTTTAAAAGTTTTGCCGTCGTCGGTAGTAACAGTGTTTAGAGGCTTAGGATTTTCTTGACTATCTAATACTTTTCCTAGTTGATTAAACATTGTTTCATTTTTAAAGCCGGGTGCATCTGCACCATCATCTTCTGGTCTAGCATCAAAGTCATCTAGTACTTCTGCTGTGATTTGATTTAGGTGATTTTCAAATTCTTTTAGATAACTATTCATTAATCTCTCTCCACTGCTCTGTTAGCTTTTGTAAAAAATTCCCTTGGAACAAGTTTGATATCGCCTTCAGGATGAGCTAGAACGTAACCTTCACCGCCGGCTTGTCCGTTAATACTTGCTTCTATGTCAGCACCGTGTTGATCTAGCTGTCCAATGATATCATCTTTAACACGCATAATTCCATCAACTACTTGCCATAGAGCATTAAAGCCTGATACATTCTTGTTGATCCACTCAATCACTTTACGTTTCTTTGCTTCGCTAACTTTGCTAGATGCAAGCCAGCCTGCAAAGTCTTGTGCTAGATTGTTAATGCCTGTATCTACTTTTGAGTTTAGGTATGTGTAAAAGATTGTTGGTAAGTCGGTAAGCTGTCCTGCTTTGAGTTGTTCTGCATTTAACAGAGTATCCATAGCTTTAGCGTTTTTATTGATTAATTGTCTTAGCTGTTTTAAACTAGAGTCGTCAACTTCTGGAGGACGTTGTGCTGTTACAGAAGGTACTACTAATACTTCAGGACCGTTAACTATACTGTCAATCTCGCCCGGCTTTAATGCACGTTCATTACCAATCTCATCAACGAATCTATGTACTACAATTCCTGTAGTACTTGCGCCAATGCGCTTGCCTATATCAGAATTCTTATCTACAGCATATTGTACAACGTTAGGTTTGAATACATAGCGGCCGTCTTGTTCTGGAGGTGTTGTAAAATACAACAGGTCTCCTTTAAAGTAGCCTCTAAAGTTTTCGTCTGTAGCTCTTTCAAACTTATCAAATATATTTTTCATGTTACCTGCAAACTTTACGTATCCAGGATTTTCTCTGTTCTTGCCGCCTGAACGATTCAAGAACATGTCTTCTAATTCTTCTGCACTCTTTGATTTTCCGTCGTAACCTTTAGCAGTGAAACCACTCTTGTCCGTAAGGATAAAATTACCTTCTTCATCACGTCCAAAAATAACTGCCGGACTACCATCCCACTTAATGGTAACATTCTTATGACCTCCGGTCTCTAATTTCTTTAGACTTTCTAATGCGCGAACTGCGCCTGCACTACCTTCCCAAAATATTAAATCTTCTGCGTGTTGTATGCGAGCACCTTCATCTAATTGCAACGACTCGTTGGTCTTTTCACCTACAAGTTTTCCATGCAAGGGATGATCAGTACGCCCCGCTTTGGCTTTTGGCATTTTATCTTTGCCTTTGGCCTGACCCTTAGAGCCAGTAGCATATTCTTTAAATTCGTAGAATCTCATTAGCGCATCCTAATGCCGTTGCCTAGCATAACAGTACTGTTTAGATTGATGCCAGCTAATTGTTTTAGCCGTGCAATGTCTGTACTTTCAGGCAATGTTAAATTATCTCTAGCAAATGTTTCTTTTGCATCTGCTACTAATTGTTCGTAGTTAGGCAAGCTCTTAGCCTTGCCAATAATAGTTTCAACACTGTCAAGGTCTTCGACATGTGCTGTGGGACCTAACAGCTTAACAGCAATCTCAGCAGGGACTTTAGAAATAAGTTCATTAGTGTCTCTGTCAAGTAGTCCTACATTAGCACTCCATTTGAATCCGTTTGCTTTTGCAATACTTGCCATCAGTATCTGTTTATGTACACCCTTGTAAGGACTCTGCTCATCACTGGATCCACGTAGACTCCAGGTCATCCATTGTGGGTCACCAAACATTAGATCTGTTTGTACAAATCCGCTTGCTTCATTGCCACTAATAGGTGTTAGGAAGTGTACAGAGATACCGCTTTTCTTGATGTATACTTTAGGATCTTTACCGTTGGCCTTACACCAAGCTGCTAATTTTTGTACTAGTTCTTCTTTGGTTACTTCTTCTTGATTAACTGCAATGTCTAGGTCTCCAGAAGTTTCTTTGCGACCAGTGCTACCTAATTTAAAATCCTTGTGTGGAATGCCTGTAATTTTTTCAAGCCAAGCTAGAGTAGGATCAACATCGGCTCTGTTGATGCGCTGTGTTAAAGGTTCCTTAGTCTGTGGATCCTTAAAGATGTTACCGCCTTCATTCAATCTCATTTTGTTTACTCTCAATAACTTTTTGAATGCCACGCTTAAATTTACGAGGGTCGCCGCTCTTAATTGCATTAATGAATCGACGTTCTAGTTCTCCAGCAGTTTCAGCTTCGTAGGTGTTTGATATGCGATTAAGTAAGTTAATAGCACTTTCTATGATATTGCTGCCTGATGTTTCTATTAGAAGATCGTTATCCTTGGTACGACCAAGATTATTAAGTTCTTCTAATATGCTTCTAGTTCGCTTTCTCATTTGTTACACTCCAGTGTATTATTTAGTGTAACATGCACAGAAAGAATATGTACATATGACAGACTCAAACTCCTGTAATAACATTTTCGGACCCTGTTGCAATTATGTGTCCACAGGATGCAGCATCACCTTGACGTGCAACTGGTCGATCTTCTGCTATAACTGTAGGCTCGTATCCTACTATCACAGCACCGTTATGCGGGCCTCCGGGTATGTGCGGAGTAATTACATCACCCAGAGTTACTACAGGTGTATCGTTAACAATAACAGTTAACCGTCCAGAAATAATAGTTGATCCAGCGACATCTTTGCCTCGTCTTGCGGTCTTTGGCATTAAAATATTCCGTCTTCGCCTGTTTGTACTGTAGCCTCAGGCGGAGTTCCGCCTGCTTTTTGTATAGCATTAGCTGACACTGCAACGCTAAAGTCGTCCAGCACATTTTTAAGAATTAGCGCACCTGCTACCGCATCAATAGAGTTTCTTAAAAGAGATGTTATGTACTGCAACGCAATGGTTTTCATAGTTATTGCGGCACTCATTATATTTAAGGGTAATGAATAGCTAGGAAAAGCACCAGCTACTTCTGTTAAAATTGGCAAACCTACTCCTCCGCTAAAGGTTATGCCGCCAAGGCCTGGCCCACCTGGAGGTAACAAAGACAATTGTGGAGTAAATTTTAAAAAATCTGAAAAGAATCCCGCGGTGCGCATAGCTTGCGCTCCACTAACAATAGCAGACAGCGCACCAGTTTCTACAATAGCGCCGCCTAGATCAGATAATATTGTTGCTCCAGGATTGGCTGGTGTTGGGACTGGTTCTTTATTTTCTATTAGAGCATTTCTTACAATATTGTAATGATAAGGATCGAGTGCATCTTTAATTTTTATTCCGCCTTCGGGGTCCGTTATAGTTTGTAGTGCAACAGCAAGTTCAATTGTTACAAGTGCTTCTTGCGCCATCTGTATTGCAAGGTCACCAAACTCTGCAGAATGATTAGGAATATTAAGAAAAAATCCGCCGGTATGATTTGCAGGGCCTGTGGAACCTATGCCATTGTTTAGTTCTGGAACTTGCAGACCAACATATATTGGAGCTGGAGGGACTAACGGTATATTACCAGTTAAAAAATTGAAACCTAACTTATTAGCAACACCTGATAATCCGGAAACGGCACCTTCAAAAATAGACATAGTAATTTCTCCTGTACACTATTTATTCAGGAGTTTTCCGTACTTTGTTGTTGTATTCTACTGCTTGTTTGAGTACACTTAAATCTACATTATCGCGTTCAGCTGAATGAATAATTGCAGATGTATCTTTAGGGAAACAATGTCCGCCCCAACCACGTTCATCTGTGATCGCTGTGTGACTTCCACCAATCCTTGGGTCAACTCCCACCAGCTGTGCTACTAGATTATAGTCTATATCTTTTGCTTTACAAAAATCAAATATTTGATTAAAGAAACTAACCTTTGTAGCAAGGAATGCATTTCTAAAATATTTTCCTGCTATTAAAAGTTTTGGATCCATACGGCCCACACTAAGATTTAGAATTGCTTTGGAATATACATCATGCCAAAACTCGACTCCACTGCCGCCCATAAAAAGTACGTTCTCGCTCCACATGTCTTTTTCAGCATGATCGGATCTTAAAAACTCTGGACAAAATGTTAAGTTATGCTCAGGAAATGATTCTGTTAGCATTTCCCAACCTTCTATCGAAATAGTGCTGCGAATGATAATTGGTGTAGATTTGTTTGTTTGACTTATTACATCATAAACATTGGCCATTTCACATGCACCATTGTGTCTTGCAGGAGTAGACACGCAACAAATTACTCCGTCTGTGTCGTCTGCAAAGTCCTGTACAGTCTTTCCTAACACCAATGGGTCAGCTAGTCTGAGTTCGTGTTTGTGGCCTAATATAGCTTTGTGTGCTTGGCCAAGCACACCGTAACCTGCGATTGTGATTTTCATACGCTTATTTTACTACCTTTTTGTATAATGTCAACAGAATTATCTGCCAAATAATTATACTGAGAAACTACTTCCGCAACCGCAAGATGTTTGTGCATTAGGATTTTGTATACTGAATGAAGCACCCATTATATCTTCTTTGTAGTCTATGACAGCACCAGACAGGTACTGCATGCTCATTGCATCAACTAGCACTTTGAATTCTCCTACTGGAATTTCAAAGTCGTCTTCGTTTTTTTCTTCGTCAAATGTAAATCCGTATTGGAAGCCCGAACAGCCCCCGCCTTGAACAAACGTTCTCAAAGATAGTTTATCGTTGTTTTCTTCTAATAGAAGATCTGTTATTTTGTGTTGTGCTGATTCTGTTATTGTTATCATACTCTAAAACTTTCTCCACATCCGCAACGATCTCGTTCGTTGGGGTTAATAAAATCAAAGCCTTCATTTAGGCCGTTGCGAACCCAATCCATAGTTAGTCCGTTTAGGTAAGCTAGACTTTTAGCATCTACCAAAACAACAAATCCATCATGAGCAAAATTAGTTACTCCAACTTCAGCTTCGTAGTTGTCCACGTATTCTAACACATAAGCAAGTCCACTGCAACCTGTGGTCTTAACGCCTATACGAATGCCTACACCTTTACCTCGGCGTTCTAAGGTTTGCTTAATACGCTTACTTGCTGTTTCGGTTACGGTAATCATTTACGGCCGCCTTAATAGCATCTTCTGCTAGAATTGAACAATGGATCTTTACTGGGGGTAATGCTAGTTCTGTGGCGATTTCGGAGTTTTTGATTGCTCCTGCTTCGTCGAGGGTTTTACCTTTGAGCCATTCTGTAACGAGGCTCGAACTTGCGATAGCCGATCCGCAGCCATACGTTTTAAATTTTGCATCTGTAATAATACCTGTATCATGATCCACCTTTATCTGTAGTTTCATAACATCACCGCAAGCAGGTGCGCCAACCATGCCTGTACCAATGTCAGCATCGTTCTTATCAAAGCTACCTACGTTGCGAGGATTTTCGTAATGATCAATAACTTTGTTACTGTAAGCCATGTGTTTCTCCTTGAGCATATATTTATGCCCTAATATTTTACTCAAAATATTTCTAATATATATTATGGTTTCTACTGAGCATGCTAAATAATTATGTTGCAAAGCAACACTACACACTTACAGAGGAAAGAAAATGAAAACCTTATCAAAAACTATGTTAGCCCTAGTGGAACGGCTAGCAGAAATGTTTCCCGATTCCACGTATCAAGATCGCTTAGATACATATCTAAGCACCAAAGGCATTACCGATGCCGCACAATTGGAAATTTACATTCAACAATTTACTTCTCAAAAGGAAAAATATCTATGAAAAAATTACTCAACTTTCTATATGAAGTTGGTATCAGTATTGGGCAAGCCCGTGCTGCCGCTGCTTTAGCTAGACAAGGACTTCACCAAGAAGCTAGAGATCTAATGTTAGCCAAATAAATACTGCATGAACCTAGTATATATTCACGGTGCTAATGCAACTAGCGAAAGTTTTAATTATATTAGAAAGAAGCTAGGACCAGGCATAAACATTGATTATGACAGTCGTAATGGATTTGAAAATAATCTAAAAGATATGTTGCTCAAATTGTCAACTACCGAAAACATGGCATTTGTAGCGCATAGTTTGGGTGGTATATATGCACTGCATATTGCCAATGCTATGCCTGATCAAGTACTGGGTGCTGTTACGTTGAGTACTCCGTATGGAGGAGCAGCCGTAGCAGACTATGCCCAATATTTTTTGCCGTTCAGTAGACTCATGCGTGATATAGGACCTAGTTCATGGGTAATGAAACAAGCCAATTCTATTAAGATTCAACATCCTTGGACCAACATTGTTACTGTGAAAGGCCAAAGTCCTTTCTTACTAGAACGCAATGATGGTGTTGTTACTATTGCTAGTCAACGACATCACGATGACATGGAATTGATTGAGGCGGAGTGCAATCATTACGAAGTGGTTCTCAATAATCAAGTGCTAGAGATTATCAAAGAACGAGTAAAAAAGTTCAAAAAATAGTTGCTTTTTTATTGAAAGGCATATATAATAGCATATAGGAAAAACATACCTATATGTAAGACATACACACACAAGGAGAAATGAAATGTCAGATTTAACTAAACAAGCGGAACAGATGGCAGAGCAGTTTAAGGCAGCGATGCCCAAAGTAACATTCAACAAGAACGGTTACGAAATTAGAACACAAGTTCTTGATATGGCAAAACAAATGGCAGAGTTTGAATATTCTGCAAAGTTTGCACAAGTAGAAATGACTGCAAAGCGTGATCCAAAGACCAACGAAGTTATTAGTACAGTTGCGTTTCCTGAGATCCCAGGAACTGAAAAAGTATTAGAAGCCGCACAAAAGTTTTACAACTTTGTGAACCAAGGCGTGCATAAGTAAAAATATAAAATATACTAAGGGCGTAGCCCAATATAATAAAATATTATAGAAAAGAAACCCCGGTTAGTAGAAATACTTTCCGGGGTTAATCTTTTAATGTTGACTGTATGGATTTTGTTTTGAATCAGAGCCGTCGTCTTCAGGATTAACTACATACTGCTCTGGTTGAGGTTGTTGATTTTTGTTCTCTTGTTTTTCAAAAGTTCTTTTGATGTAATCTGCTAGAGTTTTATCTTGCATTTTAATTGTACCCTCTTTCAATTTGTTCCTGTTCTGCTTGACAATGTACGCAAGCACATTCTGGGCAGTGATCGCAGGCTTCGTCTGAGCATCCATGTCCGCAATGTGCAGGATGTCTACAGTGGTTGCACAAAAATTCATTCTGTTCTGTCTTTGTCATCTATCGCTCCTCCTGTTACCCACGCTGTACAGCTACGTGTGCCAGCGCATTTAAAATGTAAGAAATTACAGTAGCCTAGATCTGCTTTGTGTATAGTAGCCATAGTATCAGCACTGGGCTCATCGCCCTTAGCACCATCTTCAATACACTTCCACATCTTGTCTGATACATCAAATGCAGCACAGTTACCACACAGCATTGTCTTGGCAGTTTTCTCTGTGATGTTCCAACGCCGGGCAGCTTGTTTCCAATAACTTTCAGGCTCGTCTGGATTAGCAGGACCATAGTGATACTCATCTATAGCTTTCTGACGATTCTTTAGATTAACATCTATGTCATAAGTCGCTATAGGACAGCCCTTGTTGGCTGCTTCTACTATGTTTATGTATTTTCTATACATTTCAATTCCCTACCAATAATAAATCAAAGGCTGCGGTGTATCTGCCGTTGTTGGTTCTACCTGATACTCGCACATCAATATCCGACTTTTCTGGGATGGGTGGCGGGAATGCAAAGTCATAAGTGTATTGACCACCGGTGCCGCCCACTTCAAAGGTGTGCTGTGTTCTAAAACTTTCTTCGCCAAAATATCTCACAAACATATTGCCTGTGGCATCAGACCCGCTTTGTGCTGAAGCAGTGCCTTTGTAAAGATAGCCAGTATATCCAGCAGGTACAGTGTACACAGCCATTAGTGTCTGTCCTTTGGTAGCAGTGATACGAGCCACTGTGGTTGAATTTCGTTGTATGTCAATGTTGCCTACATTTGTAGTGCCGTCTGCTACGAACGCTCTAAACACTCGCTTGAACACCACAGTACCAGTGTTGTTGCTGGCTGCGGTCAGTGTGATAGATTCTTGTGTTTCATTGTAGTCAGCATCTAGTCCTATTACTGTAACGATCTTGTTAGCGTCATCGGTACTAGCCCTATCTAGATTAACAACTCCTGCTGTGTCAAACGCTGACCAAGGATAGACTGTGTCGTTGATATCCCATATACTGCCTGTGGCTGCGTTGCTCAAAGCAGGCACAGCACCAAACTTGTGTACAAAGGAATGATCAGTAATGTTGCCTTCGGCAACCATTTGATTAAACAGATGTTGTTTGCGATTGGCCATATATTAGAATCCGTTAGTGGCTGAGTTATGGAATATTCTACCCGTCCATGTGGATGTTTTGGTAATAGTAGGTGTAGAGTAACTCACAACCATTGTGCCAGGTCCAGTGTTATTACCGAACATGATCCTAATTGGATAATAGATATTTTGTGTCAGGCTGATAGTGCCGCTTCGTTCAGTAGTACCATGTAGGCCACCGTTTTGTACAACTGCGTTAGTATGAGTGTACCCTGAGATAGCATCTGGACCTATCCACATGTAACTGGCATCGTCTGTATTGGTGAAAAAGGTATATGTTTCTGTTGTTGGGGCAAGGAAATATCCTAGCAACATAATAGAATTGTATTGAGGCTGCGAAGTGATATTCAATGATACTATAGTGCCTTGTGTTTCAGTCACAGGAGCAACTACAGGATTGTCGAAGAATGTTAGATCATCGTTAGTGGGGGTAAAGTCAAGCCCAAAATAACCGTTAGCATTATTAGTGCCAACTCTGTTATAAAAGTAAATGTCTGGAGTAAATGTAATACCTGCAACGTTAATCCAGGGACGTCCCTGGATTAATCCTCCAACGTTAGGATTGTCAACTATTGAATTGCCTGAATACTTTGTGGGAAGATTGTCTATATCGTAGGTATTATTTTCTCTGTAGTAGTTTGCTGAAGTGTCACCGCCTGCCTGTCTTCTAGTCTGTGCTAAATTTAGTTTGGCTTTCTGTCTAAGTTCTTTAGTTGCTAGTTCTGAAATTCCGTTTGCTGACATTTAAAACTCCTGTTGATTAGGATACATGCTTGGATCTTTTACTCTTAGATCTGCAGGATGTTTAGGACCGTTAACTCCTCCACCAGCGTCTACTGTCACAGCATCAACATCTGTAATTTTTTCATTAGGAGAGTTTGTCCATCCGTCTGTGTCATTTTGTGTAAGATCTACAATATGTTTAAATCGTCGGATTTCGTCAGCATTGCCTTGTATTTCTACGCTGGCTTCAATTGGTTTACTAACAGCATCGATACCATCAATGATGTCTAGAATGTTTCTAATTATTTCAGTTGCTCTCATAATGTTGGTATTCCGTGTAGTGTCATGATATTTCCTAGTATTGATATTTATCGTTAAATACAAACATGATAAACAAAACTCCTTTTGAACTAAAGATACAGGATCTAAAAGATTCTGGCAAATATCGTGTATTCAACGATATTTTGCGAGAGCGCGGCAAGTTTCCCAAAGCAATTTGGTATGGAAAGTACAGCATAAAAGAAATTGTAAACTGGTGCTCAAACGATTACTTAGGTATGGGGCAGCATAAAATAGTTATTGATGCTATGCATACTGCTCTAGATCAAACAGGCGCTGGCAGTGGAGGTACACGCAACATAGGCGGTACCAGTCACTATCACGTTGCCCTAGAACTTGAGCTCGCTAGCCTACACAAAAAGGAACGAGCTCTACTATATACGTCCGCCTATGTTGCAAATGAATGGACGTTGGTTGCTCTTAAACAGATCATTCCTGACATTGTGTTTCTAAGTGATAGTAAGAACCACGCAAGCCTCATACAAGGAATTAGACACAGTGGTGCTGACAAGGTGGTTTGGCAGCACAATGATTTGAGCGACTTGGAGCAGAAGCTAAAGAACGTGAAAGGCACGCCCTGCGTGGTTTTTGAGTCCGTGTATAGCATGGATGGTGACGTTTCGCCTATGCTTGACATTTGCAACCTTTGTGATCGTTACGGTGCAATGACATATATCGATGAAGTACATGCAGTAGGACTCTACGGAGAACATGGCGGTGGCAAGCTAGAACAACTGGGCTTGCAAGATAGAGTAGACATAGTCAACGGTACTCTAGGCAAAGCGTTTGGAGTCCAAGGTGGCTATATTGCTGCCGATAGTGTAGTCATTGATGCTGTAAGATCTGTAGCCAGCGGATTTATCTTTACAACAAGTATGAGCCCTGTTACCTGTGCTGGAGCACTAGCCAGTGTCAAGTATCTAAAAGACCATCACGAACTTAGAGAACAACATCAAAGTGTTAAGTCCCAATTGATGTATTTGCTGAACAAAGCTAATATACCTATTCACCATGATGCATGTAGTCACATAGTACCTGTAATGGTACGCGATGCTAAAAAATGTAAAGCTATGAGTGATAGATTGTTAAACGAGTATGGTATCTACATACAACCTATTAACTATCCAACAGTTGATGTAGGTCAGGAACGACTACGTATTGCCCCTACACCATTGCATACAGATGCAATGCTGTATGATTTAGTAAAAGCTCTTAAAGAGGTATTTGATGAACATTCGTAAACTATTCTGGAACATACTAGGCTTTATTAGTCTAGGACTTGCATACGTAGGAGTTGTTACTCCAGGCATGCCCTATTCAATCTTTGTAGTGTTTGCCGCATATTGCTTTAGCAAGGGCAGTGAACGTATGCATCGTTGGATCTACAATCACAAACTGTTTGGACCGTTCCTAACCAATTGGGGGCAGAAGCGTGTGTTCCCAACTAAGATGAAATTCTTTATGTTAGCTATGATGAGTTCTAGTTTAGTCATCATGTACTTCACTGGAGTGAAGCCTATAGGTATCTTAAGTACCGCATGCTTTATGGCACTGGTTGCTGTATGGGCTTGGAGGTTTCCAGGTAGTGTTGAAGAACACCAGCGCCGTGTAGACACTGGTGCTCGTATAGGCTGGTTTAAGTAGCAGACATTTCCAAATCAAGCCACTGGTACCAGCTAGGGTGCTTGACATCAAATCCCATCTGTTTGCGCTTACGCACAAGTTCATAGTATCCAGGCTTGTAAGGCTTGTACTCAGGACGCATGCTCATGCTGTTACCTTTCCTTGCATTACAAGGACCGCATGCTGTTACAATGTTTTCCCAATTGGTCTTACCACCCTTACTGATTGGTAATACATGATCCATTGTACCTGTGTTAGATGTAACACTGTCTTTGCAATAGAGGCAATGATACTGATCTCGTAAGAATAGATTTCCTTTTGAAAACCGTGGCTCTCTTGTGCGTCTTAGATAATCTTTAAGCATGATAACCGCAGGCACACGAGTCTCCCATGAAGCACTATGCACCACCCAGTCATCGTACCATTCAAGCACATTGCACTTGTCTAGGTACATATAGGTGATTGCTTCTTTCCATTGGACAGCACTCAGGGGCAGATAGCTCACTGGCTGTCCGTCTGCGTTGATTACTAGTGTGTCGCTCACTTTGTACTTCCTTCGTTTGATTTGGATTAGATGTATCGATTAAACATTTGTTTGCTGGAGAGGTCAACGGCTCTTTCCCATTGTCTTTCTCCATCATATGTGAATATTATATCTTCATTTGACTTGCATGTCAACCAGCTATTTTCAGGAAGGTAGGGCGCTTGCCCTTTCAATTCCATTTCTAGTTGTCCAGGTTGCCAAGCACATATGCCTCCCATCATGCGCCAATACGTGGGCTGATGTCCGTGTGATAACTTTTCTAGCATAAACTCGTCGCTAGAAATACGCAAGCCTTTACAGATATCTACAGTATTTGACGAAGACCAATCATCAGTGTGCAACATTAGTAGTGCCTTTTCATTAACTGGGCCACCTGCTCTAATGTAATCTTTGGTTAATGGATATCCAATTCCTCTTGTTTCTGCTAGGTCACTCATAGTGAATCTAGTCGGCTTATTGATCATGAGACCAGTAACCCCTTGCGGCGAGTCAGAGTATATGAATATTACGCTTTTATGAAAAATACTGCTCACTGGCAGTTTTGGGTGTGCTATGAGCAGTTTCCCTACCCGGCTCATGTTAGGTAACGGTTCCAAAAACGGTTCCGCCGATGACTTTGCCTCCCTGGGCTAGCATCTTATCTCTAAAGCCAATGTTGGTTCCAACACCGTACGCTGCTGAACTTGCGGCAGTAAAGTTTAGCCATTGTTTGTTAGCAGATGGCAGATGATCAGTAAGTGCTTTTGAAATTCTAGCTAACTCGTTTGGTGCCAGTCCGCCTCTAGCAAAACTGCCTTCGGGTCCAGTCCATTTTCCATTTATTTTCTTACCTGTAACTGGCTGGAACTGTCCTTTCTGATGCACCACAGCATAAACATCATCTGGGAATTGCGGAGATCTAACTCTGTTTAGTATCACTGCTGCCACCTGCGCAATTTCCTGCGGATTAGAAGTTGATTCAGCAAGCGTTACCCTAGCCAATAGCACAAACTCATCAGGGGTTAGGGCTCTGCCTAAGAAATTACTTGCAATCTTCATTGTTTCTTTTATGCCTTCTTCACTGGTTAACTTTGCAACTTCTTCTGGGTCCATACCTGACGTGCGAGGTTGATTCTCAGTTGGTGTAGGAGTTTTTACTTTTGCAATCTTTGTACCAACACCTGCTAAAGTTTCTAGTTCTTTGGTTGATACAGACAAGGCTGAGCTACTAATCTCATAATCTTTCTTGAATGCTGCAACTGCTCTAGTAGTTCTAGGACCGTACTTACCGTCAATGCCTGTATCACCTACAGAGTAACCTATCTTCTCAAGTTTTCTTTGTAGGTCTCTCACAGCGTTCATGTAGGTTTCTTCACGTGGATAAGGCGGACCAGCTTTAAGTCCGTCTACTACTTCAGCAGTTTGCCCAGTACTGTCTGCGTCAGCACTACCAGTCTTACTAGATGCTCCAGCACTACCTGCTTGATACAGTTTTTTATATCCGCCAAACGGATGTAGGCCATCACCATTACCGCTGTGCATGTTTGGATCAAATTGTTCTAGGGGTCCTAAAAATTTAGCACCATTTGCCCTTGCAGCTTGCTCTAACTGATCATTTAATCCTGTTGGATCAACTCTATACCTAACTTTTTTAGTCCATGAAGTTCCTGGGAACCACGTAGACTTTTTAGATGGTGCACCAACAACAGCTACTTTAGCACCAGCTGCAACTAATGCTCTAACTTGTTGTGCTGGATAGGTTCCTAATCTGCTTGGAATTTCTCCACCGTCCTCTAATTCAAATCTTGCGCTATTTCCTGCGCCAGTACTTAATATAACTGTAGCGCCTTTGGCTTTTCCTGTTTGTATAAAACTGTTTACTCTATTAAGAACTTCTTGCGCACTAATTCCACCTTGTGCATACGGACCAGCACCGCCTATACCAACAGCAATACTATCCCCAATAACAACTACGTTACCCTGTTCCGTTTCTATTAGTTTTTTAATTTCATAAAATCTCATCTTAACTCCAATCAGGCAATTTGCCGCCGTATTTTTGACCTTTTAATTTTTTCCCGCCTACTTTAACTCGTGACTTAGGTGACTTACCTAGCTTATGACTCTTGTTGCCTTCTCGGCGTCTAAGACCTTGACTCTTGCAACTTGCAAGCGCACTTGCTCCTAGTTTTGAATTAGGAGTTGAGCTTTTGCAGAGCTTGGCTGTGGCCTTTGCTTCTGCTAATAATTGTGGGTCTAGGTCTTCAATGCGCATGTAGTATTTAGCTTACCTATATTTGTCTGCTGGGTTTTCATAGTACTGTTCAGATTGCTCGCACAGTTTAAATGTTAGTACTTTCCTGGGTCCACGAGTGGTGTTTATTTCTAATTCTCCAGTCTTTTCATGAAACTCGATCTTAGTTATCTTTGCACGATCATTGTTTGGGCCAACTAGGATCTCTTGCCCTAATTCTAGATTAAGGTTAACGTGTTTCAGTGTCATGGAATTCTCCTTTGCGAACAGCAGACTTGCTGTAGTGATATTTATTATACACAGGCCCCGCTGTGTGGTCTAGCGATAACGAGCATAGGCCCCGCTGTGCAGTCTGTACTAGGCTTAAATACAAGATGAGATACCAAATTCATCCCTGCGACGACGGAAGATTCTTCGTGCTAGACACTTGCACGGACTCAGTAATGTGTTATGTAGGATGTGAGCTGGTTGCCCAAAAGACCGCTAGGTTGTTGAACGCATCTTGTGAGGATTTGGACAGTTACTCGGGCCTCAATTCTACCAAACTTCATTGACACCTTACTCAAATCACAGTATACTACAAACTCCTAAGGCAACTTTGAAAGGCACATATGAAACTCGTAATAACAATTCTTACAGCATTTGCACTTACAGCTTGTGGCACCTTTGGTGGAGCAGTAAGCGGAGCTGGACAAGACCTGTCCAAAGCCGGTGAGTGGATCAGAAACCGATGAACAAGCTCGCTATCATTGGTGCTCTAATGCTGTTATCTGGCTGTGCTTCTGCACCCCCAGAGTGGCTCAAGACAGACTCTTGTCGTTCTATTGGCTGTGGTAAGGACCTTACCTTCTATCCTAATGAGCGTGGTGGAGCCTCTAGACAAGCTCGTGATTGGCATGGATTTGAATGGGGTAAAACTTCTAGCGCCTGTCGCCAAAACGATCCAAAATGTCAAGCCCTGCGTGAAAAAGAAATTGAGCAAAAGCAAACTCCGTGGCATTGGAACAACAGATAAGTCTTTTCAACAATCCAAAATTATAGCACCTTTCAAACCTAAAAGCAACCAAAATTTGGTAAACCTTTGGTAAGAAAGAGGTTGACTGCAACCCCTGTTGAGCATATAATAATAATATGTTCAACGCAAGAGGGTTTCAAAAATGCTTAAATTTTATGAATACAAGGGCAAGCGTTTCGCACAAGAACACGGTAATCCCTTTGACAGAGGTTCCGCTGACAGTTGGTATCACAGAGAGCGTGATCCACATTGCTGGCCTGATGGCACTTATAATGGCACTAAGGTTGGAGCACAAGACATGACTGCGGATCAGCTTGAAGCATATCACGCAGGCTATGATTATAACGAAGAATTTGGTGGCAAGAAAGAATGGTAAAATAGAGGTTGACTGTGAAGGCAGTTGACACTATAATATACTTACACTGACACACAAGGAGAGCGATATGTTTACTGTTGAAATCTACAAATTGGACAAGCGAACCAAAAAAGGCGAGCGTTTGGTATCTAAGACAGACTACGATACAGACAACCTCTCCATGCTGGAGCATACTGTCAAGCATACATGGCGAGCAAGCCAAGGCTTCCGTTACAAAATTCACGAGACTTATGTAACTCGCACCAACCTAATGGGCGGTAAGGAGTTCAAAGAACGCTATGACACTCCTTACTATTGCTCTCCTTCATCTGAATCTTACTGGAGTATGTAAAATGGCTAAAACAATTTTTGAAACATTCCCTGGCATTATGGTTCTTGACACTGAGCCTGTAATAATTCGTAATCCATTTTCTGGCGAAGAGTGTATGCTAGAGCCAGAGGCTGTGGCGGTTTATGATTACCTAAAAGGTTGCGAACTGATGGGCGACTATGCTACACTTCGCAAGTGCTTGGATTGGTTCATGACGAATCACCCAGACGAATATATGACGCTGTTGGACTAAATGTTGAAAGGAAAACAAAGTGGTTTTTGAGCTCTACGAAGTGTGGGCAGAAGATGACACGGGGCATCAAGAATTGATTGATACGACTAAAAGTCGTTCCCATGCAATGCAGTTGGCAGAACAAACGCTGGCGAGCGGATTATGGGTAATAGCCACCGTCTATCAGGAAACTGAAGACGGTGATTTAGAACTTGTGAAGGAATTTGTATAATGGCAAAGATCGTTAAAGTAATGCACTCGGACCCAGGCCATGCGTGGCTGGCTGTGAAATTGAGCGAGATTGAAATGTTGGGCATCCAAACAGAAATCAGCACCTACTCCTATGTCAAAGGCAAGACTGCCTACTTGGAGGAAGACTGTGATGCACCTAAGTTCATTCAAGCCATGCGAGCCAAGGGTATTGAGGTCGAAGTCAAAGACGGTGCTTGCCGCCCTCGTTCTCCAATTCGTTATTTCAAAATGTATTCTCCGGAAATTGTATGAGCGATACAATTAAACTTGTAGGTCTAGTTGGCCTATTGATCCTGCTCATTGTATTCAGTCCGCTGATCACCCTCTGGGCATTGAATACTCTGTTCAACTTGGGTATCGCCTACACCATTTGGACCTGGCTTGCAACTGCATGGTTGAGTCTGGTTACCTTTGGGTCAGTGACATCAGCAATTAGCAAAAAGAATTGAGTAGATTAAGGTTGACAGAAATGCTGTGTGCTGTATAATACAGGCATAGAACAACTGTTTTAAGGAATAAAAATGCGTAAGATGGCAACTTTGCGTCGAATTGACGCTGTCAATCCTATCCCAGATGCTGACGCTATTGAAGTGGCGTCTGTAGGCGGCTGGCGTGTGGTTACTAAAAAGGGCGAGTTCGCTCCTGGTGACTTGGCCATCTACTGCGAAATTGACTCTTGGATTCCTCACGAGTTGGCTCCATTCCTATCTAAGGGCACTGAGCCTCGTGAATACGGCGGAGTTAAAGGCGAGCGTCTACGAACTGTTAAACTGCGTGGTCAAGTATCGCAAGGTTTACTGTTGCCGCTGGGCATTGGTGTGTATGACGTTAATGCTGATCTAGGTGAAGGCTCAGATGTTTCTGAACGCCTAAACATTCAGAAATGGGAAGCTCCTATTCCGGCTCAGTTGGCAGGTGAAGTGCGTGGCGTGTTTCCAGGCTTTATCCCCAAGACGGATCAAGAGCGTATCCAGAACCTTACTGCTGAATTTGCTGACTGGACTGAGCGTAAGCTACACTGGGAAGTGACTGAGAAGTTGGACGGTTCGTCAATGACTGTTTATGTGTTTGACGAAGACGAAGGTGTTTGCTCACGCAACCTAAACCTGCGTGAAACACCAGGCAACTCACTGTGGACTGTGGCACGGCGCAATGACTTGATTGGCAAGATCCGTTCTACTGGACAGAACCTTGCGTTTCAAGGCGAGCTGATTGGTGAAGGCATCCAAGGTAACCCTTACAAGATCAAGGGCCAAGAGTTCTACCTCTTTGACATCTATGACATTGGTGCAGGCCGTTACTTGCTTCCGCTTGAAAGGCAGGCCCTTGCGGCTCGTCTGCGAGTGCTGTGTGTTCCAACGGTCGCGGCTCATGCTAACCCCTACGATACTTTGGGCATTGCAGACATTGCTCAAATGTTAAAGTTTGCAGAAGGCAAGTCGACACTGATGAACACTACTGAACGCGAAGGATTGGTGTTCAAGGGTCACGAAGAGGCTGTATCGTTCAAAGCTATTTCAAACAAGTTTCTACTCAAAGGTGGCAACTAATGGCAATGAAGTATATCAAGCCTAGTAAAATGAACTACCCACTTGAGTTAAGTGAGTCTGATATCAAACGCATCAATGCGGTGATACAAGGCAAGCTGGCTCAAAAGTGGGTTAGTTTTGAAGAGATTGAGGCATATCATGACTTGCTTTATGATGAGATTGCCGCTAAAATACAAACACACGAGGGCAGTCTTGCCCTACAATAAGGACACAATGAAAAATTCTCGTTTTAGACATTGGCTCAATGAGAAATGGTTTGAGCACAAAGACGAAGTCTTATTGTATGGCGGCGAACCTTTTGCAGATTCAGGTGCATATTTTAGAAAATACAAATGGTGGCTCAAATCCATTTATCGACGAGAACATAAAAGATGATGGATGACACAACACTTTGGTTTTTTGGTTCGTATGTGGTAGGCAGTGTAGTAGGGTTGATATTTGGCTATGCGGCCGGTGCCCGCAACGCTATCAGCACGACCATTGATCAATTAGTAAAAAACGGTTTTCTCCGACACCGTAAAAACAAAGACGGTGATATTGAAATTCTTAAACTTAACCAAGAGGACTGACCATGTTTGACGAAGTAAAAAGCACAGAAGACAAGATCGAATTTTATAAACGAGATATCGATAATCCACACTCAGTGAACGGATTCCGAGGCACTTGGAACTTTTCAGATCATACTCTGATTCCAAATACCCTATACGGATTTATTACTCGATATTTTGGCCAAGCCAAACTGCGTCGAATTCCGTTGGATCGTATCAACCAGATTATGAACGAAGTCTGGGAAGGCCCAGGTTCTTTGGAAAAACTATTCCGTATGGAATTGGAGATGCGCCAGTCTGGCAAGCTGATCAAATTTGATTCGAACGATTTCAAAGACAAGAAGAAAGCGGACGAAGAAGAAGAACTTGACATTCCTTTGAGTATGTTTGGCAACGAAGATTTGGAAGTGGGCAATTTTGAAAAAGAAATTGACGACAACTAATTTGGTAAAATAGTGGTTGACATCCTTGGTGATTGAGACTATAATTATACTATGTTCAACAGTAAAAGAGAAGGGCATTTTATGAGCAATTTAGTTACCCGTGCAGTCGAACTTATCTACCAAATGGATAATGCACAGATCAACGAAGTTATCGAGGCAGTCAAACTCAAACGTCAGCATCTAGCTCGTCAGGCGACTCGTGCAGTCATCCTAGGCGACATGGTTGAATTTGATGCTCGAGGACGCACGGTTGTGGGCAAGGTGACCAAGGTCAACCAAAAAACTCTCCAGGTCCGCGAAGACCGCGGTGGACTTGTTTCTACCAATTGGAAAGTTACTGCAAGTCTTGTTCGTAAGGTAGAGCTGGTTTGAGCATGGGTCCATATTCAGAACTCCGGCAGGCAGAACGCAGACATAGAATTCTGCAGATACTTGCCAATCCTTCGTTAAAAGAGGATGCTCGGCGTATCTGGACCCTGCATCTTGCAAGGCTTGCGACTTCAGAAGAGCAATACAATGCTCGGGTCCAGGCCACTTATTCAAAAATGATACTTGATAAAGACTTTGGAGATGAATAATGGAGGCTGTGCGTGAAGTCACTGTTTGGAAAGTGGAATACAAGACCCCCAACCACGACTACCTACTCGACGGGGATCGAGTGGTTGCCTACAGGCCTTGGGGCACAGGCGACATCATCCCCTGCTCGGGCAAGCTCAAAATTAATCGCAGAGGCCGAAAGTTCATCAAGTTGGTTCCCAGCCCGTTCGAAGAATTTGATAAAAAAGAAAAACAGCCAATGGTGGTAGAAGTCAAAGGTAGCAAGGGTAATTCTTACTTCGTTAATCTAGAGGAAAAGACCTGCACCTGCCCTGGCTATACTTTCCGTGGCGCTTGTAAACACATTCAGGAGGTAGCATGAGCGGATGGCACAGTAAAAAGGCAATGTCTAACCTTAGATTCAGCTGGACTCAGCCCTACTCGATTCAGCCTATTCAATATAGCCCTGTAAGCAAAGAAATGGCTGTTATCGAAGCTATTGATTGTTTGGTAGAATCGGGGTTGACACATCCACTCGCAGACTCTATAATTAAACGCATCACTAACAACTCTAGGAGTAATCCAAATGTTTAAATTCATTGCTGGTATTGTTGTCACCCTTGCTGTGCTGTATCCTGTGGTAACCAAAGAGGTATTTGGTACTGCTGTAGATGTAACCAATTCTACTGTAATCAGTGTAATGGAGAAGGCTAAATGATTAAGAGTTCTACTGTATTCAAAAGAATGGTCTCTAAGAATTGGCGGCCTTTTGCAGGAGCGGCTCTGTTCGTTGCTGCCTTAACTGTTGCAAGTCGTCTTGCAGAACATATGTTTGGGTATGATGCGTTCACCGTTTATTGGTCTTTGGCATTTGTCTGCTTTGTTGGATTCGCACTCAAGTGGAGTTACGATTGGAACAAGCTAGAGATTCAACATGAGCAAGATCGAATACTGCGAGACCTAGGAAAACAAAATGATAAAAATTGAAGATGTTGTTGCAGGCAAGAGTTATGCCTGCAAATTTAGAATTCCTGGTCCAGGTGCCTATGAGGGCATTGGTGTGATCGTACAAAGAGATCTAACAAATAAAATGGTTCGGTTGGTCGACAAAGATACCCTTATGGGTTTCGCTGTTTCTTTTGATGATATATGGGATGTTGATGATGTCGTCTGGACCAATACTCCGCAAGAGCCCTGATCGCTACACCTTTCAAATTGAGGCTTACAAAGAACGCAAGGCTCAAGAAGGCAAGACTGCTGACAACGACGATAACACTCGTGCCATGACAGAGTTTTATGCTTCCTTTGCGAAGCGTGACGAAGATAATGAAGCTGACCCCAAATGGCGCAAGAACAACCTTGAGTGGGATCTTCGCACCTCGGATAAACTCTGTGCCAAAGTCCTAGACGATGTGTATGCTGGCAAGCTCTACTCTGCTCTGTGCAACACTGATTGGATTCCTATTGAGGTAATCCCTTTACTGCGACAAGACCCTGACAAAGATATGTGGTCCTGCTCTTGGCGCTATGCCGGAGGCATCGTTGCTCATATGCGTGAGAAAGGTGATTACATGGATTGGTACTGTCACGGCATGGAGGGTTTCATTGACCCTGAGATCGCGGCAGATTTAAAAGAACTAGGTTGGCAAGGTGTCGACAGTGAAGGAGTATGGGCATAATGGATATTGGACCTTACAGTAGAAAACAGGTAATGACCACTTTTGTTCAGTGGGATGTGCCCAAAGAATATGCAGACCCGTTTTACAATTATCTTGTCTATGGGTATTCACCCGGTGGCTTTTTCACTTCTGTGCTAGCCAACGATTGGAGTGGGGCAGTCATGCGTTCGCATCCGTCCAACACTATTGAAGCTCTCAAAGCGATCACAGGTTGGATTAGAGATTATATTCCTAGCCAGGCTCGAGGCAGCTATCCAGCTGTGGAGCATTGGTGTCGACTAGACTCGGACACACGGACAAAGATACTGTTAGAACATAATCTTATCCTGCCCTCTAAGACAGAAGTGTTCAAAGCACTCAAAGGCGAATCAGCCAATGATCCGTTTTTATATTAAAATGAACAAACAAATAGAGTAATGTGTTCAATTAGTATTGCATTATATTTCTAGTTATAGTATAATAGATTGTAATGCGATAGGTTTCGCAGACAATTCTAACTTGAAAGAGGCTAATAAAATGAAAAGATTTAATCCAGAAACTAAAACCTACAAGGTTTTCAACGCACTTTACAATGGCGAAGCTCTTACTGCCGCTCAGGCTCGTAAGCGTTTTGGTGTTGGCAACTTGAGTGCTGAAGTATCACGCATCCGTCACAACGGTTATGCTGTATATGGCAATCAGCGTGTCGCAGGCAACGGCGTTACCGTTACTGAATACGAGATGGGTCGTCCTTCACGCGAGATCGTTGCTCTTGGCTACAAGGCCAAAGCCGCTGGTCTTACACTAGACACTATCTAAACCCTAAAAAGGTTATGACAGGGTGTGTTGTATTCGTGCAACACACCTTTTCTTTTGGCTAAAAAATGGTTGACATATAGCCTAGTGATGCTATAATAGTTCTATATTGAGGAGCAAGGACTATGAAGATCACAATTAAATTGAAGCAACCAAAACAACGCAATCTTATTGCTCGTGCCGTTTTGGACCCAAACAGCGTGTTTCGTCCAAAGAGCGAACGAGATCGTACCAAATACAATCGCAAAGCCAAACACCCCAACAAGGAGCAATGAAATGGGCTATACCGTGCTACCCGAATTTGATCGCAAAGTCTACACTGACCTCAGCAAAGAGGGCCTGGAGGGTCCGTTCGTGTTCCAAACTGGAGCCGTGTTCTACTATGACCCTCGCGAAGGCAAATACTACGATCGTAGGACTGATATGTTCATCTCCAACAAAGACATGATGATCCACTACGGTTTGGTAGACGCTGATCACTACAATCCTTTCAAAGAAGTTTGAACAAATAGAGGTTGACCTAGAGTTCAATCTTTGCTATAATTAACACATGAAACAACAAATAGGAGTAGCTATGGAAAACACTTATTGGAATGGTCAGGGCAAGTTTCAAGCAGGATACAATGAGCTGATCAAGCTGATGCCTCCATCGGGCCGGGCAGACACAGTGGCTGGTGAAATGATTCGAGCAGTGAGCCGCTTGGGCTATGACTTCTACAACAACGGTATGGGCAACAACACCTCTGGTGCTGTGAACTTCCTGCGTGACAAGAGTGCCATTGACCCTGAGACCTATGCTACAATCTACGAATACACCCGAGGCCAACTGTATCGTGGACGCTACAACGGCGACAGCCTGCAACAGGCTATTGAACGGGCCACGGACATGACAGTGGAGATGATCACTCGAAATCCTGTGTTGATCACCCTCGCCAACACCCAAGATATGTTCGACTTCGAAGATGCTGAAGAGCATTACGAATACGACGAAGACTACGACGAAGAAGAATTTCGGTAAAATACAGGTTGACAGAGCCTGTGCTTTGTCATATAATATACACAACGCAACTAAGGAGTATCTCATGAACTGTTCACCCACACTTACCGCAGAAGAGTTTAAGACTGTCCACAACGCCCTTTGGGAATTGGATTGTGTGACCCAACAACTTGAAGATGTTCTCAAGCCTGAACTGTATGTTAAACTGGCCCATGCTGCCAGCACTATCCGACAGGGCCTCACAGGCGCTTACGAGCAGGACAATAGTGCTTTCGATCGCAAGAATGATCACTTCACTGCCGTGCAGAGCCAAGAACAGTTTAGGTCTATTTGGAGCCTCTATGAGATTGATGATCTTGACGCAGAGCATCCTTACCCTGCAGACAGTGTGGTAATGTATAGTCAGCATTGGGGTGAAAAGGGTCCTGTGCATTGTGCAGTATATGGTAAGACCTGGCGTGATCTATATCGTGCCGCTGACAACTGTATCAAACTCAGCGGAGACCAGCATCATGTGTTTATTGAGTCGTTCACTCTAAAAAACGGCAACGAACTTAACCTTTCAACTGGGAGCTAATTATGGGTATGGAAAAACGAGTATTGAACGAGCTGGACGAAGAATTGAATGTGCAGGATGTGTATTTTGCCTATGGCAATCTTCATGTGCTGAACGGATACGATCTTAAAAGTGTGGTGGGCTATATGCTGGTCAACTACCCTGACGTCAAGGTTATTCTTGACGAAGAAGACTATCAAATTGAAGCGTTCAATCCATACGATACGGTGAACAGCTAACATGAAACTCACAGGTCTAGCAGTGATCCTAGTGGCCCTATGCCTACTACCAGGGTGTGGCACCACTGGCAAGAACTCTATCCAAACAGTTAATCTGATACGGGGCCTTGACTCAGGCAGCTACAGTGGCCCGGGTCTCAATGAGCGTGTGATCAACTGCTTTGTGGCCACTGTGGACACCAACAATCGCGGGGGCCCATGCAGTCGTTAAGGGCTACCCTAGAGTGGATTCGAGCAGACTATCGCACCAACCCCCTACGCTTCTGCATAGAGGCCTGGGCTTGGGCATTCAGTATTGGTGCGGCTGTGCTGTTCGCCGCAACTGTGCCCAATTTACCCTATGTGCCCTACTTGATCATCACTGTGACAAACTGTGCTCTTTATGCTTGGGCTAGTTGGAGCAGGGGATCATTTGGGCTCTTGGCCAATTATCTGCTTCTAACCACAATTGATACCATTGCGTTGATTCGAGCAGTCCTAGCCTAAATTGGCTAGATCAAGGTTGACACTCCCTGGGTGGGGTGTTATACTGTATACACAGTAAGGAACAAGGGGGCTTGTTCCACTGCAACTAAACAAGGAAAGAGGGTAACACTATGCCAAATTGGTGCAACAACAACGTCACAATCAGTCACACAGACCCAACCAAAATAGAGGCTCTTGCAGCCGCTGTGCGTGAGGGCAAGTTCTGCAATTTCGTAAAGCCAGTGCCAGCGAGCCTGCACATCGTAGCAGGACGAGTTGGGGATGACAACGATCCTGAGCAGATCAAACTGCATGAACAAACCATGAACAATCTTAGCGTCTACGGCTATGCTACATGGTATGACTTCTGTGTGAACGAATGGGGCACCAAGTGGGATGTAGACTCTTACGAAGGGGAGAATACCCAGGTGGAGAACGGTGTGCTAGAGTTTGGCTTTGACTCAGCTTGGAGCCCTCCTGTGTTCGTGTATGAAGCATTGGTAGATCAGGGATATGCTGTGATCGCATACTACAACGAACCCGGTATGGGCTTTGTGGGCAAGTGGGACAATGGTGTAGATGATTGCGTTGAATACCACGGCCAAACCAGTGACACTGTGCGTGATTACATTGGTGAAGAACTGGACGATATGTATGCCATCTCAGAGACCATGGCAGAATACGAAGACTTTGAAAATCAAGAGATTGACCTCGATGGGGGAGCAAGTGCAACCAATGAACAAGTCAAGGATTAAGCTGATGCCCGGAACATTCGAACTCGCAGCCATTCTGCGTGTGCAGGGCTTTCTCTCAGCATACGACACAGATCAACCCGCAGAAATCCTAGCTGACATCATGCACTACTGCAACTCTGCAGGCATCAACTTCCTAGGACAGGTTCACCTAGCAGAAAGCTATGTAGTAGAAGAGCTCAGTGCAGACTCAGAGGCCTAGTCAAAAGTGTAAATACTGGGAAGGCAGAAATTAAGCCTTCCCAACTCAAAGGTATTAGCATGGATGACCAGGACGATGACGAATTTGAAGGCACAGATGATGTTGTGCCTGTATACACAGTTGATGAAGAAACCAGAAGTATCATAGAAGCGGCACTGAACTGCATGGTCAGCCTTTCCGAAGCACAGATCTCAGAAGAAGCGGCACAGAGTGTCCTAGCCCTCGCAGACGATCTAGCCATTAGATTCAATATAAATCGCATTGAAGTAGAGCAAGAAGTGCATACAGAGGACGGTGTTGATGAAGTGATCTACCGTCCCAAGAACAGCATTTTCAAGAGCAAGCTACTGGACGATGACGACCCCGAAGCCCAGTAGTCTTTGGAAAGGACAGCTACGAGTCGCCAGCACCGCTGTGCAGGATTATGCACATCTTGTAGCGAATTCAATACCTCCTGAAGACTCAGAGCGTTTTGCTCGCAAAATGATCTACTGGCTGACCCACGAGCCCCTGCATCCCATTATACTCACAGCAGAACCCGAAGGGATACTCACTATAGCACGAGGACAGAGCAGATTCCTAGCCGCTGTGATTCTGGGCAAAAGTTGGCCCTGTAGAGTGTTTGCTTATCACAAGCCCAACTCAGATCCCAGCAGTTGGTTAGAGCAGATACTGACCAAAACCAAGCAGTGTACGGTCAGAGCTAAACTGCCCGAAGACCCACAGGATCCTATACTGGGATTCAAACTTGCACTGAATCAAATAGCTCTGCCCTCACGGTTGCCCACTAACTACGCAGAGTGGTGCGAATTTCTGGACAGAGCAAGGTTAGCCCTCTAATCCGCAGAGCGGTGCAAAAAAAATTTAACACCCAGTTAGGATTCTAAGCGGCATTGAGCAGATAGTAGGGTTTACCAATCGCACTAACCCACGAACTAAACTGTAGCAAGAACAAGCTACGCACAGGTGTATCCTCTAGCTCTATGACCCATCCTGTGTTACTGAGACTGATACGAGTTCTATACATGGGCACACTACGACCCTCAAACTGACACCACAGCCACATACGATTGATATGATCGTAGTTGGTGGTTTGAACTAGATAGTATTCAACTGCCCTGATATTAGCCATTTGCCCATTTGCCCTTGTGCAATAGTATATATCGAATCTATGCTATAAAGCATACGCACCTACTGGCCCCGCTGTAAGCATATTGGACACACGCACTAGAACACTTATAGTATAGGCCCCGCTGTAGGGTTCTAGGCATTCTAGGTGCAGAGTCTTAAATAAGTGTATGAGCAAGCAAGAACACAACAAGGCGAGTATTGAACTGGTGACTGCACTACTGCGTCTAGCGCCTAGTAGATACACCACTGAAAAGGGTCGTTGGGTATGGGTGGCAGGCAGGTTAGCTTCAATGATTATACGCTGGAGCAGACTGGACATGACTGTGCGTCAAGAAGTTGAGGGACTACTTAGAGATAGTAGGAGACGGGGCAGTGAGTAACGGAATGGTAGATGAAATGGTAAATGAAATGGTAAAAGTATTTGAACTATGCCTCTCGTCACCTCGACCTTGCCAATCTTTTCCACGCTTGTAGAGGCCGATTTGCGTCCTTGATCAGACGGTTCTAATACACCACCTCACCATAGGACCACCATTGTAGACGGTTTTTAACGCCCTGCAACCGGCCTTAAATGGTGGTTCTACTCTGACTCTACTGTGAAGTCTACTATAGACTAAGCTGTGATCACACTGTGTGACTCTACTATACTGTATAGACCTAGACCACTATTAACCCTAGTGTCAACCAGGTCTTTCTTTTTTGTGGCTTTTATGCAACGGATTTGCCCTGTGGATAAGCTGTGGATAAGCTGTGGATAACTTTGGCCCGTGCTTGTGGATAAGCTGTGGATAACTTTGACATTGTGGATAACCTGTGGATAACCTGGGGTCTCGCGCCTGCCCCTGTTCGTTCGGATTCGGTCCTAAACCGCCGCCCACCCTCCACGTCCACCCCGGAATTGTAGTCCTTCGACGCTATGCAGGGGTCTTCTTGTTGTGCCTTGCCCTTACTGTTCTTACAGTATAACGCCTTTTGGCTTTTGAGTCAACCGTTTTTTGGTGTCCAGGTCCAGTGTAGGGTCTTTATATTTTGGTTGACATGAGGGGCACTTTGCGCTATAATTAACACTTCGGAACAAAGGAAACACAATGCAAGCACTACGCAAAAGCCCAATCAAATTTACATTTAATAATGTACAGTATAAGGTCCCTGTTAATAACTTTGTCCCCGCAAAAGGTTATGTTAATGTGTTAGCTATTAGTCCTAGTATAGTAGACGAAAATACAGATAACCCTGCTATTAGAATATTTGTACAATGTAATAAAAACAGCCAACAAAATGGTCGTCAATATGCTTTGTTTTATAATATTAATAAACGTCAATTTGACGGACATTTTACAGTAAACTAAACAATAGCCCTTCGCAACGGAGGGTCTTTATATTTTGGTTGACAGTTTGGGCTAGAGGTAGTATACTGTAAACACTAAGGAGAGCAAGCTATGACGCAGAAGACATTCAGATTTGTAGGGGTCAGTACACTGAACGGTGTGACTGCTGTGCGCTATGCTAACGAGAAGGGCCGTGCTCGTGTACTAGAGCGCAACGGACACTTGGATGTGGTGCTAGTAGACGCAGAGGAAGCACTACACCAGATGGACTTGGTGGACCTGCTGTTGACCCGTGCAGAGGCGGGGGAGTTTGATACACCTGCGGTTGAGGCTATAGGTGCAGAAGCGCGGCGCTTGGGCTTTGTAGTATAACCTTACAGGGCACAGGGCTTTTGGTTGACAGTTTGGATTTGTCGTGCTATAATATAGGTACAGTAAATAACAAGGAGTTAAAAATGACTACATTAAAAGATAAGTTAGGCCGTACTGTAACAGTGGGTGACCGGATAGCGTATGCTTCCTTTCACAACCTAGGAATGACGATTGGTACTATCACTAAGCTAGGCCGTCTCCGCGCCGAAGTAATTGCAGAAGATACTAGTTTTAGCGATCGGTCAGAATCTTTACTCACCACTGAATTGATCAAGATTTAAAACGGTTGACAGCATCTGAGAACGGTGCTATACTATTAACACTGAAACATTAAGAGGGCAATCAAAATGCGTGAATTCAACAGTATGCAGGACTTGGCAGACGAAGTGCAGGATCTCGTAGAACGCCAGGTGCAGGGGATGCGCTGGGTTAGTGCTAGCGAGTTAGGCCTGGACAATCGTTGTGGTCGTGCTTATGTAGACGAGAACATGGACTGTATCGTTGTTGACTCAGACCGTGCTCGCAGTTATAACTATTACGGTGGCTTCGAATACATCGACGCTGAGGATATCCGTACACTGGGAGACTATGTGATCTACTTGGACACCTCGGATCGTGTGCGGGACGCACTAGAGGCTCTTATGGAGCGGGATGGTGTTTGCGAATCGGAGAAAGAAGATGCTTAAGGATACACTTAGGATGCTGGTGCAGGCCGTTGTGATCTATGCTGTCTTGCTGGGAGCCTATTGGGGATTCATAGCATGAACTCAGTCCTGAACACCAGGGTGCGGCCCACAGTGGTATTCAATGTGCGCAACTCAGAGCACCGTCGCTATGCTTGGCAGTTTATGAAGGTGCGCACCTGGCGCGACTGCCCTGTGATCTTTGCTCTGCCCAACGGCGAACCCTCTGTGTCCACGCTGATAGCCCGAGAGCTGTCGGAGTACTATGCAGACCTGGAGTTCAGCTCTGTGGCTACACCGCAGAAGCGCATCCGAGCTGTGTTGTAAAAAAACAACAACTTCTTGGTAAAAAAGAGGTTGACAATTTGGTAGTTCGGTAGTATACTATACACATGAACTTAGAAAACACAGCAAAGAATTTGGGCTTGGTCGCTACCCTAAGCGGTGCGATCGCTACTAGCCTAGCAATGGATCCCCTGAACATATGGCTTCTGAACGCAGGCGCTGTGCTGTACTTGTTCTGGAGTCTACGTGTTCGGGACTGGAATTTGGTGGCAGTGAACGCAGGGTTGTTGACAATCTATGCGATTGGTGCTATAATTAGGCTTGTTTAAGAGAGGGCACAATGGCTAAATCCGCACAGCAGAAGTTCAACGAATACATGGACGAATGTCGCGAGACAGGGGACTCCGTGAATCAATTGGTAGACCGTAGCTTTGATGCGAATGGTTCTTATGCGTATGCCGCAGGCTTCCTGGGGTCTATTCTAAAAGAAGTGATCGCAGAGCTGCCCAAACAGCGCCGGGCGGACTACCGCAACAGGCTCTACAGGCAAGCGCAAGAGTTTAAAAACAAAATGGTTGACAAAGTCACAGTTTGATCGTATAATTAACACATGTTCAAAAAAGGAGCTATCATGCAAAAGTCCATTCCGTCCTCCACTGGCGGCACTATTACTTTCACCAAAACTGGCTTGATCCACAAGAGCGGCAATGCCTACTCGGGCAAGATTGCAGCCGTTGAAGCTAAACAGAAACCCGTAGCCCAAAAGGGTTAATGGTTGACAGGGCATCCAAACCCTGTTATAATAAACACTTAAACACATTAAGAGGGCAATCTAAATGGCAACACGAAGCACAATCGCATTGGAATTCGCAGACGGCACAGTCCAGCAGGTCTACTGCCACTGGGACGGCTACTTGGATCACAACGGTAAGATCCTGCAGGAGCACTATGCAGACCCGTTCAAACTGCGTGACTTGATCGACTTGGGCGACATTAGTTCACTCAAGCCTACTGTGGGCACCAAGCACGCCTTTAGTCAGTTTGAAGTTCCAATGGACGGCGAAGCCTACGACAAGCTCTACGGCAACATGACTACCTTCTACGGACGCGATCGCGGCGAAACAGGCGTGGGTCCTAAGAGCTTCAAAGACTATGCGGACTATGTAGAGAACTTCCAGCACGAGGAATATGCTTACATTCTGCGTACGGACGGTGTTTGGTATGTCAAGTGCCACTCAGCGGACTTTGTGACATTGGCGGAAGCCTTTGAAGCAGAGAAGGAAACGGCATAACATTTTGGACAGACTGTCTTCAGAAAAAGGTTGACAGTCAATCCAAATGAGTGCATAATATACACAGTGCTTGAGAAATAGCACTTTAAATCAAACTTAACTTTTAAAGGCAAACTAAAATGGCAACTTCAAAAACTTATAGCGTAGCAGGCGTTTCAACCCACAAAGGCGTGACCAAGGTCCGTTTTGCAAATGACTTCGTGAATCGTATCAAGATTCTGCAGAAGAACGATCACACTGCGATCGAGTTGATCGAGTTGGACACTGAGCTGACTAAAGAAGACATCTGCAAGATGTTGATGGATCACCCCAAGTTCCAAAACGAAGCCGCTCAAGGCGCGATTGCTGAGTATGTTACTCGCAATGTCAAGGTCGAAGCTCCTAAGGCTAAGACTCCTAAAGCCAAGGCTCCTAAGGCTACAGCAGTTCAAGTAGAGAACGCAGAACCTGCGTTGATGTAATTGGACTTCTCGGGCGGAGAGCTTCACGGCTCTCCCTGCTCAGGGTAGCGGTGGGGACCCTAGGCAATCTATAAATACTTCCTCGATGCTCTTTTAAATTCAAATGCCTCTTTAGCTCAATTGGTTAGAGCAGCGGACTCATAATCCGTTGGTTCTGGGTTCGAGTCCCGGAGGAGGCACCATATCGCGACTGTGGTGAAATAGGTAGACACAAGAGACTTAAAATCTCTCGCTTTCGGGCGTGCCGGTTCGATTCCGGCCAGTCGCACCATCCAATCTGCCCGTAGCTCAGTGGATAGAGCAACAGCCTTCTAAGCTGTGGGTCGGAGGTTCGATCCCTCCCGGGCAGGCCATTGTTGTAAAAATACAACACTCTTTTGGTTGACAGGGTCTTTGTTTGGTGCTATACTAGAGGCATAGTAAGAAACAAGGAGCAGAAAGTGAACTACGAAAACATGATGAACACCGCACAAGGACTAGAGCTGATGAAGGGTTTGACTTTCGTCAAGGTCGAAGGCGCTGTGGGCTCAGACGAGATGCTGTTCGAAACCGCAGAGGGTGCTCGATTTGTGTTTGGTCACTATCAGAACTGCTGTGAGAGAGTAGACATCAACGACATCACAGGGGACCTTGAAGACCTCGTAGGTGAGCCGCTCCTGATCGCAGAAGAAGTATCCGGTGAGACTCCTGTAGACTTCGATGAAGCCTATCACGAGTCTGTGTCCTGGACCTTCTACAAGTTCGCTACCCGCAAGGGATACGTGGACGTTCGTTGGTTAGGAGAGTCCAACGGGTACTACAGCGAGAGCGTAGACCTGTTCGTAGAGGGTGTGACTGTGGCAGAAAAGCCACAGCCCAGCCGTCGGCTGAGCCAATTGTTGCAAGGCAAGATCGGTTGACAGGTAGCTGATTTGGTTGTATAATAAACACATACACTAGCAAAACAGGAGCAACAAATGGAAGATTTCAAAAGCTGGGAAGAGATGAGCACTTTGGAACAGTATGCTTGCCAGTTCTGGGATATGTACAAGGATGCCTACGGCCATCGCCCACGCGGTATTGATACCAGCTCCTGGACTGAAGCTGACTTCGAAGCTGAGTTCGTTCAGCTGGGTATAGTCATTGCCGAGGAAGACCGCATTCGCAAGGAATCCCAAGAGAAGGCCGCACACGACTTTGAAATGCGAGTGCTGAGCCTGCTCCAGACAGGTGCTAAGGATCGCGAGATGGCCCTGCGTTGGATCCACGAGGCAGAGGGTAGCGATGGTGACGACGAGTACCTGTGCTTCCTAGTTGGCCTTCCATATCGTTATTTCATTAAGGAGATTGCATAATGGCTAGTATCATCGACAACCCAATCCCACGCAACGGTCTGTTCGCTACACCCGAGAGCGCAGAAGCCTTCGCAGAGTATCTGATGCAGTTCTCAGGAGCAGAGCGCACGGTGGCCTTCACTGTGGCACAGATGGCGTTCAACCTAGCACATCAGCTGGTGCAGAACGAGATTGAGGCTTGGCCAAAGGTTGAATCTTTTGGCTATCACGGGGCTTGACAGCAAGGGCAATTGCTGTTATAATTAATGCTTGTAAACGTTAACTAAGAGGGATTTTTACATGGGCAAGAACATTCGTATTTTAAATGGCAGTTACAAGATCCGCGGCAAAGATGTAGATCTTGCAGGTATGGTATTTCCACTAGTAGAAGGCTTCAAGGTGGGTGCTAAGGGCGGGTACGTAACCGTTGATGGTAAGTCAGTAGCAGGGTTCCCAGATCGTAATATTAAGATTGCATGCGACAGCGAGGATGCATACGAAGACGCAGGCGCGGCTCGTGTGACCAAGCGTGAAGAGTCAGATGAAGATGTGATCGAACGCATGCGTGAGCGTTTCCAGATGCTGGAAGACATGACGCGAGCATGCAAGAAGGGTAGTGTGCGAGCAATGATTGTATCAGGACCCCCAGGCGTTGGCAAGAGCTTTGGTGTTGAGAAGGTCTTGGGCAAGCACGATCTGTTGGCAGACATTGCTAACGATCAGAAGCTCAAGAAGTACGAAGTGGTCAAGGGTGCAATGAGTGCAATCGGTCTCTATTGCAAGCTGTTCCAATACGCAGACAAAGACTGTGTGATTGTGTTCGATGACTGTGATAGTGTACTCCTGGACGACCTGAGCTTGAACATCTTGAAGGCTGCGCTAGACTCTAAGAAGAATAGACGCATCTGCTGGAACACTGACAGCTTCAAGTTGAAGAACGAAGGCGTGCCAGACAGCTTCGAGTTCAAAGGCAGTGCGATCTTTATTACCAACATCAAGTTCGATAACGTTAAGAGCAAGAAGCTGCGTGATCACCTTGAGGCATTGGAGAGTCGTTGCCACTACATTGACTTGACCATTGACAGCGAGCGTGATAAGATCCTGCGCATCAAGCAGATCACCAAAGATGGTATGTTGGATACCTATGAGTTTGAAGATGGCATGAGTGATGACATCTTAGAGTTTATTGAAACAAACAAGAAGCGACTACGTGAACTGAGCTTGCGCACAGTACTTAAGGTCGCCGATTTAGCCAAAGCATTCCCCGATCGTTGGGAAGCTATGGCGGAGAACACTGTGATGAAACGTGGCTAGCCCCTCTATGCCACGCACAGTGAATGACAGTACTCCTCGGTGCCCTCCGAGATACTGTTTGGGAAGCAGGCAGCTCTCTTAGCCCTTAACGCTCTGCTTCCTTTGTTGGACCCCTAGGATTGTGCCCTCGATCCTAGGGGGTTTTTTTTGGCTTGAATAACCCTACACTTCGATCGGGTATTGGTTGACAAATGGCTAGAATGAGGTTATAATAACTACATACAAACACAAAGAGGGCTCAAAATGCAAACTGCTTTTAATACACTTGCTCGCGCAAAACTAGTTAAAATTAAAAAAACGGGCTTATTTAAATTTGTTGCCGCTTTTAATGTTACTCGCAGAAGCGAGGTAACAGGCAAGTATATATTCCCCTCTGAGGCAAAATGCGATTTTGTAAGCGGGCATATCTCTGTTACAGATCTCCCTCGCATAATGCAAGATGCCGTTGCCGTGTTAAGAACTAATCGCATTGAGCTAGAGGGCTAAGTTATCCACAGGTTATCCACAGGGGGCTGTGGATAACTATTTGGCAAAAAAGAGGTTGACAGGGCACCCAAAAGGTCTTATAATAGATACATAGGGTAAACAAACGAGGGCAAAACGATGTTCAAACTATTAAGTACCGCAAATCCAAAGATCCAAAAGGGCACCAAATATGGCTATCTATCTTTCATCCTACACTTGGCACCCGCAGACCTTAGTGGACGTGAAGTCTGCCCTAAACGGACTGCCGGTTGTACCCAGGCTTGTCTTAACACCGCAGGGCGCGGTGGTATGTTCCGCAAAGGCGAGAACACCAATGTCATCCAGCAGGCTCGCATCCGCAAGACCAAATACTTCTTTGAGAACCGCGAAGGCTTCATGCAGGACTTGGTCACTGACATCATGAAGGCTGTGAACTTCGCTCGCCGCAAGGGATTGAAGCCAGTGTTCCGCCTCAATGGTACCAGCGATCTGAGCTGGGAGAAGTATCCAGTTCCAATGCATGGCAAGAACATCTTTGATGCCTTCAGTACACTTCAGTTCTATGACTACACCAAGGTCTTGGGACGCAAGGTTGCAGACATCCCCAACTACCACTTGACATTCAGTGCCGCTGATGGCAACGATGCAGATGTAGAGCGAGCAATTGAGCAGGGCATGAATGTTGCGGCAGTGTTCGATGAGATCCCCGCAGAGTACAAGGGTCGCCCTGTGTTCAATGCAGATGAAACAGACCTGCGCTTCCTAGATCCCAAAGGTGCGGTGCTGGGTCTTAAGGCCAAGGGTCGTGCTAAGAAGGACTACACGGGCTTCGTAATCCGCCTCAAAGCCGTAGCATAAACGGTTAAAAAGAGGTTGACAGCCTCGCCCAAAGACAGTATAATTAACGCTTAAACAGTAACAAGGAGCTCCTAATGCCTAAAGCAAATTATGATCGTTTCGCCAGCTTTGATCTCAACGAAGCCTGTGATCACTTTGACTGTACCGATCAGAAAGCCTGGAAGAAGATCCGTCCATTCATCGTAGCAGACGGAACAGACTACGAGACTGTGATGACAGAAGCCTTTGACTTCTACGATATCTCTGAAGAAGAGTTTGAAGCATTTGACGCAGGTGTCAAGTATGCCCTGAGCAAGATGAACATTGCCTTTGAAAAGGCAGGCGTGGAGCTTCAGATATGTGAAGTAGACTTGGTAGATGCCCAGGGCTTTATGATGGTTCGTTGCGATGACGAGCCCGAGGACTTCGTTAAGCGAGCCCTTAAGAAGCCCGTCCAGCAGGTAGACAGCTGGGTATAAGTGTGGCATAAAAACAACACTAAAACGGCTAGAAAAAGGTTGACAACCCTAGCCCAATTTGCTATACTATAGGCTAAGTTAAACAAAAGGAGCGACACATGACAGTAGAAACTTTCAACGCAGAACTAGTCCAAGACGCATGCAACCAAGCCCAACTGGCTGCTCGTAAAGCCGCTAAGGCATTCTACGATCAATATGGCGATCGTGACGCCTGTGGCTTTGCTTGGGTAGATGTATACGGTGTTCGTTCAAACAGCCGCTTGGGCAAGACACTTCAGACGTTTGGCTTCCGCAAGAGCTACACAGGATCCTTGCAGTTATGGAACCCAAGTGGTGCAGGTGTGCAGAGTGTTAGTGTACTAGAAGCTGGCGCTGAAGCATATGCAAAGGTGCTCAAAGAGCAGTTGGGCTTAGAGAAGTGCTATGCAGGTAGCCGCTTAGATTGATTAAAAAGAGGTTGACAGGGCACCCAAAGCCCTGTATAATCATTACATGTTCAACAGTAAGAGGGTACACAAATGAAAGCACTAGAGAACTTTATTGCACAGAAGAATCATTGGAACAGCTTCTTCAAGGGCACACAGTATGAGATCACTACAGCAAAGGGCCGTCAGGCTGTAGCGGATATGATTGACTCAGCACTGAGCCCAGAGAACTTAACCTGTGATGGTGAGCTGCCTAGAGCAGAAGTTAATCGTCGCTACAAAGAACTAATGACTGCGGCCAAGCAGTTGAAGAAGCTGGACCCAGCTGTTACGTTCTACGAGTACGATGCGGAGGTAGCGTAATGGGTACGCCTTTGTATATGGATATGAGCTGTGCTGTGCGCTTGGTGCAGGAGTATGCAGAGATACACACAGCAGGCGATGTGCTGGCTGCACTACAGGACATGGAGTGCTGTTACGATGACTTGGACAAAGAGGACAGGGTAGCCTACAGCATGTTCATGGCAGCAGGGCGCAAGATGTTTGCTCCGGCGTAAGAGATATATAGATATAGCTGTATAGTTTTATCCCCCAGTCACTGGCCCTGCAACACGCTTGGGATCCTCACTGGGGGATTTCTTTTGAAAAATATTTCGACGGTCGGGGCATAGAAAATAAAAAAAATTTCTCGAGGGGTGGGGGGCTTATATATTAAAAGTGTTGCTAAAAAGCCACAGTCCTTAAGCCAAATTTTTTACCGCTTTTTAAAAACACACCGAGTCTAAATCACCACCTCACTTCTGTAAGTACTTCTATATAAAAAAATGCGCGACCAATTTTTTTACTCACAGGACCCATTTCGGGTACGCTAAGTCTATTCAAAGAAAAAGCCCTACGAATAGAGCTTAAGGTTGCGGGCATGTCCCGTATAGATGTTCAACAGTGATCAAACTTGATTAGTTTGGTGGATTCTCACAGTGACATAGTTTTGCTTGGGGTTTGTGATCCAAATACTCTACAGTATACATAGTAACCTCCAATACACAGTTCTAGTTCTGTGTACAAGTATTTACAATAAATCTATACATTCTTGCTTGATATAGGCCACATCTACTCTCAGTAAAAACGCTAAGTACTTCCCTAAATTTTTTTGCGCAGTATTTTTTTTTGACTACAGACTCTGAACTCTGCTAGCAATGTCTGAACTCACAGCACCCACTATCTTATTGTGATCAGCATTTATTTGCACGGGCGTTCCGCCCTGTGGTTTGTAGGGTGGCAACCCCTTAGAGCGTAGTATACCATCCAATTCTTGCTGTTGATAGTAGTTAACATATGAACCCTGTATAGTGCCTTCCAATCTGTTCAGTGTTGTTGGATAAGCAGCTATGAGTATACTCAACACGGGCTGTAACTGCGGATTCAACTGCATAACTGTGGCTGCACCAGCACTATAGCCAATCAATACCAATTGTTTAGGCTGTTGCTTCTTTACTAGCTCTAGTGCCCTAACACCCTGTGTGTGATCCAGTATTGTACCGTTTAATTTTTGTGTAAGTTGTGCTAGAGCACCGTTACCTTCAGCACCGTGCGCTAGCCCTTTAAATGCTATTACCATTGGAGCTTGAGCTAGTATTTCATATAATTTCATGTTAATATTTATTTTGTACGCACATACATATTCTAAATTTTTGCACACTAGAACCTATTTCGATATATAGTGTATAACACCTCTTAAGGATCCGCTCATGCACATACTGTATACTCTATTGCTAGGAACGCTGTTAGCTGTGCTATTATCTAGCCCTCTGCTAGGATTAGCTGTTGCTGTTATTACTGTTCTACAACTAGTACGACTAGCTTGGCAGTGTAGAAACGATCCTTGGGATCCATCATTATACTAAGGAACACCATGGACTACGATCACAACATTATTCTAACACCCAAAGGGCAGTATGTCTACAATCCAGACAATGACTGCTACTGTAGATTATACACTGAGCAAGATCTAACTCATTGGAGTAAGTTTGGATGGCTCTACATCATCCTGGTCTTGGCTGCGCTCTGTTATAGTGTAACTTAGGCTTCTGCAAGTTAGATCTGCGTCAGGCCCAGGCTGCATTATGGCCATTTGCTCTACGCATTCATACTGTGTAGTGTACGTACCTAAATTCACTGTTGCAGTTGCAGTGAGCATTGTTAATATCCATACCAACATACGTGTTCCTTTGTGTAATAAAAATTATTTAGTAATACTCTAACATGCGACACTACTGCATATACACTAGCCAACTCACAGCCACAGTACTAAAAGATCTAGAACTGTATGGTGTACCATTTGAACTACATCTGAATCGCACACGCTTTTGGCTGGATGTAGACACAGTGCCTGCTCATGCATTGGTTTATATCAAGTACAGTCGCGTACTGCACGATATAAGCCATGAACCTATTACACCTGGCTGTTAAAACGTCATCTTTTTGTGAATCGCTATTTGCGGGGTATTCTATAGCTATGCAAATAGCCTACAGTGGTGGTTGTGCAGTTTCAGCTATTATATATGAGGGCTTGTACTATGTGTTATCTGCGCTGTCGGTACCGCAAATTTTTTGCGTTGTACCGCTTCGCGGCTCTAGCGTTTACCGCTGCGCTCCGCGCTACACGAACAGGGCTACGAAGATGGCCGCTAGTGCCAGCAGTAAAACAGCGAACTCAGTCATCTGTGAACTGTCCCCAAATGATCAGTAGTGCTGCCAGTGCCACAATGATTAAACTGCCAATTTCCACGGGTGTCATGATTGCTCCTTAGTCACGCAGGGTTATCTGTGTGCTTGCTACTATGGTTCCTGCGATACTGCCTGTGCGCAGATTCACTGTGATGGTTTCGTTGCCCTCAGTGACCCCATCAAATGTAACTGCTGTAGAA
>Ga0209990_10000489_pt1 | contig 38525 bp, 55 predicted proteins | sample NOAtaG_6_FD_187304 | JGI IMG/M metagenome (GOLD analysis project Ga0209990, IMG submission 187304) | Freshwater lake microbial communities from Lake Erie, under a cyanobacterial bloom - NOAA_Erie_Diel5S_2200h metaG (SPAdes) (version 2) | ecosystem: Environmental > Aquatic > Freshwater > Lake ...
CTAGCAAAGGTATCCGTATTGCCACAGTCAATGACCAAGATGGTTCTATAACCTATGGTCCTTTACTTGTAGAAACTACTCAGCCTTGCTATGACTTTGCTGCTAGACAGAATTATATCTGGTGTGCCACTGGAGTTGATGGTAACCCTGGAGTTATCCGCATTAACCTAGGTAATGAACTATCACCATTGCAATTTGCCTATGCTAATGACCTGTACTACTCAGGTGTGACTGGTCATAGCACTACTGCTTGTGCCTTCTTGGGCACAACCGACCGTCTTGCTTACTGCACAACTAATGCTTCATCAGCAGATGGATATGTTTACTCACAATCAACTGGTGCTTTAATGCCTAGCGGCTATCTCACCACTGGCTATATCCGCTACAACACTCTGGAACCTAAAAACTTTAAGCGTCTTATTGGACGCGGTGACTTTACCTATGGTTCTTTGACGTTAGAAACTGTAGATAAAAACGATACAGAGTATGACTTGATTTCATATGATGCATCAGTTCCGCCAGTAGAAGTAACTACTAGCCAGCCAGTAGGTTCACAGGAATACATAGGCTACAAGTTCCTACTTTACAGAGATGGCACAGATAATACTAAAGGTCCTATCTTCAAGGGCTATCAGGCAAAGGCAACTATTGCTACTCCCCGCCAAAGAATCATTAAGTTTCCTGTCTTTAACTATGACATTGAGACGGATAAGTACAATGTACTAGTTGGCTATGAAGGACGTGCTATTGCACGTGTGGCTCAACTAGAAACCATTGAACAGAACGGCGATGTCATTACCTGGCAGGATTTACAGACTGGCGAATCTCGCCAAGTTGTAGTTGAGCAAGTTACTTTTACCCGACAAACTCCACCAGACAGGGGGTTCTCTGGCTATGGTGGAATCATTGACATACTCATAAGGACTGTATAAATGAATCCTGCTGACTGGGCTGGCTTAGCCGTTGCAATTACTACTCTCATAGGTGCACTATCAATGGGAGTTAAACATCTAACTAAACATTACTTATCAGAACTTAAGCCCAACGGTGGCTCCAGTCTTAAGGATAAAGTAAATGGTTTAGAAACTAAAGTAGATTTACTAACAGACTTAATTAAAGAAGCACTAAAGAAATGAGGGACAATGAAACCTACGGGAAAACCTGTGGTAGGGAAAGCCACGCCTGCGGCTATTGCTGTACTGAGACAAGCGACAGCATTATTTCCGAAGCGCAAGAAACTGTCCGACGGGCTTTTGCCGTCGTTAGCGCATCAAAAGGCGAGCCCGAATTCGGACCACAATACTGGGCTAGCAGTAGACCTGACCCACGACCCTGACAATGGCGTAGATTGTGAAATCATTTTTGAAAAACTTAAAGAAGATAACCGCATCAACTATCTTATCTTTCAAGGAAAGATTTGGTCACGGACTAGACGCAAAGAGGGCAACCGTAAGTACAGTGGTAGCAATCCTCACAATAAGCACCTACATATTTCTATTAATAGGGCTTACGGTAATGACACTAGTCCTTGGTTCTGGTGGTTAAATCAACCTAAAGTTCTCAATCAGGTAAAGGCTAAACTGCAACCTACTCCTAAAAAGAAAGTTGTTGTTTCTCCTGCTCTTGTATGTACCTGTTGCAAGGTGCACCGTGCTACTGCCTGAAGGAGAACCTAACCCATTACTAGACTGTGATGGGTGCAATGCAGAAGGTGCTTATGTCTACAAAGGCTGGGCATTCTTATGCGGTAAATGCATAGAAGAAAGAGAGAGTTAATGGAAACTCTAAAGCAACTATCCCTATCTTGGTTCCGTGCTGCAGCATCTGCTGCTATTGCACTCTACCTTGCAGGAGAGACTGATGTGAAAGTTCTAGGAACTGCAGCACTCGCTGGCTTCCTTGGACCTGTCCTAAAGTGGCTAGACCCATCTGCCACAGAGTTTGGACGCGGAGCAAACTAGCCCCGTAAACGCCTTCTAAGGCGGTTTTTAGACACGAATAGACCCCTTTACCTAGTCCGATAGGTAGAGGGGTCTTTTCTGCTTTCTATCCAGTCTTCCCCTAACTGGTAGAAACCTCATTGATTATCAGGTTGTGCCAATACTGAGGGTAGTCTGAGGCATTAACAAAGACTACTAGGTCCCGCTCTTTGGTATCCCAACGGGTATGAAAGACTGGTTGTAGGTGGGCTATCTCTCTGGCTGGGACTACAAGTATGCCGTCTGAATATCTAAAGCAGATACGGTGGTATGAGTAATCTGTATCTGTATATGGTGGTGCAATCATAATTTGCTGCAGTTTGTTGAATGGGAAGATGGCTGGCTTGCTGCTATCTGTCTTGAGCCATTTGATTTCTAGGTCTCCGATGTAGTTTTCTCTACCATTCCCGTGTAATACAGTGATGTGAAAGTCAGTAAAGAAGAAGCGTGGTGTTGGATATAACTTCCAGTTGCCAAAGTATTCAGTCAACGCCTTGCTTGCTATCTGCTCCCGTTTACCATCCCCTGCTACTTGTCGTATAGGTTCAAGCGCCACGTCTATTTAACTCCCACTCTGGTAGTACAGGTTTGGCTGTGATGCCAAGTTGTCTGCGAATTAACTTACGCTTACGCTCAGTAGTTCCTGCCCAGTATCCAAGTACCTTGTTGTTTAGTGCATAATCTAAACATTCATTGTTGGCTGGGCAGCCCTGACAAATTCTAAATAACATCCGCTCATTCATATACTCGCCAGAGTCTTTGCTAAACCACTGCTCAGTATCAGTGCCTTCGCAGGCTGGTTTGTTTTTGAATTCAGTCATTACCACTCAACTCCAATCCAAAAGAAACCAAGGTCTAAGTCTGCGTGCCAACGGCTAATGCAAAAACCAAATCCAAATCTAGTGAGGCTGCCACCTATAACCAAAGTAAATCGTTTATAGTTCCAGCCGTTGCTGTATCTAAGTTTCATTTAGCCTCCTGTTTTATAGAATCCAGTACCTTTAAAGTGTACTGGGTTTGCTGTCCAAATCCTAATCATTGTTTCACCGCATAGTTCGCAAGGGATAGGAAGATTGCTGGTTGTTTCAGTAATACTTCCGCAAGACTTACATTTAAAATCATATGTCGGCACAACCATTCTCCTCTCCTGTTGGTGTAGGTAACGTGACCATACTCCCACAACTAGCACACTCAGCATCTGTAAAGTAGAAGGCAATCTCACCATCTACAAATCCACCTAACATTACAAATACTTCACAACCACAAGCACAAATTTCTGTTGGCTCACCACGTAAGTCCATTGACTTGCTATAGTCCACTAAATGAAGCAGGTCACGAATATCCTTACTCGGTTCGGTCATCATCTTCTTCAATGACTGGGGCATCCTCATCTGCAAAGGGACGCCATCCACCTAGGTTTCTAATTAGGGAATTGATAGCACGCTGAACTTTCATTCTAGCACCATCTGGTGTTGTCTTTAAATCCTTGGCTATTAGGCTCCACTCGTTATTGTCTGTGCTGAATCTAATCCGTAGCACATTTTGCTTAGCCTCTGTGAGCCGATAGAAAGCGGTGGCTATGTCTGACCGTAACACTAGCCAGTTATTGCCATCATTGCTAGGGTCTGACTTAACTGCTTTGAAGTTTAAGTCTTTAATCTTGGCTGGCATTTCATATGACTCGGAGATAATGCTAGGCATAAATGCTTCTATGACTGTTGCGTCATAGTAATACAGGTCAAGCAACTCGTATCCGACTGTCTTTGCTTTTTCCTTTTCGCAATACTTGATGGCTGCATTGCGGAGGGATTTTGCTATGAGTTTGTCTTTATCTTTTTGGTCTAGGGTTGACCATTCGGAGTATTTATTGGGATGGGAAATGAACCAAAGCCATAATATCTGCTGTATATCTAGTGCATCTATCATCGGATAGCGCCTGTGGTACTCAACTGCTAGTGATGAAACTAGCGAGTCATACTCAGTTATGTACTCCTGGTTCATCTATACCTTCCCACTGCCCCCTTTGTACCAATAGTCCGATTATGGCATAGTTTGCCAAGTCAAGCAGCGTATCTTCAATAGATTCATAGTTCGGCGTGTCTATCTTTTTATAATACAAATGCTCTAGCCGTGTCATCTTGTCGTGCATACGAACTACGATGCCATTCATAGCACCGCCTGGTGCTTGACCAATATTGTTAGGACCATAGTCAGCGTGCTTACGCACCATAGTTATCTTAAGTTCTGACAGGATGTCATCAAAGTATTTAATGTCCTTCATCTAGCACCTTCCGTAGTTCTGTATCTAAATCTGAGGTTAATTCTATAACAGTAACTTCGTCAATAAATTCCTGTGCTTCACCCTGTGCGGATGCCACAAGGAAGTTGGCTAGGATTGTGAGCAGGCTAAGCCCTACCTTTGGGTCTTTTTCGGTGTGAATATAAACATCTCTGAGTGCTGACAGTAGGTCTATACCTTTGGTATCTGTGATAGGTAGCCCAATAATCTTTGGGTTTTTCTCTATGTAATCCCACACTGATTCATCGCTCGTTGATGCATTTTCTGATTCGCTCATCTAACCAACCTGCCCCTTCCTGTAATACAATGCTGTTGACATCGTGCCCTTCGGGCATCTGAACTATATTCACATTGCCTAACTCTCTACTAATCTTCTTGCCGAACTCTAGTCCTGGGCTATCGCCATCTGCTAGCACAATAACTGTATCAAAGTCGTCAAGTATTTTGCTGTAGTAGGGCTTCCAATTGTTAGCACCTGGGATGCCGACTGCTGGATGTCCTGTCTTAACTACTGTTGTGATGCAGTCAATCTCACCTTCGGTGACACAGATATAACCATCTGCAGTGAGCACTGACTGTGCATTAAACATTGTTGTTTTAGCCCCTGGTAGACCTATGTACTTAGGGTCTTCGCCGTGGATGCTACGAAAGCGCAGGTCAACCACGCCTGATGGCGTGATGTAGGGAATTACTAACTTACCCTTGTAGCCTTCGTGACCTGGTAATGGATTGTCCACTACTCCGATATGAAACTTCTTTGCTTCTTCTACCGACAGACCCCGTGTTGCCAGATAGTCTGTTGCTTGATGTATGTGCTGGGCGTACTCTGTCGCCGCCTGTAGGAGAAACTGTCTCTGCGTACTTGACAGCCTCACGATAGTTGCCTCCTTCTCTGTGCATAATCAAATCGTATACGTCACCACCAACGCCACAACCGTGGCATTTAAATCTGCCTTCATCAAAGTTAATACCTGCTGATGCGTGTTTATCTGGGTGGAATGGACAGCGCATTTTGCGCCAGCCACTGCCCACCGCTGGCAGTCTGGCGCCTATATGTTCTAGATAGGCAGCGATACTATGTTTGTCCATCTGCTTTCTTGAGCAGTGCTAGCCATACCTGTGCTGGCATACTGGCATACCACTGACCAACATCTCCTTTGCCTTTGCGCTTGTGTAAGACTACACCTGTCCAAGCATTGTCATTCTTCATCTCTACTTCTAACTCTGCTGTCCAGCCTGCAAGGTCCATCTTTGCGTGGTTCTTAATCTCAATGGTAACTCCTGGCACACCGCTTATATCGCCTTTGTCTAAGGTTGCTCCTGCGAGTCTGCGGTCTGCATACTTGTAACCATTGGCTTTAAGCCAAGCAACTACATCACGTTCTGCTTGGCTGCCCTTGCGTTTGGCTGCGCTACTCAATTGCTGCTCTTGCTACCTTCAATACTTCTGATTGTACTTTGTTGTAAAGATTATCGCTGTTGTATAACTCATCAACAATAATGTTCCACTCACCATCTGATACTGCTGCTCCTAAAAGAACTTCAATATCTTCACGGCTGAATGACATATCCCATATCTTAGTTTCCATACATTTGCTCCTGCATATACTTAACTTGGACATCATCTAGATACATACTGTCAGGGTTGAAGGCTAGGCTGACGTAGTTATTACCTGTCTGGTCTGCTCGTCCATATCTGTTTTTGACTGGGGCTACACAGAGATAGGTCTCATCGCCCTGCTTCATCTGACCGATAGTTAATACCATTGCTGGTATCTGATTGACAAGACCCTGAATGGCAGAGCGTGGCTGGCAGGGAAAACCCTCAAAGCCTTCCTTGGTATGGTGCAGAACTAGCACGGCTGCGTTGGTATCTCTTGCAAGATACTTAAGTTCCTTCATTGCTGCACGCATACCTTGGAATTCTTCGTGACCATCCATTGCAATATCCATTAGGTTGTCAACCACAATAAGCGTTGGACTTCTACCCCATACAGTTTCAAATGCACTGACCTCATCATCTAAATCTTTTAGAGTGGGAGTGGATTCAAAGGACCAGAACAAGTGATTGTTTAGGGTAAGAATTTCTTCTGCTTGATGTGGCTCACGCTTGAGCAACTGCTCTGCTGCTGTCTGTGTCATACGACCAGACATTGCAACAAGACGCATTGCCATAGTGTGAGCATTAGTATCTGCGCTGAAGTATAGCGTAGGTACTTTAGATTTGGCTGCTATTGCCAGTGCAACTGATGACTTACCTGCACCTGGAGTGCCAGCAACCATCGTGATTTCTGCACGGCGCAGGATAATTCCTGCTCGTTCAAATGCCGCAAAGGCGGGCGGTAATGGTTCTCCGCCCACCTCTGCTTTGCTAATGCTGCGTTTGAGTGTTCTCAATTGCATTCCTCACAATGACATTTGTCGCAGTCTGGTTCTGTACATTCGTCCCATCCTGTTTTGTTTGTCATTACTTTACTTGGTCAGCGACAAATGTGTTCCACTCTGGTGAACCAGCACGAACATACTGATTCTTGCACTTGTCAAATGCACCCTTTGGTGCTGGGCAGAAGTAACCACGATAGGTCTTACCGTCTTTACCTGTGCCTTGGATGGCAGTCATCTTTCCGTGTGGGCAGTTCTTGCCACCGAGTGATGGTGCTGCTGACCAGCCACCGTTATCGGCTGGTGTGTTATCAATGATAGATGCACCAAGTGCTTGCGCTACTTGTGCTGGTGCCATTGGCTGAACTGCTGGTGCAGATTGTCCTCTTGCTGCTGATTCAAGTTCTGTTACTGCTGACTTGATAGCATCTAGTGCTGTTGCTACTAACTGGTCTAGTTCATCTCCGTGCTCTGCACGAACTGTCACTAGTGAACCTGCTGGTGTCTTAACTGTGATACTGATTGGTGCTTCAGTGCTAGCCACTGATTGTCTCCTGTTCCTGGAATGGTGTAGCAAGACCTTTCTTGTCTCGCCACTGTCTTACCTTCATTGCAAATTGTACACCTTTCCAACCCTCTGCAATGTCTATCCAAACTAATTTGCATAGACCTGTTCCTGCTGGAAGATGAATGATGATGGCTTTGTTTTTGTTGACATCGCCCCAACTACCACGGCGACCCGTAGCAATATCATACGGGGAGCCGTTAGCATATATCGCTAACTGAATAGCAATGTTATTAGGATGGTCAATGCGACCAGTCTTAATATCTGCAATGAATCTTTCACCTTTATACTCAACAACTCTGTCTGGTGTGCCAGCAATTTTGAATTTATCTAGCACGCAGAATTGTTCTATAAAGATTTTATTAAGTTGTTCTGTTGCTTTCTGGTAGGCAACTAAGTCTGCTGCCCACTCATCTGGGATAGGTCCGAAGTCCTGTCCCAAATCTATTTTTTCTGCAAATGAATGCAGTGCTGTACCGATAGTTGCTGCACGGCTAGCGCCTGCAACTTCCATAGCATCTTCAATGTATCTATTAATAGCCATCTTATCTTCTTGTGCAGCACTGATGGCTAGTAGTAAGTCGCTGCGTACTGTTAAACCTATTGCTGCCATTCGCATCTTCCAAGCAGTTAGTGCTGCTGGGTCATCAAGACTATTGGCAATTGTTGTAGCCCGTGTATAAGCAACTGGTTTGCCACCTGCTTTGGGTACAACTAATGGACGACCGTATCGGTCTCGTTCTATTTCTACTCGCATTTGTCTGTCCTTGTCTCCTTGTTAAAAGAAACAGGCTGAGAAAGGAGACTAATCAAAACCCAGCCTGTTTCAGTAGGCAGAGTGTAGCAGATAGAAAGGCGGTTATCTGCTCACTCTGATTTGCTGTGGCATTGGCAATCACAAGGTCTCCTGAGTGCGTGGATACTGATGACCGCAGTACCTGTGCATTCACTGTGTTTGCCTACCATACACTTGCCAGTACGCAGTGCCTCACTATAGGTGTGGTCTGCTATCTTAGGCATTACTGTTGACTAGTATCTGAGATGTCAACATCCCATTCATCAAGATTACCATAACCATTGAACTCTACATTGAGTTCGCTTTCTACAATGTCACGGGCATCTTCTTCTGAGTCTGCTTCTATGTCTGTGATGACAAAGTTGATACGACCAGATACTGAGAACAATGACTTGAGTTTTTCTGAACCCATAGATTCAAGCAACTCATTTACATCCTCAACTGAACAGGTAATCTCATCGCTGCCTGTATCGTGACGCTCTTTGAAGAAGTCATATACAGATACTCGTGCTTTGTGAAAGCGGTCTAGATATTCCTGCATTTTTTTCTTGTTGTAATCATTAGATTCAATGACGTGTTTAATCATCTCATCTGTGTACTTCACTGTGGTGCCGTCTGTATTTGTATGTAAGTATTCCATTTTAGTCTCCTATACTGTTAGTAGTTCTAATGCACGCAACTTGATATTGTCGCTGGCACCAGACATCGTCCTGATGCCCAGCGATTTAGCCTTGTTCGGCTTACCGTGGTCTGCATACTCAACAACTGCTTGCCACAATCCGAACTGGGTGTCACGGATATTCTCCTGTGTTGGGCTGCTGGTAAAGATGTTCATTGCAGTATGCCGTGCAAAGTTAGCGTTGGTGCGCTGCTTCTTCTCACCCTGTGATAGTAGATGTACTGGTGTATCTTCTATTTTGCTGGGTAATGGGAAGACTTTCTTGAAGTAATCAACGGCATAACTGCGAGTAACCTCACGCTCTAGCAATACATTTGCTAGGTTGCTGTACTGCTCAATGCTGGAGTAGGTAATGTTAAGAATGTTGCGAACATCATTAACATCTAGTCTTGCATTAGAGGTGTGTCGTAGTGTATATGTGTGCTGCTTATCTCTAGCACGGAAGATTTTGTTAATTTGATTGCTGCACCATAGACGCTCAATGATAGGGCGGATAAGAACTGAACCGCTACCATCGTGTGTAGTTTTGGCTAGCAAGAATGCTGCGTGTGGGTCGCCTTTAATTTCCATCTCATTGGGTAGTTGCAATAGCATCCATACCTTTGCCCCTGCATCATACTCACCTGCTGCTGCATAGCGAGCATCGCCTGAATCAATCAGGGTATCTAGCACGGAGAATACTTCTGCGTTTTGAAATGGTTTGTATTTAGTGCCAACAATACCAAGAGGAATAACTTCTCCCGTTGGTGTTGTCTTAACAACTGCTTGTTTGTTTTTAACTGGGATGTGAATTGGTAGTCCCTGTCCAGGAATCTGGTAGGTAGTAGTCACATCGTGTAGTGATACTGTCCAGTCAAGACCTGCTTGTCTGGATACATCACTGGCTGATGTTGCTGTTACTGCAACACCTGACTTAATCCACGCCGACATATTCTTCGGCGCAACTTGTGGTCTATCCACAACTGTGGTTGTCATTGTTGTCTCCTTATAGGTACTGACTTATGGATGCATAAGTCGCTGTGTTTACAGTTTCATCTTCGCACATACGAAGAAGTCTTATTGCGCTTTCCATTTCTTCTTTTTGTTGTTCATACTGCCATTCTGCTATCTGTTCTTTACCCTCAAACTTAGGTTCTTCAGGTAATGTAAGGCTGCCAGCAGATAGATTAAAGTCTACGCTAATAGTGCCATTGTATCTAGTAGTTATATTGCAGTACTCTGCTTTATTAATTAGAGGCAAAGTAAGTTTAAGAACTTTCTTATGCCAGTCTGACTTTTGTTTTTCATAGTCAGCATCTAGTTTCTTTCCTATTTGATAATCTGTTTCTAGTTTATTAAGACTCTTTTCAAGAGCCTCAATTACTTTTAATCTAGGAACATTTACTTTTATTCCTTTACCTTGTCTTGCCATTGTTGTCTCCTTTGTTTGTTTATTGTGAGCAGTTTTAAGACTTGCTCAGGTCTGACGGATTACGCTGGTTAGACCTGCAATCTCTCCGTCTATCTACTCAGGGGACTATGCACAATAAATTATGCTGTGAACGCAGAGTAGAAACTTAGTACCAACCGTGCTTGCGCCAGTGTGCCCAAGCAACTGATGGTTTGCCATACCGATGTTCAATGTATGCCAAGCCACGAGCAATCTGCTCGGGCGCAGGCGTATTAGGTTTCATCTTTAGTAATTGTGGTATGCCATATGCTGTTGACTTAGGGTTGTCTGCAGTGTGGTCCCACGCAGATTCTTTACCCCAAAGTTTGAGCAGTGCTTTGTATTCTGAATGACCCCACGTCTCATACTGTGCTGAGATGAGAGCCTTCGCATAGGATTTGCTTAAGGACTTCGTCCAGCGTATCTCCTTCTTTGTTAAGGGCTTGTTCTCGTCCCTGTGCTGCAGCCTGTCGGCTACTGCTATTGCGTATGACTGACTGGGAAAGACTGTGCTGGATAGCGTCAATGCCCAACTGAATAGCGCTGCTAATCTGGTTTTCATTTAGTACTCCATCTGTATAGGCAATAGCCAATTGCAATGAGGTATAGCCAGGTGACTGCTGTTGAGATGTGCGGAAAGACAACTTCATTCATACTCTCCTCCTTACCAGGATGCTTGGTAATAGAACCGTAAGTTTTCTGGTAGAGATAGTACCCTATCTAGTTTCTTTACTGTATCTTTAATCTTGTTCCAATAATATTCGTCTGTATTTGTTGACCCAAAGAAGAAACCACTTGCTGTCGGCAATAGGTCAGCGTCTTTAGTATTGATAGCCTGCTTGCATAGGTTACGTAGTTCTTGCAGATGTCCTCTTGGTACGTAGTATTCTTGGCAGTCATCTTCACCATTGTTTAGGGTATCTACAAACCACTTATGAACTGCATTATTTTTGCGCCAATAGGCTACGTTTACTTCTATTGATACACCAGTTTCTTCGGCTGCGATGTCTGTCATATCAGCAGCCGCAATTATTTCTTTCCATTTTGGATTCACAACTAACTGGTCTTGTTGTTCACTGGCATCATAGTCATATACATTAATATATTTTTTGGCTTGTAAATACATATCTAGTCCCACATTAGTCTCCTTTATTTAGGTCAGTTAGTATACGGTCAAGTATTAGTCTTACCAGTTTCCACTGTTGTTCATCAGTATCCCAAGTTTTACTATAGTAATAACGAACCCAGTAGTCGGCTGTGTTTCTATAGTTTTGTACTATCTGAATAGCGGTCTGCGTATCTGGCTGATAGGTCTTCAATGGTTTCATTGAACTTGTTTACCTCCCATATGATTTCGTCTAGCCACTTGTTAATATCTTGTAGTTCTTTGAGTAGGCTCATAGGTACTTCTCAATTGTTTCGCTAGTGCTGTTAGTCTTGAGTCCGTATTCTTCTTCAAGAACTCTGGCATAGATAGCCCTGAATTCTTCTGGTCTTTTTCTGGCTAGCACTCTGAGTGCTATGCCATATGCTCTCGTTCTTTTCTCTGCTACTGTGTGTTCTTTCTTTGGCACGTTAGTCTCCTATTCTAACTTCATCTAATTGTATGTTGCAGTTGTCGCAGTAGTACTTTCTGTCATTGAGTGTTTTGAATTCACACTTAGGACATTGATATGCGTAGCCCTTCAAGTTGCCGCTATCAGTTAGTAGCCACATCTGTTGGTTCCTTTTCTTGAACTAGACCAAGAGTCTTTTGTATGCTGGCATACATTTCACCTAGTTCATCTGGGTGACGCATTGCTACTATCTCTATAGCCATTTTGTAGGCTAGTCTGCGCTTGCTTCTTACTTCATTCTCATCCAACATTAATTGTCTCCTTACAGTAGTCACAGTTGTTGCTTCCTGTATAGCAGTAACAGCAATACTGTTCTGCTGTACCTTTCCAGTCTGCTACTGGAAAGTGTTTGGCTATGTCGTCACATATATCGCAGAGTTGTTTCTTACCCATTGATTTGCCCGACATAACTCATAGCGCAGGGCTGGCAGAAGTTCTCACCACTTGGTTCCCAGTCATAGACTGGAACTACAATTGGTGTGCCGCACTTGCGACAGTCTGCTTCTTTGTATTTGCTAGTCATTGTATGTCTCCTCTCGGTCTTCTCCGAATACAGATACCCAACAGTCTGGATGCATCCCGCTGATTATCTGCTCCCGAAGGGGCACTGTCAAGGATTTGAATGCGTTTTGTACATACTCACCACGGAGATAGGTGAACAACTCGTTTTCCTCCACCATAATTGTGCCAGTCTTGTAGCAGACTGGACACCTGCGGGTTGCGAATGCTGTCATCATCGGCGTGCTGCCCTTTCTGTTTTTAATAGTCTTACTGCATCACGGTACTTCTGTTCCCAGAAATAGGATGAGCGGAACAGAACTATCATCATAATTAACTGACTAACTAGTGCTATACATACTGCTATCAGTGTGCCTGTATCTAGATACATCTGTATCTCCTGTCTGAACTTTTGGACTTGTCTTAGACCGCTAATGTTGCTCCACCGCTGTGAAAAAAAAGAAAGCGGACTAGCCGAGCCGAAGCCCGACTAGCCCGCTGGTTACTTAGGAAAGAACTTCCAACTCGGTAACGATTTGGTTATCGTACCACTTGGTTTGACCCTTATCTTCACGGACTGTGGTGGTCATATAGCCTGTGAGATTGGCGAAGAACTCAGTCTTGTCAGAGATGAGTGAGCGAATCTGTGCTACTAGCGCAGGGTCGGTGACCGTGATTTGGCGTGAAGCGATGAACTTGGCACGCATCTGACCATCTGGTGTGTATTCAGTTTGACGGGACTGAACGATTGCTTTGACGACGTTGCCGTAATCTTTGACTGACTTGACAAGTGCGTTGTTGAACTTGAACTGATTTACTGTATTCATTGCTTAGTCTCCTTTAGACTTTCTGTCGGGGTATCCCCCGTCACTCGGACGGGGGTACCGCGTTGGTTGGGTTAGTAGCAGACTGGACAGTCTTGCTGGTGTTTGTTGTAGATTAGGTTGCAGGAACCGCATACGATTTCGTTTGCGGTGACTGTGATAGAGGTTTCTAGGTCAAAGATACGGTCAGTGATGATACTGATTGGGTCAAGGAACTCATAACGTTCCTCTACCAATGTACCGTCTTGCTGTCTGAATGAGCGGGTTAGTTTGGTAACTGAGCCTACCCAATCGTGACCGCTCTCTGCGTCGCGTGCGACGCTGAGCGGTCTTGGCTCTGCTACAGAGCCACCGTTGGCAACTGGCTTGTCGGGCACAGCCCTCAAGACAGTGCCACGGAACGTGCTGATGTAGTAATCAGAACTCTCATCTACAATGAGTTGAGCGTTCTCTACGTCACGCACGTCACGTAGGTCTTGGCACGCAGGGCATAGTTCGGTTAGCCCTACACATTCGGAGCAGGCATCGGCGCTGAAAGCGCGAGCCTGTTCCATAGCAACCACGTCAAGTGGTAGGTACTGGACGTTACGCATTTGTTATCTCCTTTATCTCGTAGTACATACCGCAGTAGCAGCGAGGCTGGTCACCTATTTCATAGAGACCAGACTCGTCCGTGATGAACACTTCGTCAGCGTTCGGACAAGTGATTTCGTACTTGGTATTCATCTTTACCTTTCTGTTTTCGGTCCTTGTGACGCAAAAACAAGTCACTAATATCGGCAGGCGAGACAGCGGCGCTTGCGCCGACCTGTCATCACGAGTGTGCTTTGAAGCCGTCCATCTTTTGACTTTAGGCAAAAGATACAAAGGCTTCAGCGAGTGATTGAGCCGTTGAGCCGAAGAACCACGCGACTAGAGAAGCGCCCAACTATTTTGTCAAATACGGAGCCCAGTTATTTTTTGCCTGCAAAAAATCGCTGGCTGCGACTCATTTGACAAAACGGCGATGCCGATACACTAGGATGGCGTCCCCCAGTGAGAGAACACGGAGACGGTGTGGCGCCGAACATAGACCTTGAAGCCATAAGCAAAAGGTCTATGGAGGCAGACAATGGGACGGGCGTGGCTTTGACACGCCGTGCCCGTGGACTCCGTTGACTGTGTGAACGAACGGTCGGAGGCAGAGATTCAGCCAGAGGGCGCGGCGCTCCCGCGACGCGGTGGGGATGGCGCAGTTAGCATTGGCTTTTAGATTTCAGTTTATTAGCCAGTGCACAGGATATATTTATAACAGGACTGGCGCGACTGACTAGGAGCGGAGATAGTCTACAGACCAGAACGCCCTGCTACAGAACAGAGCAGGACTGGTCTGTGTCTGTGCTGAGTCTATGTAGACCCCAGACTTATTAAAGTCGGGTTAGACACAGTAGAGTATCTACCAAAAAGATTTTCCCGTACAGAGATAGCACCCCTGCACTGTCCTATTTTGTCCGTATTTTATGTGAGTTGTATAACAGTTTTGTTATAAACCGTTCGGAATGGCTGTTTGAACGGATTAATACTATATAGGGGCACAAAGTGCCCACTGATAGTAGCAAGCCTTTAGGGCTTGCGTTACAGACTGTATCTACTGTCTGTTTCTAACTGTCTGTATAACTATCAGTATAGTATGTAGATGGGACAGTTCTGTGACTTTTCAGAAGGGTAAAGCCAACCCCAGGGCAGAGGCTATGGCTGGAGCAAAGGCTAAAGTAATAGCCCTTGTATCTGAAGGTTGGGCTCCCCACAAAGCAATGGCTGAGGTGGGCAAGCAACCCGACACCATCCGAATCTGGATGATGCGGGATAAGAAGTTTGCCGCTGACCTGACACAGGCAAAGGAAGACGCTAAAGAGCGTTCCCTGACAGCCCTTGGCATAGCCCGTGAGGATATAAGTTTTCCACAGTTCTCTGAGATGTTCTTAGAGCAGAAGGTCTTCCCCCACCATCAGGATTGGATTGACCTACTTGAGGGACAGGAGCCTAGTTGGCTCCACCAAAATATGATTTATGAGAAGGGCGACCCTAACCGCCTTCTTGTAAATGTGCCGCCTGAGCACGCTAAGTCCACCGTTATTACGGTGAACTACTCTACCTACCGCATCGCACTAAATCCCAATGTCAGAATCATCGTAGTTTCTAAGACGTTGGTCAAAGCACGTGAGTTCGTGTATGCCATCAAACAAAGGTTAAGCCACCCGCGCTGGTTGAAGTTGCAAACAACATTTGGACCAGAAGGGGGATGGAAAGAAGATTCCGATACCTGGCGTGTTGACACCGTCTATTTGGGAAGCGATGCCCGTAATTCATCTGAGAAGGACCCGACTATTCAGGCTCTCGGTATGGGGGGTCAAATCTACGGTGCCCGTGCCGACCTCATCATTCTGGATGACTGCATTACCACTGCCAATGCCCACGAGTATGAAAAGCAGATTAACTGGCTACAAAAAGAAGTTATCACCCGTTTAGGTAAGAACGGCAAACTATTAGTAGTGGGGACAAGAATTGCGCCGACAGACTTTTACAAAGAACTCCGTGACCCGAAACATTGGTCGGGCGGTAAAAGCCCGTTCACTTACATGGGTATGCCTGCCGTGCTGGCATATGCGGATAACCCAAAAGACTGGGAAACTCTCTGGGCTAAATCGGACGTTCCGTGGGATGGCGATGATGAGACACCTGACGAGCAAGGGCTCTACCCGAAATGGGACGGTCCAACACTCGCCCGACGTAGGGGAGAGGTAACTCCATCTACGTGGGCGCTGGTCTACCAGCAAGAAGATGTTAACGAAGATTCTATTTTTCCAGCCGAACTGGTTCAAGGTTCGCTCAATGGAATGCGTAAGCGTGGTCCGCTAAGACCTGGCGCTGCAGGACATCCTGCACAAGTTGAAGGTTATACCGTTGTAGGTTTTGACCCTGCTATGGCTGGCAACGCTGCTTTTGTTGCGATGACATACAACAGACACGATGGAAAGATTTACATACTTGACTGCCTGAATATGGCAGAACCTACACCACAGAAGATTAGGCAAGCAATTGAAGACTTTGTTCAAAGGTTTAAGCCGCAGGAACTCCGCGTTGAAATCAACGCCCACCAAAAAGCCTATGCCCTTGACTCCGACTTACAGCAATGGCTGGCATCTTATGGTGTTCGCCTCAATGCTCACTTCACTGGAAAAAACAAATGGGACACTAACTTCGGAGTCGCAGGAATGTCTACGCTCTTTGGAACTGTCACCAATGGCAAGCACCAAAAGAACAACATTATTGAACTTCCTAGCACTGAAGGTTCTGAAGGACTTAAGGCTTTAGTTCAACAACTAATTACGTGGAAGCCTAACACCAGAGGCAAGACTGACTGCGTGATGGCTATGTGGTTTGGTGTTCTACGCTGTCGTGAATTTATGCAACAAAACTCTTATGTGCAAAGGTATGCTCACAATCGTTGGGCTACTAGGGCGCAGGCACAAAAACGTTATTCAGTAAATCTAGACGAAGCCATTGCAGACCAATGGCAACAGACATACGGATAGGAACTAAATGTTATCTATTGAGCAAATCTCAGCCCGCGTAGAGAACCTACGTGAGCGCTCTGCTGAGCGTGATGCACGCCAACAAGACGTGCTTGCTGTCCGTAAAGGTCAGATTGCTAGCGTATATCCTGATTTCTTTCCTGAAGGTGTAGATGCAAATGTCGTTGCAAATTTTATTGACATTGTTGCACGTGACTTGTCAGAGGTTATGGCGCCTCTACCGTCGGTCAACTGTTCGGCAGCGAATCAGGCTAATGACCGCGCTCGTAAGTTTGCTGACACCCGCACTCGTATTGCTACTAATTATTTTGCTCATTCGGACCTTCAGGTCCAGATGTATACAGGCGCAGACCTATACATCACATTCGGTTTCGTTCCATTCATAATTGAGTTGGACGAAGAAGCAGGGCTGCCGCGTATCCGCATAGAAAACCCAGTGGGCGCTTACCCAGAGTTTGACCGCTATGGTCGCTGCATTGCCTTTGCAAAACGCTACTATATGGCTACTGGAGAACTTGCTTCGCAGTTCCCTGAGTATGCAAATATCTTGCTTGGCAGAGAAATGTACAAGTCAGATATGAACTCACAGTTAGAGGTTGTTCGTTATTATGACGACCAGCAATCTATTCTGTATGTACCAGAACGCAACAACCTAGTACTGTCACAGGCTAAAAATCCTATCGGCAAGATGATGGTTGTAGTAGCACGCCGTCCGTCAGTTGACGGCGAGATGCGGGGACAGTTTGATGACGTACTCGGTATTCAGTTGCTTCGCAATAGGTTCGCATTACTTGCGATGGAAGCAGCGGAAAAATCCGTTCAGTCTCCGATTGTTCTTCCATCAGATGTTAATGAACTGGAGATGGGTGGCGATGCAGTTATCCGCACTGCTAACCCTGCTGGTGTACGCCGTGTTGACCTTAACATTCCACCTGGAGCATTTACAGAACAAGCGCTACTACAACAAGAATTACGTACTGGAACACGTTATCCAGAGGGACGTACAGGAAACATTGATGCCAGCATCATCACGGGACAAGGTGTGCAGGCGCTTATGGGAGGCTTTGATACACAGGTTAAGTCTGCTCAGGCTATCTTTGCTTCATCACTACGTGATGTTATTTCTGTTTGCTTTGAAGTAGACGAAAAGTTTTTTGATTACGAAAAGACTATCCGTGGCGTAGATGCTGGTAGCCCATATCAGATTACATATAAGCCATCTAAGGATATTAAGAAGGATTACTCAGCCGATGTTCGCTACGGAATGTTGGCAGGACTTAACCCAGCACAGGGTCTTATTTTTATGTTGCAAGCACTTGGCGGAGGTTTGATTTCAACAGACCTTGCTATGCGTGAGTTGCCGTTTGGCATTAACGTAACACAGGAGCAAGAAAAGATTGAGATTGAGAATATGCGTAAGTCGCTTGTTCAATCTCTGCAAGCCTATACACAAGCCATTCCACAGATGGCAGTGCAAGGCGGGGACCCATCAATGGTAATCAAGAAGGTTGCTGACGTTATCAAAGCACGCCAGAAAGGTGTGCCTATTGAAGACGCAGTTGAAGAAGTCTTCGCACCAGAATTACCTCCTGCTGGCGCTCCACAGGTTGAGCAACCGTCCCCTGCTCCCGCTGCGCCAGTGGGAGGCGCTCCTACTCAACCATCACTACAAACTTTACTATCCAGCCTTTCGGCTGGTGGAACAGCAAGCGCTAGCGCAAGAACTGCTATTCGGAGGTAGTTATGCCACCGCGTAAAAAGAAACAACCACGTGCTCGTAAACCACGCACTGTTGAGAATGAAGAATATACAGCCTTAGAGATGTATTGCATTTGGCTTAATGAGTATTACAACTCATTGCTAAAGGCTGGATTTAAATCAGATTTAGCGCTGTCATTTGTTATGGATAAAACTTCTTACCCGAACTGGGTTGAATATAAAGCACCTACCGAAGATGAAATTAAAAAATATCTAGATGAGGAGGACGAAGACTAATGACAACTATTAACGAAAAAGTTTCTGGTATTGGTTCTATGTCCGAACGTACTGACCTTAATGTTTCTCAGCAACCAGCGCGTTATATCTCTGGATTACCGCAAGGACAAGGTGAGGCAACATATAATCAGCAGACTGCTATGCCTATGTATGCTACACCGCAGATTGAAGCAGTTGGTATCGGTGCGTTAGATGTAACTCCGATTAGCGCTGAGTCTAAGTACCCTGACCAAGATATTTTAACTGGTGCAAGTTTCAGCAACAAAGGCGATTCTGCTTTGCTAAACCTCCCATATCAGCAACCAACAATTTTAACCACCCTTGGCAAGATTAATCAGAATGACCCTACTGGGGACACAGAATTATTTATGATGATGTTCCAGAATAAAGGTCTTGGTTAATGCCACGTAAAAACTTACTTGACCCATCTATTGCGGAAGTAAGCCCTAATTTTTATAACGCGGCTTTGCAATCGCAACTTTCCACTAGTGAACAACAATTAGTTACGCAAGCAGCGCTGTCCTGGAAAACTGCTAACTCACTAATGAAGTTGGGTAAAGAAAAAGCCCGTAAGCAATTCTTAGAATTAACTCCTGATGTACAAGCCACAATTAGGTATATGTTTCCTAATCGTGAAGAATTTATGCCAGAGCAGAATGCTCTGCAGAGTGGATTCCAGAAAGTTACTGGCGCTTTAGGCGCAGCAATTAAATTTGCTGGTAGTCCCATTATCAGTGCTTTTCAGGCTGCTGAGACCTATGGTCGTGCAATTAATACGCCGTATCAGTTAGAGCAAAAGCGTGAACAAGGCGAGAATGTTTTTAATCTTCGTGTTCTTACCGATACTTATTACGGTAAGAATAACTGGCGTTGGGACCGTGTAGAGGAATACAACAAAAAGTATGGCGTTGCTATGACAACGCTAGCCCGCGCTATTGCAGAGGGCAGAACTCCTGGCGAAGCCATTGATTTGTATGGCAAGTTTGATTCAGATATGTACGCTGCTATTCAGTTTATGAATGACCAACCTAAGCGTTTTGATACGTTTATGAAGTCAGTAAAGATGGATGCACAGGTTTCTTGGGGTAGAGATATTCTTAATAAGTATGTTCCTACAGAAGCGGCAGCCTCTGGTGATACGCTTAATACTAATCACTGGGCAGTTAAATTTACAAAGATGCTTGGCATAGATGTATCTACTAAGAAGGGTCGGCTTAAGGCTAAGAGTCTTGTATCTGGTCCGCTAGATGGTATCTATCAGACAGCAATTGACCCATTGTCATATGTAGGCATTACCCCTGCTGCTAAGGCTGTAACCACAGGTATTCGTGGTGTACAGATGACAGGCGCTGAGGCTAAGACTTTAGTTGGATTAAAACCTAAAGGCGAAAAACTAGCAGACATTTATCAGGTTATTGCAGAACGCAATGGCAATGCTTCTAATGCTATCAAGTGGGCATTTACTCAGCCAGATGTTATTAATCTGTGGGATAACCAACTTGGTCCGCTAATTAAGAACTATGCAGATGCTAATGGCTCTACTGCTAAGGGTGCTGCTTATAACGAAATTGCACAGAACTTTCCAGACTGGGCTAACCGAAGCATTATTAAAGAACTTGCTAGCCCAGATGTAAAAGCCTTTGATGCTGCTGGTGCAGAGAACTTCTTTACAAACATTGATGACTTTAACAGACTATTAACTAGCCGTGTAGATGGTATTAGTTACCGCCGCAACGGCATTCCTTCTGCTAATTTTTCACGCAAGATTGCTACTACTGTAGAAAAAACAGCACGTGCTGTATTCAGTCCTACTATATCTGCAAAGACTAACCCTGAAGTTTTGGCTAAAGTAGATAAAGAGGCTACAGATGTTATGCAGGTTCTTAAAACTGTAGCAGATTCCGATGACACGCTTATTAATCCTAATGTTAATGAGATATTAAAACTTGGCAAGAATGTATCTTTTGTTCAACGTCAAGTTGAGAAGTTAGGCACAGCGCTATCCCGTAGCCCAGGACGTATTCTTTTTGGCGAAGATGCTGCTAAGACATCACAAGATTTTCGTAATCTTGCCAACCTAGCAACAGGAAATGCAAGAATTGCTGATGCTTTAGTTGAGTCTTTCCTAGATGAAACAGTAGAAAACCAGATTACTATTGTCCGTAATCTATATCAGGCTGTAATGACTAAGGTTGGTATGGCTGGTTCGCCTGGTGGCGAAGCGCATATGGCACAAATCCTGTCATCTACCTTCAATGAACTAGGTATGGGCAGCGCAGTACGCACAGAAATACCACTTGACTTTGCAGATGTTATTTCTCCTAGCGCTTTCCGTATGGAAAATGATGTACCTTTGATGACTGGTAAAGGAGTTATTCAACCAAGCCAGTTAACAGAAGGTATTGCTCCACTTCCTTATGATTTAATCTACCAATACGGTGCAGCATCTAAGCGCCAAGCAAAAGGGCAGGCTCTTATTGCCAATGGTGGCGCTATCCGTAATGACATTATTAGAAAATACACAGACTTTTGGGCTAATTTTACTTTGTTCCCACGTTTAGGTGTCCGTTCTGCTATTGATGAAGCGTTCTTTATGTATATGGCAGCACCGTGGTATAACGTCCGCCAATATTTAACTGGCGCTGCTGTTAAGCCAAGCCGTGTTCTTGAATCTATTACTGGTAGTAAGAGTTCTATTGGTATGTATCGCCGTTTGGCTTATAGAGTTCCTGGTCTTGGGCGATTGTTGGACCCAACTAAAAAGATTACACCACAACAACGGTATGAAGTTGTTAAGAATCTGGCTAAAAAAGAATCAGAAAGCCGTGGGTATGACGTTCCAGAGGCTGAAATTGCTATGTCCCTTATCCGTGAGGATGTAGTTAAACAAGCAGAAGAAATTTATGGCGACACGCTTACTCCAGAAATGTGGAGTAATATCCGTAAGTTGATGAAACACAATCCACAAGTGTTGGATTCGGTTGTTAACTCACTGGCTGCTCGTTCTTCTATCTCAGGCAAAATGGATATTGACTTAGTAGACACTATGTTTACGCCAAGCAACCTAAGCAAGGTTTACGAAGACTATGGTTTAACAGCAAGTAAGAAGTTTAGACCTATCAATGTTAGCAAGATGGGTGAAAAACAACAAGCCATTGCCCACTACCGTAACTTTTCTTTACGTTTTCCCTATAACAGTAAGACAATTGCACAGGGAATATATATTTCCCCTGCTACCGCTTTCTTTAAGAACAACGCATTAAAGACAGTTAATGATTTTACTGCTGCTAGAAATGAATTGTTAGAAAAAGTAGGAGTAGCCTATTCTGATGAGATAGGCGGCTTTGCTATTGCTAATGAAGCAGCAGTCAAGGCTTTTAATAATAAGTTTTCGTCTTCTGTTTACAGTCGCCAGCAAGGATTAGGCGAATCTGAGATTGCTCGTTTGCACGTAGAGCGTATGTTGCTAGATATGCGTAATACATTCCACGGTGCACCTAACTCTTTTAATCAAAAATTGCTAGATGCTATTAAAGAAAAGCATAGAGAAATTATTGATTTCCGTATTCAGGCTGGAGCAAAGAAGCGTAAAGGTCTTGTTGATGGCGATGAGTTTGGCGGAGCCTGGGAAAATGCTGCAGCAAGTTTGACATTCAAAGACTTTGAGGATATGACCGTGGGTATGCACCCAATGGGTGAAATAAACACAGACCTTGTAACTATGGGCGAAGTCAAGGATATGAAAATATTTGAAGACAATAGCGGTCTAGACCATATTTTTAGTAAGTTCCAAAACTGGTCTATGGAAGTTATGGATGCACAAGTAACTGGTATGTACCGCCAGAAGGCTTTATGGATTGCATACGATGCAAATATGGGCAGATTAAAACCATATGAAAAAATGCTTTATGAACGCTATAAGCAGGCAAATATTTCTAGTGGTCAAAACATTGGTCAGGCTGAGCGGCACGCAAAAGCACTTGCTGAAAAGCGTGTGACCGAAATTGCTTGGAGACAATCTACAGAAGAAATTTTAGAGTATGTAGATAATCCAAATATCCGAAGCAATATGGCTATTGCTATACGTTCAGTAGGTCGCTTCTACCGAGCAACTGAAGATTTCTATCGCCGTCTATACCGTGTCTTTGGCAAGACACCGCTACGAAGTCTTTACAGATTGCGTCTACTTAATACAGGATTAGATGCTAATGGTGATATTTATGAAGACGACAAGGGCGATAAATACATTATCTTCCCTACAGATACAATTATTAACTCTGCTGTAGAGCCAGTTGTTAGGGCATTTACTGGTAACGAAGACTTTAACATACCTACCTTTAATGAATTGTCTTTAAAGTTAAGACTTATTAACCCTTCTTTTGCTCCAGATGCAGGTTATCCTGCGCTGTCTGGACCAGCAGGTGCTTACAGTACATTAGTCCTTAAGTCACTTGTTGGACAAGTTGTGCCTTTCTTAGAACGATTAGGACTATCTGAAGAAAAAGCAGATGTACTTGAAGCCAAGACAAAAAAGGGTCAAGACATAATTGCCAAAATTGGTTTAGGTAATTTTGCCGATACAACCAACTTTGCTAATGCTGCGATTCCTATGTTTTTTAGTACACTTGGTCAGGCACTAGCAACACTTACAATTGATGAACAAGCAATAAGAGATAATGAATTAAACCGTCAACAAACTAGTGCTGTTATGCAGGCTATGCGTTATTTCCAAGCATTTGGTTTAGGCATTGACGAATCTGCTACTGAAGAAGAAAAATACAAGTATCAGAAAAACCTAAAGATTGCTACCAGCAATATTATTATTGCTAGAACTATCCTTGGCTACATAAGCCCAGGTATGCCTACATTCAAGGAGTCAAAAGACCTACCAGAGTTTTTAAAGAAAGTTGGCATTACAGGATTTAAGGCTGAGTTCTGGGATATTTATGACAGCATTCTTCGCAATCAAGGCGAAGATATTGGCAATGTATATGACCTAGCAGTAGCAACTTACGTAGGAAAAAATCCAGGTAAACTTATTTACACTGTACCCACCACTGAAAAAGAGTGGAAGGTCGTTATTGCTATGACCGACGAAGTTAAAAATTGGGTTAATAGAAATGGAACCTTTGTAGATACCTACAAGGAGATGAGTTATGTCTATGCCCCCAAGACTGGTGAGTTTAATGGCGATGTTTATAATTTCCTTGAAGCAGAAGGTCTGATTAATCTACCTACTTTTGAAGATTACTTAGTTAAACTACAGGTAGCAGTAGATAAAGAAAGATACTTTGAAGTACAAAAACAATTAGAAGAACGTCTTGCTACTACTGGCATTACCCAGGAGCGTAAAGAGTTAATCAATATTGCAGCCAAGACTAAGAAAGATATGACTACTGCTAACCCATACCTTCAGGCTGAGGTCAATGGTTCTATTGCTGAGCAGGGTGCACTAAGGATTAAGTTCAAGGCTTTGTTTGAGGCTAACCAGGATAAGCGCAATCCAGCCGATGCTAAGACTAAAGAGGCTATGCAGATAGCCCTAGAAGAAGTTGCTAACTTCGTAGCCAATGCTACTGATGACTACAACTCCCGTCGTTATGACTTTAGTTCGCTAAAGGAACAGCAACGGGAAGAAGTACAGGCAATCATTAACCAGTTAGCAAAGGCTTACCCAGCAATTAATGAAGCAAACCGAGTGGTATTTAGACCGCTACTTAATTCATTCTCACGAGATGCAGTCCAAGCAGGAGCAGGAAGGTAGTAATGGCAGAAAATAAAGATGTTGCTGGACGTGCTACGTTGCGTCAGAGTGCTAAAGGCACCAAGCAAAAAAGACTAGTTTCTCAACAAGGCGCTGTTGCGCAGAGTAAGTCTCTTGCTAGTGACTTTGGTGGTACTAAGCCTAAGTTCTTTGTATCTTTTGATACTTATGGCAATGTTCGTCAGTTACAGGAAATTGTCGGTAATGAACCAGAACAACGCTTTTTAATTGTAGATGCCAATGGTGTTGATTACGACCTAATCAATGCTGATTCAGTTGTAAAACAAGTCCGTACATATTTTAAAAATAACAAAGAAGGTCTACGTAAGACTCTGTTTGACCTTGGTTATATGACAGAGCGGGACTATACAACTCGTGGTGAACAGGCTTTAACTAGCGGTATTCTTAAAGTAGCCAATGAATATACGGTTGATGTTGTTGATTCATACCGCATTGATGGCAAGACTAAGTTTCCTACATTTACCAGTTGGTTAAAGGGCATTCCTGCTGCTGGTGGTGACGGTGGTGGAGATAGCCAGTATCCAATGCGTGACATTGATATGATGGACCGTGATGTGGTAGAGGCTATTGTTAAAGATGTCTATGCCAAGACTACTGATATGGCTATTGATGATGACTTTCTTAAGCAAGAAACTGACCGCTATATGAATCAGATTGAACAGGGCACACTCACTACCCTTGACAAAAAGGGCGGAGTTAATGTTCGTAAGACAACTAAACCATTTAGCGCAGCGCAGGTAGAAGCAGAGTTGCCTAAGCGGATTGCTGAAGAAAAACCTGGGGCTACAGACCCTAAGAAAAGTTTAGACTTCTTAGCGTTTCTTGATGGAATGGGAGCACAACTAGGATAATGGCTGACATTAATAAGGCTGGCGAAGCAGCCGCTCTTGCTCTTGGTATTACTGATGTAATAATTAAAGCATTTCCAGAACTAGGTCCTATATTTCAGAAGTTTGCTGTGGGCGATATTGCTGAAGCACGTTTAGATTATTACAACTCTAACTACTTTAAGAACTTAACTGGCAATGCCCAGTCACGACAGACTAAACAAAAGACCCAGCCTGGTGTATACGCTCAAGAGTTTGATGCTTGGAAGCAAGCACAGAAGCAAAGACTAATAGCCAAAGGATTCTTAGTAACTCCTGAGATTGAAGCAATGTTTGAGACTTCATATCTTAAAGGTGATACAGATACCCAGTTAGAGATAATGATTCTTAACTCTGGCAAGATGGGTACAAAGATTGGCGGTAGTGCCCTAGGCACGGTTAATGCCCTAAAGACATTTGCAGATGACCAAGGTGTTAATACTATTCTACCCAAGAATTACTGGGATAAAGTATCTATGGGTATTCTAGATGGTAGCCTAACTGATGAAACCATCCAGGAAGAACTTAAAGGTTTTGCTATATCTGCTTATCCTGCATACTCAAAGGGTATCCAAGCAGGTCGTTCATTTGGATTACAAACTTCAGCGCTACGTCAGTTGATTGCTAATACTCTTGAAGTAGATGTAGATACTGTAACTAATGATAACCCAGTATTTAAACAGTTGGCTGGTTATGTAAATCCTAAAACTCAGACGCCAGAAATTGTCCCATTGTGGGAAGCAGAAAAGATTATTAAAAGTCGTGATGAATGGTTGTACACAAAAAATGCACAGCAGACTTTTGATGACCTAGGACTTAGAGTGCTAAGAGATATGGGGTTGGCATAAATGGTTGACAAAGAAGAAATGCGCCGCGCCCGTCAAGCAAGAGAATATGCTGTTGCTGCAAATAAACCAACTTCACTTGCAGATTCTTTAGCAGCGCTTCAAGAAAGTATTCCTACAGGTAAAGCAATTGTAAAAGAAAAAAATATAGAAATTGCTACAATTAAATTTGAGATGGCTGCTAATGAAGGCGATGTTGCTGGTATGACAGCCGCTGCTAAGGAGATTGCAAAAGCATCTGGGTATGGACCTTTCCAGACAAAGACTTTTGTTGAAACAATAGTACAACAAAATACTCCTGCACCTGTTGTAACCTCTGCAAGTACATTTAATCCTTATACTTCAGTAACTACTGTTACTCCAGTAGTTACAAGTACTCCAGTAGTTACCCCTACACCAGTAGTAACCTCTACATCCACAGGTTTAGACGCTGCTACATTGGCATTAATTCAATCATTACAAAGTCAAATAGCCTCATTAACTGCAAATACACAGCAGGCTGCTATAGATAGAGCAGCAGCCGATGCTGCAGCCAAGCAAGAAAAGGCTGAGAATGCTATTGCTGTTCTTACTGATAGATTTACAAGATATGGTTTAGCCAGTTTAGTTCCTAGGATTAAACAGTTGGCTATTAGTGGAGCCAGTGAATCTACAATTACTCTCCAACTACAAGAATCAGAAGAATATAAAACACGTTTTAAGGCTAATCAGGACCGTATTAAAAAGGGTCTTAGAGTTTTAGACCCTAGCGATTATCTAAACATTGAAGATGATTACCGTCAGATTCTTAGAGCCTATGGTCTTAAGCAGTTTGATACTGATGCTTATGTCCAGCAGTTTATTGCTAATGACATTGCAACTACAGAATTATCTAATCGTGTAGTTACTGCAGTTCAACGAGTACAGAACGCTGACCCAGCAATTTTGGCTACCCTTCGTGGCTATTACGGCATTAGTGATAACGACTTAGTTGCCTATGTTCTTGACCCTAATCAACAATATCAAAAGATTGAACGTCAGGTTGCAGCAGCCGAAATCGGTGCAGCAGCAGGGCTGCAAGGTCTTACCGCTGGAGTTACTGTGGCTGAGCAATTGGCTGCACAAGGTATTACTAAAGCACAGGCTCAAAAGGGTTATGCAACTATTGCAGACATTCTACCTACGGCTGAAAAACTATCTGATATTTACAAGGGTACTTTAGATGAGTACCGTCAATCAGAGGCTGAACAAGAAGTATTTAATACCCTTGCATCAGCACAACGTAAGAGACGTGCACTTGCAGAGCGTGAAATAGCAGCCTTTGGTGGCGCTAGTGGTTTAGGCAAGACTGCGCTAGACCAAGCAGCAAGAGGTACATTCTAGATTCCCGACGTGGACCAACCAGCCCCACGCGGTGTATAAGACTGGTAGCAAGAGCCAGCCTGTCAACCCCTGGACAGAACTGTGGCTTGCGACTAACTAACGATAGAAAGGGTGGTTGCTATGAGCAACAACTACTGGGATGAAGAAGACGACGAACAAGATACACCAGACCATCAACTCTCTGGCGATGACTTAGTTAAAAAACTAAGAAAAGCCAAGCGTGCTGATGAGAAGCGTATCAAGGAACTTTCCGAACAACTTGAAGGATTCCTCAAGGAGAAGAAGGAAAAGACCGTCGCAGAAGTCCTAGCAAAAAAGGGAGTAAACGCTAAGGCTGCAAGACTTATTTTGAAAGATGTGCAGGAAGCCACTGAGGAGTCTATTGACTCTTGGCTCCGTGATAACGGAGATTTAATTGGCTACAACCCACAGGTTCAGAATGAAGATACGCAGCAGAATCTTGCGACTTTGCGTCAGCAAGACATTCTTACCCAAGGCGGTATTGCTCCAGACAAAGCCGTAGATTTAGAGCGACAACTAGAAAATGCCGACTCTATTGATGATTTAATGAATCTTCTACGCAATTCCTAATCCGTTCATAGTCACTTGGAGGTGACAACTCAATGCCTAACGCATATACCGATACTGGTGCCTCCTCACTCGGAGGTTCCGTTGGTGGTGCAGGTCTAGTACAGAAGGCGTATGACCGTCTTCTAGAGTTTGCTCTCCGTTCAGAACCACTACTTCGTTCTGTCGCAGACAAACGTCCTGCTCGCCAAGCATTCCCAGGTTCAACCGTTGTTCTACAACGCTACGTTGACCTTGACCCAAAGACCTCTACTCTATCTGAGACAACAGACCCAGATGCAGTAGCGCTCACAACCCCAACTTCCGTCACTATTACTCTTAATGAGTACGGTAACGCAGTTCTCGTAACCCGCGCTCTTGAGTTATTCTCACTCGCAGATGTAGACCCAGCAATTGCAAATATCATTGCATACAACCTTGCTGATTCTATTGATGATGTTGTGTCAACAACTCTTATTGGCGGAACAAACGTAATTTACGGTGGTGCTCGTACTTCTACAGCAACCATCACTGCATCTGATACGATTGACTCAGCAGACATCCGCAAGGCTGTTGCTAAGTTGCGTGCAAATAAGGCTAAGGCTCGCCGTGGCTCTTATTACTGGTGCGGTATTCACCCAGAAGTTTCACACGACCTTCGTGCAGAAACTGGAAATATGGGCTGGAACTTCGTCCACGCACAAACTGCACCTGCTGCAGACAAGATTTGGGCTGGCGAAATCGGAGACTACGAAGGTGCATTCTTCGTTGAATCTTCACGTATCCCATCTGCTAAGGATGGTGCAGACCAGACCGCTCTTGCTACAACTACACCTACTGTAAACGGCGCTTCTGCTGGCTTCACAGTTGGTGTTTCTTCTACTTCAGTAATTGCAACACGTGCTGAAGTTGGAGACAAGATTGCTGCAACAGGTATTGCTTCTGGTACCAAGATTACTGCTATTAGCACATCTGGTTCAACCACAACCATTACTGTAGATACAGCATTTACTGCTGCAGTTACAACTACTCTTACTGTAACTCCAGTAACCCGTGTATTTGATACTCTCCTCTGCGGACAGCAAGCACTTGCTGAGGCTGTTGCAGAAGAACCACACATCGTTATCGGAAACGTAACCGATAAGTTGATGCGCTTCCGCCCAATGGGTTGGTACGGCGTACTTGGCTTTGCACGTTACCGTGAAGAAGCGTTGTATCGTATTGAAACTGGTTCTTCAATCGCTGCTCTCTAGTTGATTGACTCTGGGGGATAGGGCAACCTATCCCTTTGGGGTGAGTTCACTAGGAGGACTTATGACTAATTGGTTATTTAAAACACCAACAGTAGAAGAAGGACCTGCTGGTCAGTCTCGTCTATTTCATTTCTACAAGATAGACCGCGGTATAACTATTGTTAGAGATACCGATGGTGACTATGCACAGGTTCGTTATCTACAAGATAGTGACTATGCAACATATCCTGAGATTTATCAGGGTGGCTATAACCATACTGTAGATGATGCTACTAAAGCAGCGCTTATTGCTGGCAATGTAGGAGTAACAGAAAGTAACTTTACTGCACTATGAAGCACTGGGAATACCATCCAGAGTATGTAGATGGCTGCTTTGGATGCAAGGGGATGAGCGTTCAGATGAACGCAGGTGATGCTGATAGTCGGCGCAATATGCCGAATAAAGCATTTAACGCAGAATTGAATGCCTATAAAGAGGCTAGAGCCCAAGGCATTCAGCCAAATGGAACTTCTATGGCGAAGATTCAAGAGGCAGTCAAGGCTAGTGAAGTATTAGGTAAGCCGTATAACGGCAACAAGATGCCACCAGCCAAGTCAATCAACAAACAAACAGCAGCAGTGATGAAAGAAATAGGAGCATAACTATGCCAATGGTAAATGGAAAGAAGTTCCCTTACACAGCAAAAGGCAAGAAGGCAGCCAAGTCTTACGCTATGGGCGAGAAGATGGAATCAAAGGCTGAAAAGAAAATGGAAATGAAGATGGGCGCTAAAAAGATGGCAGCCAAGAAAATGAAGAAGGCTGCTTCTAAGAAGAAGAAGAAATAACTATGCCAGGCAGAATTAGACCAGGTATGACAGCCAAGGAAATCAAACAAAAGAATGCTGCTGCTGATGAGAAAAAGTCTCAGATGGCAGAAGATTTATTTCAGAAGATGATGGACCAAGGCAAAGTAACCCCTGGCAATATCCGTAAGATTAAAGAACAGATTGCTAAAAAGACTGGTGCCTACCCGTTAGGAGCAACCAACTGATGAAAGCAAAAAAAGGAATGGGATTCAAAAAAGCCCAATCACAAATTGCCAAAAAACAGGGTATCTCTATGGAGCGTGCAGGAGCAATCCTTGCGGCTGGTGCTCGGAAAGCCTCAGCAGCAGCCAAGAAGAAGAACCCAAACCTCAAGAAGGTTAAAGGCAAGGCTAAGAAGAAGTAATGTCATCAGGAAAATACAAACCGCACCGCGGATTTAATTCTGTTCAAATCAAAGACGGCTACGTGGTGCGGTTAAACAAGAATGGAACAGTAAGAGCAGTACTAGGAAAGTATGGGGAATATGGCAAAGAAAGCGGACCCAAGGCTTAAGAGGGCTGGTGTATCTGGTTTTAATAAACCAAAGCGTACGCCTAATCACCCAACTAAAAGCCATATCGTAGTCGCCAAGTCAGGCGACCAAGTTAAAACAATCCGATTTGGTGAGCAAGGCGCTAAGACAGCAGGTGCTCCGAAGGCTGGAGAGTCAGACCGTATGAAGAAGAAGCGTGCATCTTTTAAGGCACGTCATAGTAAAAATATTGCTAAGGGCAAGATGAGTGCAGCCTACTGGGCAGACAAGGTGAAGTGGTGAAGAAAGCATTCTGGGATAAGAAGAACCCAAAGAAGACATCTAAAAAATTAACACCAGCACAAAAGGCTGCAGCAAAGAAACGTGCTAAAGCAGCGGGACGTCCATACCCCAACCTTGTAGATAACGCAGCAGTACTAAAGAAGAAAGGCAAGTAATGGCAACAGGCACAGCAGGTAGTTCATTTACTAGCGAGTTGAATAGGCTTGCTAATGGTGGGACATATCCAGCAATTGCAGACTATGTAGCACCAGTTCAGGCTGCTAATGAGTATGCAGGCACTACTGGACTAGCGTTGCTTGGTGCCTTGAATAAAGCCGCAGATGCTAACCGCCAACCAGATGACTATAAAGCACTGGGCGGAATCTGTAATGAACTCGCTGGGACAACAGACCTTTCCCCTACTGACGCTTTAAGGAGCATTAACCTATGACATATACCTTGGCGCAGATGATGGACGAAGTCCAGATTAACTTATCTGGATATACTTATCAGCAAGACCGCTCTACATATTTGACTGCTGCTGTCACTACTTTAACTTCCCCTAGTTCTTCGCCGCTAATTCTTAGCCTAGGTTCTACGCAAGATGTAGGCAAAGGTGTTATTGAGATTGATAGTGAATTGCTATGGGTAGACTCAGTAGACCGTGTTGCTAATACTGCAACTATCTCACCATACGGACGTGGCTATCTGGGTACCACTGCTACCACCCACGCTGTAGATGCAAAGGTAACTGTTAGCCCAATCTTCCCACGGGCAAGTATTCAGAAGGCTATTAATGACACTATCCACGCAGTTGGTGGTGCAGTCTTTGCCACAAAGCAAACCACATTCACATATAACGCTGCTGTAACCACCTATGAATTTGAGAATCTTAGTATTGAAAATATCCTTGCTATTTCTTGGCAAGACATTGGTCCTACAAAAGAATGGATACGTGTCAAGCGTTGGGATTTTGACCCATTTGCAGATGTAAATACTTGGGGTTCTAATAGCCAGACCATCACTATTGGTGATGTAATTATTGCTGGTAGAACTGTCAAAGTTATGTATGCAACTAGCCCATCGGTCTTTACTTCTACTAGCCAGGACTACACTACACAAACTGGATTACCAGAAAGTACTAAGGATGTAGTTATTCTTGGTGCTGCATACAGATTATTGCAATACCTAGACCCAGCCCGTGCTGCCCAGTACAGCCCACAGGCTGATGAGATTGATGCGAAGCGCCCATTTGGCGCAAGCAATACCGCTGTCCGTCAACTCTTTGCGCTGTATACACAGCGTCTTAATGAGGAGCGGAGTAAGCAACAGAACCAGTATCCCCCACGAGTTCACTACAGCGCCCGATAGGAACATAAATGACCACACGCCAATACTCATCCCGCTCTCAGCAGACTACGCTGACTGGTGCCATTACATCTGGCGCTACGTCTATGACTGTAGTATCTGGTTCAGCATTACTAGGTGGTGTAACAATCCCTGCTGGTCGCACCTTTACATTAGTAATTGATGTTGATACAGCACTAGAAGAAATTGTAGATGCTACGGCGGTATCTACTAATACCTTTACAATCACACGTTCTATAGATGGTTCTTCGGCGCAAGAACATTCTGCTGGTGCAGTTGTCCGACATATGGCAATTGGTCGTGATTACAGAGATGCCAATCTCCACGCAGAGGCTGATGCTTCTTACAATGATGGCGGTGGTAGCGCCCACGCAATGCACGGCATTGGCGCTGGTGAAGGCGTAGTAGTTGGAACTTTGAAGACTCAGACTCTAACCAATAAGACTCTTACAGCACCAACAATCTCTGACCCAGTATTTACTGGAACACCAACTACTCCTTCTTCTATCGTCTTTGAAGGAACAAACGCAGACCCTTATGAAACTACCCTGACTGTAACAGAGCCTACTCAGGACAATACAATTACCTTGCCTGATACAACAGGCGTAGTAGTCATTGATACAGCAACACAAACCCTGACCAATAAAACTTTGACAAGCCCTGTAATATCAGGTACGCCAGTAATTACAGGTCTGTCCTCAGCAGGTATGGTTGCTTCCTCTGCTACCCCTAAAGATTATGTAGATAGCATCCTTGGCTCTGCCACGGCTGCAGCAACCTCAGCAGCATCGGCTGCTACCAGTGCTGCCTCTGCCGCTACAAGTGCCTCTAGCGCCTCTACAAGCGCTTCTAACGCCCTAACTAGCGCCAACAGTGCATCTACCTCAGCCACAGCAGCAGCCACCTCTGCAGCCTCTGCAGCGACTTCTGCTACGGCAGCGGCTACCAGTGCTACTAGCGCTGCAGCAAGTGCAACGGCTGCTTCTACCTCTGAGACTAATGCAGCCACATCGGCTTCATCGGCAGCAACTTCAGCCTCATCGGCTTTAACTTCTGCTAACTCAGCAAGTACATCTGCTGCCTCAGCATTGACTTCGGCTAACAGCGCTGCAACCTCTGCCTCTACTATGGCAGCCAGCGTTGCTGCTGCTGCTACATCTGCAGCCAGTGCTGCTACCAGCGCTACTGCTGCTGCAACTAGCGCAACTAGTGCTGCTACTTCAGCATCTTCGGCTAGCACCTCTGCGTCCAGCGCTTTGACTTCTGCTAACTCTGCTGAAGCATCAGCCATTACGGCTGCTGCATCTGTGGCAACTATTGCAGGGTATGCAACAACAGCATCTAACTCAGCATCTGCTGCTGCTACTTCGGCTACATCCGCAGCAACATCTGCTTCAAGTGCAGCCACTTCAGCAACTGCAGCAGCGACAAGCGCTGCATCTGCTGCTACATCAGCAACAAGTGCTGCTGCTTCTTATGATGAATTTGATGATAGATACCTTGGTGCTAAGTCAACACCACCTACGCTAGACAATGACGGTAATGCACTTATTACTGGTGCTCTATATTGGAACACAGTCAGCAATGAAATGTTTGTATGGAGTGGAACTGCTTGGGGCGGTATCTCATCTACTGCTGCTTTGTTCCGCTATCGCTACACATTAACTGGTGGAGAAACCAGCGTATCTGGTGTAGATGACAATGGTAATACTCTTGCCTACCTAACAGGCAAAGAGCAAGTATACCTTAATGGTGTACTTATGGTTCGTGCTCAGGACTACACAGCAACTAACGGCACAAGCATTACTGGCTTTAGCCCAGCCCTTGCTGCATCTGATGTCATTGAGATTATTACCTTTACAGCCTTTGATGTTGCTACTGCAATTCCTAACTCACTCTTTGATGCTAAAGGTGATTTACTGGTAGCAACCAGCGCAGATACCCCTGGCAAGTTAACAGTTGGCACTAATGGATATTTCCTCAAGGCTGACTCAAGCACCGCAACTGGATTAGTCTGGGCTGCAGTACCAGAACCAGATTTAACTTCTGTTGAAATAATGTCTATAATGGGAGCATACTAATGACAAAAGCAAGAACGCTTGCGGATAACTTTGCCGCAGATATAAACGGGATTACCGCGGGTACAGGTATTACAGGTGGTGGCACATCGGGTACCGTAACCATTACCAATGATATGGCTACTACTATCACAGCCAAAGGTGATTTACTAGCAGGTACTGGTAATGCAACCTATGACAATCTTGCAATAGGCAACAACGGCGACACACTCCTGGCAGATAGTTCCGCCTCAACGGGACTTCGTTGGCAAGGCAATTTCGCCGCTGGGAAGAATAAGATTATTAACGGTGATTTCAACATTAACCAAAGAGGATTTACTTCTACAACTTCCACATTTGGTTACAATTTTGATAGATGGACATTTGCTAGAACTGGCGGTAGTTTAACTCTTTCGGCTGAAACTTTCACTCCTGGAACTGCACCTGTCGCTGGTTACGAAAGCAAGAATTTTGTGCGTTGTGCTATTAGCGGACAGTCGGCAGCGGCTGATAGATTTATATATTCACAAGCAATTGAATCAGTGCGAACATTTGCTAATCAGACAATCACAGTGTCATTCTGGGCAAAAGCATCAAGCGGAACTCCGTCCGTTGCTGTCAGCGTAGTTCAAACTTTTGGAAGCGGCGGTTCACCTTCTGGGGATGTTCAAACTGCTGGTGGCAAAACAGCAATTACTACATCTTGGGCTAGATATTCTGTAACTTTTGCGGTTCCCTCAATCTCTGGCAAAACAATCGGAACAGCAAACGACGATGCTCTTAATGTTAGATTGTGGACTTCTGCAGGAACAGATTTCAACGCTCCCACGAACTCATTAGGTATTCAAAATGCAACCATTGATTTTTGGGGCGTTCAGGTTGAAGCAGGCTCAGTAGCAACCGCCTTCCAAACTGCAACAGGCACACTCCAAGGGGAGTTGGCGGCTTGCCAGCGTTACTATTACCGCCAAACCGCTAACAACCTTTTTGCTCAATTTGCGATTGGAACTTGCTACACAACGGTTAATGCTTTTGGATTTGTTCCCTTAGGTGTAACAATGAGAGTAAAACCATCATCTGTTGATTACTCAACATTAAGGATTTATGATGGTGGGTCTGGTTATACTGTTACTGCACTTGCATTGAATGCTGACCTATCAGGAAATACAAACGGAGCAGTAGAAGTAACTGTAAGCGGAACTTTAACCGCAGCAAGAAATGCTTTTTTGCAAGCCAATGGTAATGCAACTGCCTACCTCGGATTTAGTGCGGAGTTATAAAAATGGAAAACATTACATTTATTGAAGTTACAAGCCCATTTACTAATGAGGTTACAGAACACGCAATCATTGACCGAGGCAACGGGGAATTTACCTCAATGCCTAAGTCGGTATGGGACGAATTGGAAGCCGCTAAAGAGGCACAATCTTTATAGAGTATGACAACTAACAGAAAGGTATGTAGTAACTAATGGCTACAACATCTAAGGTACTGGCTCGCACAGCAGCAGCCACTACAAGCGCAACCCTATACACCCAACCAAATACCTCAACCATTACGGTTGTCACAAATGTATTGGTAACTAACACCACTAGCAGCACGGCAAACTTTACTCTTGCTTTTGCTGGCACAACCTCAGCCTCATCAGTATCTGTTGGTGCCTATGACACTACAGTCATTGACTTAAAGCAGGTAATTCCAGCATCTAATCCAGCAGCAACCATCACTGGCTCTGCTTCTACTACTGGTGTTAACTTTCACATCAGTGGAGTGGAGATTGCCTAACAATGGGAGTCTATAAATTATCTGCTAACTCTGTAAAGAACGGCAGAACTATCTATGGGAGTATGCTGGCAGGTAATCCTGTTTATGAACCTCCTGGTGACTTTGAGTCCATCGCTACTGTCACCGTTGGTTCAGGTGGAAGTTCTAGTATTGAATTTACTTCAATTCCTAGCACATATACACACTTACAAATAAGAGCATCTGTTCAACTTTCTGGTTCTGATAATTGGAAGTTGAGGATAAATTCTGATAGTGGCTCTAATTATGCGTATCATTATTTATTTGGCAGTGGAACCGCAGCAAGCGCTGCTGGCGGTGCAAGTCAAACTGAAATCCCTGGGACTTATGTAACTAATTCTGCAAATGTTTTTGCAGTAGTAGTACTAGATATTTTAGATTATGCCAATACAAATAAATATAAAACAACTCGTCTTTTGACAGGTATTGACACTAATGGTGGTGGAAATGTTGCGCTTTATAGTGGTTTGTGGCAAAACACTAATGCAATAACAAGCCTCGCATTTAGTAAATTTTCTTCTGGCAGTATTACCCAATACTCACACTTCGCCCTTTACGGCATAAAAGGAGCATAGCCAATGGCAATTACTTATGAGCCGATAGCAACGACAACGCTTTCAACTGCTACTGCAACTGTAACATTTTCTAGCATTAGTGGTAGTTATACTGATTTGGTTTTGGTTGCTAACGGAAGAACTAGCGCTGATGGTATCTATGTAAATCTTCGTTTGAATAACGATACAACCAACACTTTATCGGCTACTCGTTTATTAGGCAATGGTTCTTCCGCTTCTTCAAGTCGCGCAACAGCACAAAATCTCCTGTCTTTGACACCCAATACCGCTTGGGATACTACAAATCCAGGAACAATTATTGTTCAAATACAAAACTATAGTAATACCACAACAAATAAAACTATGTTGGTCAGAGGAAATATAGAACGACCAGGTGTCGGTGGTGAAGTATCAGCAATAGTTGGTATGTGGGCTTCTACTGCTGCAGTAAATAGAGTTGATTTTATTACAGGAAGTTCTACTTTTCTTGCTGGCTCAACCTTCACTCTCTACGGCATAAAGGCGGCATAATGGCAAATACTTATGAGGCAATAGCCACAGTAACAGTTGGTAGCGGTGGGGCGGCTAATATAGACTTTCAAAGCATCCCTGCGACTTATACTGATTTGGTAATAAAGTTATCAAGCAGAACCGATAGAGTTGCAACAAACGCTGATTGTTTTATTAAATTTAATAATGATGCAAGCAACCTTACTTTGAAAAAGTTATATGGTGCAGGCGGTGCAGCAAGTACTGGTTCTTCAAGTTCACCTGCTGGTGGTATTGGAACTTCTAATGGCTCTACTAATACAACATCTGCTTTTGCAAATACAGAAATTTACATCCCAAATTATACAAGTAGTAATAATAAAAGTTATTCAGTAGACGCTGTGCAAGAATCAAATGATGCGAGCGCACCCATTTATGCTACTTTAATTGGTGGGCTATGGTCTAATTCTTCAGCAATCAATAGAGTAACACTTTATATTGAAGAGTCTAAAAATTGGGTTCAATACTCAACCGCCACCTTATACGGCATTAAAAACTCCTAACGAAAGGAAAACAATGACACAACATAAACTCGTAGTGGACTGCTCAACAGGAGTCACCACTGAGGTAGAACTTACTGCTGAAGAAGTAGCACAGATGCAAGCAGATGCTCAAGCATACGCTGATGCAAAGGCTGCAGAAGATGCAGCACTAGAAGCAAAGGCAGAAGCCAAGGCTTCAGCACAGGCTAAACTTGCAGCACTCGGTCTAACCGCAGAAGAAATCGCAGCACTAGGCAAGTAAAGAAAGCAAGGGGACAATGATACAAAAGAATGAAACTGTAGCAATCGGCTGGTGTGACAACGGCACAACTGACGGCAAGTTTACCGAAGGGTTAATGACAGCAGTAATCACTGGCGGTGCCAACGGTATGCCTATCCACACCAGTATCCGAGTCCAAGGCAATCAGATTGGCAGACAACGCCAAGTACTCTTTGACCATTGGGCAGATAAGATTAAGACTGACTGGCTACTGTGGGTAGATTCAGACATAGTCCTTAGCCTAGATGCTATGGCTAAACTGTGGAAGACAGCAGACAAGATAGGCAAGCCTGTTGTATCAGGTGTCTACTTCATCTCTAAGGAGAATGAGGGTAGCCTAATGAAACCATTTCCAGTCTTGTTCAATGATGTATCTGAGTATCAGATTCAGTACATCCATCCGCTACCTGACAACGAAGTTATCAAGATTGATAATGCAGGATTTGGTTTTGTCTTAATGCACAAGTCAATCATTCCTAAACTCCGTGAGGCTAACCCTGGTAAGGGTATGTTTA
>Ga0209990_10000493_pt1 | contig 38476 bp, 30 predicted proteins | sample NOAtaG_6_FD_187304 | JGI IMG/M metagenome (GOLD analysis project Ga0209990, IMG submission 187304) | Freshwater lake microbial communities from Lake Erie, under a cyanobacterial bloom - NOAA_Erie_Diel5S_2200h metaG (SPAdes) (version 2) | ecosystem: Environmental > Aquatic > Freshwater > Lake ...
ATGAAATGAGTGAATTGATTACTGTTTGGGTCCTAAGCGTTCAACTTTGGACTGATCAACCAAATAAAATTAATTTTGTATATAATAAAGAATATCCAACTTATGAAGAATGCATATTAGCAAGAGAAGAATGGACAAAACAAAAAGACCATACAGTATTATGCCTATTAAAAACAACACCAATTAAAAATGAAATATCTAAGTGACATTCCAATCTTAAAGGATCATTATGGTCAAGAATTTACTTGGAATCAGCATCCAACTGACCCTATGATTTTCGTGATTTATCATTGGGGTAAACCAGTAATGAGTTTCTTCTTAGGAGAAGCGATAGAATCCGCAGGATATAAACATGTAATGCAACATATTGATGACTGTAATAGAACCCCTTGGTTACATCGTTGGCATAAAGAAAGAAAAGATTTTGAATACAAGGATGTTGTTGATATACTTACGAAAGACTATGAGTAATGGCTAACCATATTATGATTGATATTGAAAGCCTTGACACAAGTCCTTATTGTGTTATACTTACTATTGGTGCAGTAAGATTTGATCCACGGGGTGATGGTATTGTAGAAAAATTAGAATTACGACCAACTTTAGAAGATCAAACTGAAATATACAATCGTGTAATTAATGACGATACTATCAGGTGGTGGGGTACACAAAATCCTGCAGCATTAGAAGAAGCAATGGGTGATTATGGAAGAGAATCTCTTAAAGATTGTATGGAAAAACTGTACAAGTTTTGTTGGAATCGGCAAGCAGTTTGGAGTCATGGTGCTCCATTTGATGTTGTAGTAATGGAAACTGCTATGCGACAGACGTTAACAGATAGGCCCAATCCTATTCCATGGCCTTTTTACACAGTCAGAGATACTAGAACATTGTTTGAGGTAGCAGGTGTTAGTTTAAAAGATAAAAAGTATGCAACTAAAACTACACACAAGGCAGTAGAAGATGCTGAGCATCAGGCATTGGTTGTACAAGACGCATATAAAAAGTTAATGGGTAAGGGTTTTGCTTTAAAATGACATTTAAATCAGATATTGACATTGACTTTGGTAATCGTGAGTTGATATTAGAACACATCAAACATATTTCTGCAGCCATGCGCAATGTAACTCCCATGCGTAAACACAATACTGGTGTGTATGTGACAGAAGTGCCATATGATGCATTAAATGATATGGCAAACATAGATTATACTGAAGCAGAAGATCGTGGTTATGTAAAATTAGATTTTCTAAACGTACATGTATATCAGGATATTAAATCTGAACAAGAATTAATTGAATTGATGAAAGGGCCTAACTGGAATCTATTAAACGAAAAGGAGTTTGTTGAACAATTAGTTCATTTGGGTAATCACTTTAATAACTTACAGAGAATGCCAGAACCAGTTGACAGTATACCTAGACTTGCTATGTTCCTAGCCTGTATACGCCCTGCTAAAAAACATTTGATAGGTAAACTTTGGAACGAAGTTGCACAGACAGTATGGGATAAAACGGATGATGGATATAGTTTTAAGAAAAGTCACAGTGTCGCATATGCACATTTAGTAGTTGTGCATATGAACTATCTTGAAAAATTAGGGCATACGTTGAACTAACGTAATACTCCTGCGTTTAGTCTTTTTCTTATGTAGATCACTCATACTACATACAGGACCATGTATAATCTCTAAACTTTTATTATTAAAAGTCCTTAAATAAATTTTAAATGGAGTCCATTCTTCTCTTAGGAACATATTGATAGGGATAAGTCTGTTGCTTTCCCACCACCATATTTCCCCAAGTTCAAGAAATCGTTCTCTAAATTCATTTTGTACTATTGATCCATAATCATATATGGTAGTTACAATATCGTCACGATTTTGAATGATTCCTACATAGTCTTGGCCTGAATAGGAACAGACAGTAATGAATGGATGATTTTCAGATAATTTTTTAAAAAATTCGTTGTGCATTTTCTTCTAATTCTTGGAATATTTATCGGATATTTTATCCGAAATAATTATTAACCGCATAGCATATTTATATTGAATAAATAAACAAAAGGACTACAAAGTGTACTCAACAAGCGTTTATAATTATACACCAAAATATCAAGTTGTTCTATTTGACGGGGATTCACCTAGGAGATATCAGATCGTGTACGCAAAAAATTTGACCCTAAACAAAGGGGTAGACAATAGAATTCAATTTCAGTTTCTTAATCAGGAGCAAAAACCGATTGATTTAACGGGGAAAGATATAACTTTTCGTTTTATAAATTCAGATGGAACAGGGGTAGATATTCAAAAGACGGTTAATCCAACACTACCTTTAAAGGGTTTAGCTAATCTAACAATAACTCAAGCAGAATTAATGGAAATTGACGCACAGATCGGTAGTTTTAGCCTAGATATAGTTGAAGGTAATTTAGTATTACCTATATTCACTAATAGCGAAGCAGACGCTAGGGGAGTGTGTCAAGTAATGGATAGTATACTTCCCAAACATGTACCTAGTACACAAGTAACTATACCTTCTCATGGTAACGTATCCAATACAGGCAATACGTATTACAGTAGCGTATTGGGGTTAAGTGGGGCAAGTAAGTTAACGATACAAACGGCATTGAGTAACTATTCAGGTAACATTAACGTTCTTGGATCAACAGACGTAGATGCAAACTGGTACACTATTGAAACTTTGGGTACTTTCACAGAAGAATCCGCAACACTCGGTACTACCATAACTGGATTTCATCCTTATATACAATTGCAATTCACCTCAACAGGTGGAAATGTCTCAAATATTTTGGCTAGATAATATACCAATCTATTGTATTTTTGATACATAATGTACTATAATGATAGTATGTTTGATATCCTAACAATTCTTCCGAACAAAAAGAAATTAACCCAAAGTGGTTGGTACAGTTTCAATGCTATATGTTGCGATAAGCGAGGCCATAAACCAGATAAACGTCATCGAGGCGGAATAAAATTTGACGGGACAAACTGGACTTATAATTGTTTCAACTGTTCGTTTAGTTGTCACTATGAATTAGGTCGTAGCATATCAAAACGCACACGTGATTTGTTAAAATGGTGTGGAGTTGATGAAACACAAATTCAACGATGGAACATTGAAAGTCTACAAAACAAAGACCTACTAGACTTCACTAAGAAATTCAAAAAAGAAAAACCATTAGAGTTCAAGCCTAAAAAATTACCAGATTGTGAATTGCTTGATGAGTCTAATCCTTTACACAAAAAACATATTGATTATCTTATCAGTAGAAAAATAAATTACTATGAATATGAATTTTATGTGACTCCACATGACGAAGGTAGAAATTCTAACAGAGTAATTATTCCTTATTATTACAACGGGGAAATAGTAGGTCATACAAGCAGATTTTTAGATGACAGAATACCTAAATATATCAATGATCAACAACCAGGATATGTATTTGGATACGACTATCAGGGTAAAGATTGGCAAATTGCACTATTAATGGAAGGTATTTTTGATGCTCTTAGCATTGATGGATTAGCATTAACACATAATACCATTAATGACGATCAAGTTAAGTTAATTAAACAACTTAACAAAGAAATTATTTTCGTTCCAGATAGGGACAAGACTGGCTTAGATTCTTGTGAAAGAGCATTGGAAGTAGGGTTTAAAGTTAGCATTCCAAATTGGGACACAGGCATCAAAGATGTTAATGATGCAGTGATAAAATACGGAAAGCTACCTACATTATTAAGTATAATACAAAGTGCAACAACAAGTAAAATAAAAATAGAAATGATGAGGAAACGAATTGGTAACTGATTATAACATAGATGTGCAGAAACTTTTCTTGCGTATGATGATCACGAATGGTGAATTATACACTAGAGTTTCAAATATAATGAATGCTGAGAATTTTGATAAATCATTGAGACCAATTGCAAAATTTTTTCAACTACATTCAGAAAAGTATAACATACTGCCTGAACAGGATCAGGTATCAGCCACATGTGGAATAGAAATTGAACCGATACCAGAATTATCACAAGGTCACTTTGAATGGTTCTTAGACGAGTTTGAAAAATTCACACGCAGACAAGAACTAGAAAGAGCTATCCTAAAAGCAGCAGACTTATTAGAAAAAGGCAATTACGACCCAGTTGAAAAATTAGTCAAAGACGCAGTTCAAATCAGTATAACAAAGGATATGGGAACTGATTACTTTGCTGACCCACGTGCTAGATTGATGGCATTAAAAAGTAACAACGGACAAATAAGCACAGGTTGGCCTACAGTTGACAGTAAACTATATGGTGGCTTCAACAGAGGTGAACTACAAATTTTTGCAGGTGGCTCAGGATCAGGTAAGAGTTTGTTTATGCAGAATCTTGCAGTCAACTGGAGTCAAGCAGGATTAACTGGTATCTATGTATCGTTAGAACTTAGCGAAGGACTATGTTCTATGCGTATAGATAGCATGATGACAGAAACTAGCAGCCGTGATATTTTTAAAAGCATTGATGACATTGAAATGAAGGTCAGAATGTTGGCAAAGAAAGCAGGTAAATTACAAATCAAGTATTTGCCGGCACAGAGTACAGTAAATGACTTACGGGCATATTGTAAAGAGTATGAGATTAAGACTGGTGCAAAGGTAGATTTTCTTTGTATTGATTATCTTGATCTCCTTATGCCAGTCAGCGCAAAGGTCAGCCCCTCAGACTTGTTCATTAAGGACAAGTATGTTTCGGAAGAATTGCGTAACTTGTCTAAAGAATTGAACGTGCTGCTAGTTACAGCTAGTCAATTAAATCGTAGTGCAGTTGAGGAGATTGAGTTTGATCACAGTCATATTTCAGGTGGTATCAGTAAGATTAATACAGCAGATAATGTGTTCGGTATCTTCACAAGTCGCAGTATGCGTGAGCGTGGGCAATATCAGATTCAGCTTATGAAAACACGTAGTAGTTCAGGAGTAGGTCAAAAGATTGAACTGGAGTTTAATGTAGAAACTCTTAGGATTACAGATCCAGGTGAAGATGGGCAATCTGCAAGCACAAAATACAATAATCCACAGCCAAGTCCTAATGATATAATATCAAGATTAAAGCCCTCAAGTAATGTGTCCCCTACACATAACAGTGAATTACAGGATGTTGTTCAGGATGTTCCTAAAATCAATGCAGATGTACAAGGTGCAAGATTAAAAGCTATGCTTAACAGCCTGAAAAAGTGATAAATATATTTAGGAACCTATCATTATGGAACGCAAAACCCGTAGTTTATTAGAAGAATTAGAAGCACTAGGCAATAATCGTGACACTAAGCACATTATTGAAAGCCGTGCCCATAATATTATCACAAGTGCTATTAATTTAGTAGAATTGATAAACAAGCACTATGATTCTGACAAAGCAGCCATCTTAGAGAAAAAGCTGTTAAGTGCAATTAAGAGCAAAGATTCTGAACGTTTTACAAAAAGCATAAGAAAATGAAACTTCAAGATGTCGATAATACCGTGAATGAAGCAGTACTGGATCTTGTCAAGGGAGAGGTACAGCCTGTAACCTCTAACATGGGTAGTCAAAGTAATAGAAGATACTCCCAAAACGTACTAGCTAAAACAAACTTTCGAAATATCTTTGTCCGTAAAATGATCGGAGTTTTACAAGGACTTTGGCCAGAAGTTGTACAGCGACAAAATGAATTACAACGGGATGCAGAATACGTTCAGGCGCAAATGCAAGCTAAAAACAAAAACTTTCAGTTTGGAGCGAACCCGGCTGCAAGAGAAGCTGATCGTGTTGCGGCCCAAACACCCCAGCCCGGTACTATACAAACTGAATCATTATATTTTGATAAGATGTTAGCAGAGATATTGTCCGAAGCTCCTGCCCCGCCGCAGCAGCCCCCGCAGGTTAAGAAACTTACGATGTCGGACTACATGGTTAAGGTGATTCAGCAATATATGCAAGGGGTAGATATTTCAAGTAGTATGAAGCAAATAACTGATCTTGCAAAAAATGTAGAATTAACGTATCAGCAAAATGCCGGTGTTCCAGCACTCAGAAAATTGGGCGATCTTTTATATGATTTGGCTGCTGCCCAAAAAGCAAAAACCCAACCCCCAGCAAGTGAGCCTGAGCCAATTAGCGATGAAGTGAATAACATAATTGCTAAGTTTCAGCAATTGGACCAAGAAGAAAAGAAAGAATTACTTGCTTATCTTCAAAAACTTGCACCAAAATAACTATAACAAGCCCATTTTTTTACTAAAGGACTAAATAAAAGTAGAGCCTTTGCGCTCACATTTTATAAGGAAAAGATATTATGGCACAATTTACAAAAGTAAGCGGCGACTTTCAGCCAGTAATGAACTATGATGCATCTGGTTATACAAAAGGTGCATTAAATGCAGTAACAAGTGGTGCTTCAGTACAACCACAAGGTCCTAAATTAGACTTCTTCACAATTGAAGGTGCTAACATTGATAACGCAAGTACAGAAAGCGGAAACATTGCTTTAATCGTTCAAGCTATTCAACAATTAGCAACTATTCATATGTATCAGTGGACTGATGCAGGAGCTAACGGTACACTAGCAGTTGCAGTTTATCCAACACAAGCTTTCTCAACAGACGGTTCAGTTGGTGCTAATTTAACAGCAGTGTGTCAAGCAGTTGTAAGTTCAGTTATCACAAGCAACTCAGCAACATTCACAAGTACACAGGCTTAATAAGTCTTATACTAATAAAGACCCGAGAATTTCTCGGGTTTTTTTACCTCTATAAATAAGTGTATGACAAAAATCAGATGTTTTACTTTGTTTGATATTACTAAAACAAATGTTACAAATAAAAAAAGCTTATTAAATGCGACTACAGTAGAGGCACTAGATTGGCAAAGTAAAAGAAACACTCAATGTAATTTAGATACTGTTATACAGGTAGTATCCTTAAGGGCGCAGCCTGAAAACATTACGGATCCAGTTAAATTAGTACTTGATCCTGAGAAACTTGAGAACTTTGGATTTTTGTATTCAACAGAAGAACCTAATTCTTGTTGGGCTTTTGAGTTTTCCGTAAACTATAAAAGCGTATTTTCTGACGGACATGATGATTTGGGATCACTTTACACAGACTGCGATTTAGTTCCAATGATTAAAAATGACAGAAATTACATCCAGATGCCCAGTTTTTTAGATACTAGCCCTGAGCTTAGAAACATTTATTTTGAGGTATTGTCCGATGACTGACATAGAATTACTTAGGGCTATTCAAAAAATCATAGACCCGAACACTGTTAATAACATTAAAAAATTCGTGATTATACAGGAAAATAACGGGTATAGGGTCTTTGAAAAGTATCTGATTACCAAAACAAATGCAGGTTTTAAAGTCACTAAATTGTACAATGATACAGAACACAGATTTTTAACATTGAAAAATGCATTGACTTGGTGTACTTTGGACAACAAAAATTTAGTTGTAGAGTCACAAAGGGTAAAATTCTTAGATAGTCAAATAACTGGATTATCCATGTCCTCTGCACTAATTGAACGATATCTGAAAAATGTTAAAGATAAAGACAAAAAATTTATATACTCAAATAAATTAGTTGAAAATAAACTAAAACAGGATAGACTAACGATAGAAATGACAGATTTCAGTCAAAAAGCAAGAAGATTTCAAATGAATTGGCTAGGCACTAGTTCCTATAAATAATTGAAATCTTGATAAATACTATACATCTTTGGGAATTACTATGAAACTTACAGAATTTAATCAAAAACCTTACGCAATGGCCAAAAAGGCTTTAAGAGAAAACTTTAATACCGATCTTCCGATTGAGAAGCTAAGCTTGTCACAGACAAGAAACATGCTCGGTAAAGTAAAAAACTTAATCAGCGAGGTAAAAGAAACTGATAAATCCTATTCCAGCGAAAATAATCCACAGTATCTAAAACTAGTGTTTATGGAACAAGCATTATCAGACTATTATACTGAACTAAAAGAAGCACCAAAATATAACAGCCGTATCGTTGTAGAAAACGAAGAAATTGAACAAGCACAGGTTGTTCTTGCGGCTAAAGATATGATGGACAGTGTTCAGAAAATGATTGAAGATGTTTCTGACATGCTAGTAAAAGAATTGCCTGCAGTAGTAGAAAGTGTTAGCGGTGAAATGGGCAGTGACCAAGGAGAGCAATTCAATGCAATGGCGACTGAAGCTTTGTCTGGATTGCAAGCAGCATTGACACAAGCTAAAAGTGGATTACAAAGTGCCTTAAATGTTGTCACAGGACAAGGTAGTGGTTTTGGTAGCGGTATGCCTGGCATGGGCGGTATGGGTAATATGGGCGCTGCACCATCAATGGGCGAGCCTGAAGTTGACGCTATGGCTCAAGGTGCAGAAGAATTACCAACGCCACCTGAAGATGAAATGGACAGTGAAGAAATTCCTGCTCCTAAATTAGGCCGTGGCAAAAGATAATAATGCGTTTATTTGAGTTTGTAGGTACCGATCCACTTAGAGTTAAGTTAGTTGCAATAACTGACCAACTTAAGGATAGATACCTACATGCAAACAAACCTATGTCAGTTGATGCATTCTTGCAATTGATGAATAACAATGACATCAGTGTTGATATAAGTGATTTACGTGACATGATATCTAAGGAGCCTTTAGTAAACATCATTGATGATATTAAAGGTGACGAAGTTATTTTCAAAGGTCAAAAAACTGACGGCAAAACACCAATGAGTGTTGATGATGCTGAAAAAACTGTTGCAAAAATGGCACAAAGAGCCAGCGATAAAAGATGATTATACTCACTGAAAAAGCAGCAAACAAAGTCAAGCAACAAATTCAAAAACGTGGTAAAGGATTAGGCATAATGATAGGTGTGCAAACTACTGGTTGCAGTGGTTTAGCATACAAATTAGAATATGTTGATAATTTACCTGATTCAGGAAGCTACATGAGCTACAACACAAATGATGTTATTGTTGTTGTCAGTCAAAAAGACTTGCCCTATGTAAGCGGTCTTACAATGGAATGGAAACGAGAAGGACTCAATGAAGGGTTTGACTTTATCAATCCCAATGAAAAGGCACGTTGCGGTTGCGGAGAAAGTTTTACCGTTTAAGTTGTATTATTAGTAATATTGTAATACAATTCATAGATGTCCGATGACACTTTTAACTACAATTATCTATTCCCTTCTCTAGTAGTTTACAAAGATTTTGGAAAAGTACCTGACGATTTAATAGACCTTTCACGGGATATTATATCTGAGCATGGGGGTAAACCTTTTAATAGTCCCTGCCTTAGCACAGTACGAACCTATGCAAATGTGTTAAATCTTAAAGAATTTACTAAAATAAAAGAACAAATAATACAAACTATAGCCGTATTTTGTGACATACATAAAATAGAAAAAGAAGAATTATATTTTGTAGATTCTTGGTTAAATTCTTATCAAGTACATGGATTTCAAGACTTGCATTTACACCCTGATTCACTTTTATCTGGAGTTTTTTATATTAAAAGTTCAGGAGAAAAAGACTTTGTATTTCAATCACCATATCATTTCTATCAACCAATAACTCCAAAATATACAGAGACTAATTTAAATAATTGCCATACTAGTGATTATAACAGTTTGGAAGGTAGATGCATCATTTTTATGAGCAATTTGATGCATAGAACACTTCCAGCTACTGATGAAAGAATTAGTTTAAGCTTTAATATAAAATATAAAAATGTATAATCCAAACAAATTCAATTACGTCAAAATCAACAAAGAGACAATTAACGGTTCAAGAAAGTATGCTACTCCAGACGGTGAAAAACTTCCTAGCGTAACAACTATACTAGACGCAACGAAGTCCGAAGAATCTAAAAAAGCATTAATGGAATGGCGAAACCGTGTTGGTCATAAACGTGCGCAAGAGATTACTACTGAAGCAGCCGGTCGTGGAACACGAATGCACAAATTCATTGAGGATTATATCAAAGAAGGATCACTAAAAGATCCAGGAAGTAATCCTTATAGCGTACAAAGTCATACAATGGCTAAGTCTATTATTGAGCAAGGTCTTTGTAAAGTAAATGAAGCATGGGGCGTAGAAGTTCCTCTTTACTTCCCTAAGATTTATGCTGGTACCACAGACTTGTGCGGAATACATGATGGTGATGAAGCTATTATGGATCACAAACAGAGCAATAAAGTAAAAAAGCGTGAATGGATTGAAGATTATTTCATACAATCAGCAGCATATGCAAATGCACATAACGAAGTTTACGGAACAAAGATTACAAAAGGCGTAATTTTTATGTGTACTGCAGACAATCAATATCTAGAATTCATAGTTGAAGGGGGTGAATTTCAGAAATATTCTGATCTTTGGTTCCGTAAATTAGACGAATATTACAGTAAATTTCTATAGTTTCCAATCTATTTTAGATTGATAAATAGTATAATCATCTTTTCATAAGAATTATACTATGGCTATTATACAGATTTCTAAGATTCAACACCGTACAGGGGCTAACGTTGATTTGCCCCAGCTAGCTGAAGGCGAATTAGGTTTTGCAACTGATGAGCGTAGATTATACATAGGAAATGATCCCAATTTATTTCCTCCAGCTGGTAACTCATTAACCACTCAGACTGAAATTTTAACAGAAGTTTCTGTTTTAAATTGGTCTAAAATAGGCGGAACCGCTAATACCCAAATTGCTTTAACTAGTCCAGTTGGAAATGGTCAAGTTTTAGTAGCAAATGCAAATACATGGGTTAACGCAGGTGGAACAAGTAATATTAAGATTGACCTAGGAAACGCAAATAATGTTGTTATGCGCGGAGGTTTGAATGGTTATGTTCTCACTACTGACGGTACAGGAAATCTTACATGGGAAGGTACAGGAGTTGGTACTTTTAGAATTCAGGATATTTCTAAAACGAATCCAGCGGTTGTAACAACAATTAATGACAACACAGTTGTAACTGGTATACCACTTACCATTATTGGTGTAAGTGGTATGACACAAATATCAACAGCGGGTGAAAATAGCACAAACAAATTCTATGGCGTTAAGTTAACAAATAAAACTTTTTCACTATATTCAGACCCTGGTTTAGCGAACGCTGTTAACAGTACAGGATTCACTCCAGCAACACCAAACACTGGTAATATTATATGTTCATTTTATCAAGCTGGTACAGGTGTGCCTGGCGGAGCTAATACACAAATTCAATTCCAAGATACAGCAGGACTATTTGGTGGAAGTGCGAATTTAACTTTTAATAAAAATACAAGTAATTTAGCTCTTGCTGGTAATGCAAATATTACAAATATAAATGTAACTTCTAATATTGTTGCAAATAATTTTTCAGGAAACATAGGCCTCGGTAACACGGCACAAGCGGCAAATTTCACAACAGTAAATGCTAATTCAGCAATTAGTGCTGCGGGTAATGTTACCGGTGCTAATTTAAGGACAACTGGTATCGTAAGTGCAGGTGGAACATTAACAGCAGGAAATGTTAACACATTAGGTAGTGCAAATGTAGGTAATCTTTCGGTCACCGGTGTTGTTAGAGGTAATTTAATACCTGCTACTGATATTCAACAGGATTTAGGTAACGCAACGAATCGTTGGAGATCATTATACCTATCAGGTAATACTATTTACTTAGGTAATACTTCAATTTCATCTGATGCTAATGGCATTAGTAGTAACACACTAACTGCTGAAAACGCAAACATATCTAATACTGTTTACGCAAATTTTGTTTCAGCAATCATAACTGCAGATTCTTCCTCACAGCCTAATATTAGTAGTGTAGGTACATTAAATGGATTGACCGTTAATGGACTTACCCAATTAGGTGATGTTTCTAACGTAAGAATAGGTGGCGGATTTCCTGACTATACACTTGTTACAGATGGTTTAGGTAATCTTAGCTGGAGTCCTGTAGTACTACCGGATATAGTTGCAGGTAGCACGAATCAAATTCAATATAATATCAATAGTGGATTAGCAGCAAGTGCTAATTTAACATTTAACCCTACTACTAGTACGTTACAAAGTGTGACAATAAGTGCAACAGGAAGTATTACAGGTAGTAATTTAAACATTGGTAGCAACATTATTGCCGGTAATAACATACGTGGAGCAATAATTTCTAGTACTGGCAATATAACGGCAAGTAGTAACATTCAAGGATCTAATCTTTTAGCAACCTCTTCAATATCAACTGGAGGTGCATTAACTGCAAGTAGTATTAGCGTCAGTACTAATATTAGCGTATTAGGTAATGTTCTTGCAAATAATTTAAATGCAGCAAGTGTAGTAAGTGCTAATGGCAATATATCAGGATCAAATTTAAATACTGCGGGTAGAGTTAGTGCAAATGGCAACATTACAGGTGCTAACCTGTTTACAGGTGGTAATGTGAGTGCAACCGGCACCGTAATTGCACAACAGGTAAATTCTGGTAATATTTCTGTTTCAGGTAATATTACATCAAATAACTTAATCATTAATAATGAAATAAGTTCAACAGGAAATATAACTTCAGCTAATTATATTTTGGGAAATGGTGCGTTCCTAACAGGTATTAATTTAGGTAATCAAAGTTCCTTAAATCAAATAAGTAATGGTACAAGTAACGTAAGTATTCCTTCATTAAATGGCGCAGTTACAATTAGTTCTGGCGCAACTGCAAACGTAGTTACTGTTACTAATACAGGATTATCTGTATCAGGAAATGTATCTGTAAATGGTAATTCTAATTTAGGAAATCTCAGCACATCTACGTTCTCAGCTTCTGGTAACATTACTGGTGCTAATTTACTGACAAGCGGTCGCATCAGCGCAACCGGAAATGCAAATGTTGCTAATTTGGGAGTAGCAGGTACAATAAGTGCTTCTGGAAATGCTACAGTCAATAATCTAAATACAGGACAAATTAGTGCAAGTGGTAATTTAACTGCATTAAATGCTAATTTAGGTAATTTAGTAACAGCGAATTTCTTCCAAGGAGACGGAAGTTTACTAACCAACCTAACTGTTGCTGCAGGAAGCTCAATCATTAATGGTAATAGTAATGTATCTGTAGCAGCAAATGGTAATGTAAGAACAAGCGTTGGCGGTACTGCAAATGTACAAGTAATTACAAGTACAGGTATTGCAGTGACAGGCACACATAGTGCAACCGGTAATGTAACTGGTGCAAACTTATTTACCACAGGTGTTGTAAGTGCGTCAGGAAACTTATCAGGTAATAATATTGCCGCTGCAGCGGCAATCAGCGCATCCGGCAATATTTCAGGTCTTAATATAGCTGCAGCAGGCGGTATAACTTCTTCGGGCGCAATATCAACTGCTACTAACATCACAGCAACAGGAAATGTTACTGCTGGTAATATTGCTTCCGTAACCAATGCTAATTTTACAGGAACAATAAGTGCAGTTGGTATAGTGAGCAACGCAAACATCGTTGCTGCAAATTTAAACTCAACAGGAAATGTAAGTGCTGTATCAAACATTAATGCTGCAGGAGTTAGTGTATCTGGTAATATATCTGCAGTAGGAAATGTTAATGCAAATAACGTTAACTCTACAACTCTTTCAGCGTCAGGAAATATTACAGCATTAAATGCTAATTTAGGTAATGCAGTTACCGCTAATTTCTTCTTAGGAAATGTAAGAGGTAATTTATTTAATGGTACTACAAGCATCAATGTGCCTGCAGCTAATGGAAACGTTGCAGTTAGTGTCAATAATGTTTCTAACGTTGTTGTTATAAGTCAAAATACAGTTACGGTAACCGGTGTATTATCAGTTACAGGTAATTCAAATTTATCAACTATAAATGGTTCAACTGCTAATGTTACTACTGTAAATGCTACTACCGTAAATTCCGCAGTATTAATAGGATCAACAGTGTCAGCCACTGGCAATGTTGAAGCAGGTAATCTAGTAACAAGTGGAAATCTAAGTGTTGCAGGGAACAGTAATTTAGCCAATGCTCAATTTAGTGGAAGTATAACTGCTGCAGGTACTATCACAGGCGCAAACTTAAGCACTACCGGAACAGTAATTACTAGTGGAAATGTAAATGCAGGAAATATTAATTCTGCAAATATTATAAGTGCTATTGGAAATATTAGTGGCGGTAATTTAAGTATTACTGGACTAGTTAGAGGTGGTAATATTTCAGCAGTTGCTAATGTTAATGCTGCAAATATCATAAGTGCTAACATAAGTGTTACTAGTAATTTAACAGTAGCTAATTTAGCAAATGTAGGTAATTTAATAGCTACAGGTAATATTAGTGCATACAGTAATGTTAAGTCAGACAATGTAAATGCTAACACTTTACTGATTAACTCAGCAGCCACACTTAATAATTTATCCGTTACGAACTTTGTAAGGTCTAATTTAGTGCCTAATGTAACTGCTACTTATAATTTAGGAATTCCTGCAAATACTTGGCGTAGTTTAGCAGTAAGTAACGTGGGTGTATCTATTGGTCAAACATCAATTACATCTAATGTTGATAACCTAACAATTAATGCAAATAATACAATAATTTCATATGTGACAGCTAATGATATTTCTGTTGCCAATCTTGCTAATTTAGGAAATATAGCCAATGTAAAAATTGCCGGCGGGTCAATAGATGATGTTATAACTACCGACGGTAATGGAACTTTAAGCTTTGCGAACATTTTAAATATCGTTCCGGCTGCAGGAACAAACACAGAAATTCAATTTAACGATAATGGTACTTTTAATGGTTCATCATCATTAAGATTCTTTAAGAGCAATGGTGTAACAAGTGGTACGTTCGCAGGAAATGCTTCAAGATTGTTTGGTATAGTAGGTGCAAATATAACTGGTCAAGTGCCTAACGCTTTATTAGCTAGTACTGTTACTTTCCCGTCACAAGCAAATATTACATCAGTCGGAAACTTAATTTCGTTAAGTGTTGTAGGAAATGTTAGAGCAGGTAATGCAAGTTTAGGTAATTTAGCAAATGCGAACTTTTTCTCTGGAAGATTAGTTACATCTAACCAACCTAATATCACTGATTTAGGATCTCTGAATAACTTGACAGTTAGTAATATTGACGGTGTAGTAAACTTTGAATATACATCAAATGTAACACTTGGTCAAATATCTAACTTGCATATTGCAGGTGGATTGAACGGCCAATATTTAGTTACTGATGGAGTTGGTAATCTAAGCTGGTCTACTCCTATTGCAGCTGGTGTTGCAAATGGTTTAAGTAATATGACCATTGAACAAAGTGGAAATATCGCATTTCAAGTCGCTGGTTTCGCAAATAGATTTAGAATTGAACAATCAACTTTCTCATCTAATGTTCAAGGTATTTTCAACGAATCAGTTAACTTCTTTGCACCTGTTAGTTTAGGTACAATAGCAAACGTAAGAATTTTAGGTGGACAAACTGGACAGGTTCTAACCACTACAGGCGTATCAGGTCAAATTGGCTGGGCATCTGCACCAGCAACACAATCTATTGTAAATGGCAACAGTAATGTTATAGTCGGACCCAATACAAATATTAGAGTAAGTGTCGCAGGTATATCAAATGTAACGCAATTTACAAGCACTGGAATAATAACAGGTATTGTAAGCGCAACAGGTTTAGTTAATACAGGTAGTGCTAATTTAGGCAATATAAGCAATGTTAAAATTTTCGGCGGCTCAGCTGGTCAAATTATACAAACAGATGGGACAGGCAATTTAAGTTATGTTGCTGCTCCAATTTCTGCTATATTAGCAAATGGTTTAAGCAACGTTTCTATTGACTTAAGTGGTAATGTAAGAACAAGTGTTGCAGGTACAGCGAATGTATTGGTAGTTGCAAATACAGGAATAACTGTTACAGGAATTTCAAACTTAGGTTCTAACTCTAATGTTAAAATTACAGGTGGTGCAGCTAATCAATTACTGTCAACTGATGGTACAGGTAATCTTGCATGGGTAGCCTCACCTCCAACATCACAAATTAGCAACGGTACAAGTAATTTAACTATAAGCCAAAACGGAACCATTGTTGCAGTCGCTACTGGAACAACTGCACTTACCATATCTAACTCAGGTATTAATGTATCTGGTGCAATCAATGCGACAGGTAATATTAATACAGATATATTAAAACTAAAAATAGCAGGTGGTATAGCAAATGCTATTTTAATTGCAACCGACACTACGGGCAATTTAGCTTGGGGTAGCTTGCCTGCATCAAATCAAATAGTAGGTGGCAATAGTAATGTAATTGTAAATCCTAACGCTAACGTTTCGATTGGTGTTACAGGTGTTCCTAATGTTATGGTAGTTACACCAACTAGAGTTAACATTACAGGTGATTTACTATTAACAGGAAACGCTAACCTAACTAGTACAGACGCACTAAATATTCCAGGTGGTAATCCCGGAGATGTTCTATCAACCGACGGTGCTGGTAACTTAAGCTTTACTACCCCTTCAGTTGGTACTGCAATTGTTAATGGATCAAGTAACGTTCGTATACCTGCAAGTGCAAGTAACATTAACTTTGCTGTTAGTGGTGCTCCTAACGTTTTTGTATTGTCTCCTACGCTAGCTAGTTTGAATGGTAATTTAAGTGTAACTGGAAGTTCAAATATAAACGGTAATATAAACTTAGGATCTACATTAAGTGCCGCTGGTAACGTAATAGGAGCAAACCTTAGCACACCCGGAACTGTCAATGCATCAGGCAATATAAACACTTCACTAAACCTTTCAGTCACGGGCGCCGCCACAATAACAGGGCAATTGACAATTGGTTCAGCTAATTTAGGCAACGTTTTAAATGGTTCGGGTAACATTTCGTTAACAGGAAACATAACTGGTAATAATTTAGTAGGTAATAATCTCAGTACAACTGGAAACATAAATGGTATCAATGTTACAGCTGGCGCCAATGTCATTTCAGGCAATATTTATGTAAGTAATACGGTGAGTGCTGCAGGTAACATTGCGACATCTACAAACATTACAGCAGCAGGTACAATATCTGCTATTGGAAACATTACAGCGGATCGTTTTATTGGTAACGGTGCTTTACTAACCAATGTAACAGCAAACGTTTCACGTATTGCAAATGGTGTAAGTAATATTTCTATACCTGTAGCTAACGGTAATATTGGTTTCACTGTAGGTGGCGCCAACGTTGTTACAGTTTCCCCAGGCAACTTTATTATTGCAACTGATAGTGGCATAGGCGGAAACTTAAACGTATTTGAAAACATCACAGCAGGAAATCGTATAACTGCAAATGGTAATATTACTGCAGTAGGCAACATCACAGGTAATTACATTTATGGTAATGGTGCTTTCTTAACTGGCGTTAATACCGACATTTATAATGATGCAAACGTAGCTAATTACTTACCAAATTATACTGGTAATATTAATAATGTCAATAATATAATTGCTAATAATATTATTAGAACTTCAGGTTTACAGGTTTCATACCTTAGTATTTCATCAGCTACTACTCTTACAACTTCTAGGGCAGGTGCATTAGTTGATTTAACGAACAGTGGTTATCAAATAATTTTACCAAATCCTATAGGTAATCCAGGTGTAAATTATACATTTAGATTGAGAACCCTTGGACAAAACGTTAATTTAGCAACACCAAGTGGAACATTTGAGGGTTCAGGCTATACAGGTCAGGGTATAATTACAATAGCATTTGCAATTGGTCAATACTTCTATGTCTATAGTGACGGAACAAAGTACATTATTTCTGCTAGAATTGAATCAGAGGCTGGTGCTGGATTAAGAGTAAGAACAGGAACTCAATCAACTTCTACTACAACCGGAGCATTAGTTGTAACAGGTGGGTTAGGTGTAAGTCTCAACTTATTTGCCGGTGGAAATGCAAATATATCAGGTGCGTTATCAATTGGTGGGTCATTCAATTCACCTGCTGCAAATATAGGTGCAGTTACAGGTAATATATTTGGTAGAACTACAAGTAATATAATTATTGCTAATGGTGATGTAGGTGCAGGTGAACTTATATTCCGTGCAGGCGGCGCCATCATTCAAACAATCAATAATGCTAATGTAACAGTAAATGGAAATATAAGTGCTACTGCAAATATATCTTCTTTGGGTAATATATATTCACCGCATGCAAATTTAACTGGAAATTTAACTACACCAATTGTAATTACAAACACAATTACTAGCAATGCAACTAATTCTTCAAATAGTGCATTAAATGTTTTTGCAAACAGTATTACTACAGGTAACGTAACAGGTAACGGTAGTATAGTATTAGGTGGTTTACTTGGACTACATGCTAATGGAAACATAACTAATGTACAAAATCTTCAAGTATCAAATGTCAATGCTCAAAACATCACAGCTCCTGTATTCAATGTAGGTAATATTAGTGTCTCAAGTAATGTTACAGCTAACGGGGTAATTCATTCAAACAATGTAGGCACAGGTAATAACTTCAGAGTTGGTAACAGTGTTTGGTTAGGTGATCTTAATACTGCCGATAGCTTAGCAGTTAGAAGTCAGCAAAATCCAACAATTGGTTATATTACATTTGGTTCTGATTCTACTGCTAAATTAGGACGTAGTGGCACCGCAGCATTAACATGGAATAGCAACTTATCAGTTGGTGGCACAATAACTGCAAATAACTTTGTTGGTAACATTAATGTAGCTAATACAGATTTAAGTGCAAACAGCTTTACATCAAATAATTTCTTTGGCGGCAATTTCTCTGGAAGATTAATCACAACAGTTATTGGTGCAAATACTGTAGAAATGGTTCGTGCTAACATAGCAGGCCCAACAAATGCTGACTACTTTAGTATTGATGTTGGTGGCAACTCACAAGATTTTGGATTTGTATCATTTAACACAGGTGATAACGGATCAGAACCAATTTATTTTAGACAGTACAATGGTCCAAATATTCAAAATCAAGTTACATTATTAGATCAGAGCGGTAATACATTCTTCCCTGGCAGCATAAGCGCAAATGGTAATATTACTGCTGGTAACTTGCGCGGTAATTTAACAGCAGTTGTTAATGCGCCAGGAACTGCTAATATAATTAATGCTGTAATGGCAGGTAGTGACGCCTTTAGACTACAGTTGGGTGGTAACCTATCAGATCAAGGATATGTAGCGTTTGATGTAGGTGATGAAAATACTGAAAGTATAATATTTAGACAGTTTAGTGGCCCTAATTTTGCTACAGAACAACGCAGAGTAACATTGATGGATGCTAATGGTGATGCTGTGTTCCCCGCAGGCGCAAACTTATTTGTGGGTAATAGAATAGGTGCTACCTCTTTAAGTGTTTCTGGAACAGTTACGGCTGCAAGTCTTGTTGGTACTATTAGCACGACAGGAAACATAAATGCAGGTAATTTTGTTGGTAACTTATCAGCATTTGCTGCAAATGCTACTATATTCAATGGACAAAACGTAAGTTTAACTGGTAATATTTCTGCAACAGGCGGAACAGTTAATGCTAACTTATACGTTGGTAATACAATAAGTTTAACTGGTACAATTTCAGGATCAAGTTTAACTGGAAATGTAAGTGCATGTTCAATATTTACCACAAGTCTTACTGGAACGAACGCAAGTCTATCAGGTAATATAACAGCTAATAACTTTATATCTAACAGCACTGGTACAGGTAATAATTATGCAGTTGGTAATCGTGCGTTTATCGGTGATATTGGTGTAGCAGATACAGTCATTATTAAGGGACAAAATAACCCTGCTAATGGATACATTGTGTTTGGTAATGGCAATAATAGTCAAACATTAGGTAGAGCAGGCACAGGTCCATTAACTTATAGTGGAAATATTAGTGCTGCAGGTACAATAACAGCAAATAATTTTGTTGGTAATATCACATTAAGCAATGCTGACATAAACGCAAATAGTTTTACATCTAATAATTTCTTTGGTGGTAACTTTGTTGGTTCACTAATAACAAACACTATCATTGGATCAAATACTTTCCAATTAATTCGTTCTAATGTCGCTGATAATGACTACTTCAGAGTGATTGTTGGTGGTACTGGAACAGATCAAGGTTTCGTATCATTTGAAACAGGTGATCAAGGAAATGAACCTATATACTTTAGACAATATAATGGTGCAAGTATTCAAAATGAAGTTACACTATTAGATGCAAATGGCAATTCAATATTTGAAAATGCAATTGCAAATAATTTTGTTGGTAATCTTTTTGTTTCAACTCCAACTGTATTCACAAATGCAAACATTGTTAGTGGCACGATGGCAGGAAATGATGGATTTAGAATACAAATAAGTGGTTCAGGATCAAGTCAAGGAAATGCGTATATTGACACCACTGATGGCGCTGGCACTTCACCTACTCCGATAATAGTAAGACAGTTTAATGGGGTTGGATATACTTCAGAAATTCGTTCATTGACATTACTTGATAGAAATGGTAATAGTATTTTCCCTGCTAATGTCTCAGTTACTGGAACTTTAAGCGCATTAGGAAATCTTTCTGTTTTAGGTACATTAAATGCCGCAGTATTAAGCACAACCGGTACAATTAATGCAGTAAATGTTTCTGCTACTGGAACAATATCATCTCCTTCACTGACAGGAACAAATATTTCTGTTACAGGTAATGTAAGGGCACAAACTGATATAGTTGCAACTGCAAACTTACAGGGTCAAAATGTTACATCATTAGGTCAAATCACAGCATTAGGTAGTATTACAGCTATCGGAAATGTAATCGGTGATAGACATACAGGTAACATAGTATCTGTTACAGGTAATATTACAGGTAGCAGCTTAATAGGTAATGTAACTGCGACAACGGCCAATGTTACAAGTTTAACTGGTATTGCGGCAAGCTTGTCAGGTAATATAACTGCTAATAACTTTATAGCGACAAGCAATGGTACTGGAAATAATTATGCTGTAGGAAATGACGCTTTTATTGGCGATGTTAACATTGCAGATACAATAATATTAAAAGGCCAAGCAAATTCTGCTAATGGATATATTATATTTGGTACTAGTAACAACAGTCAAAGTTTAGGTCGTGCAGGAACTGGACCACTTACTTGGTCAAGCGACATGTCACTTGTTGGTAATGTTACTGCAAATAATTTTGTAGGTAACTTTAACTTTAGTAGTGGTGATTTAAGTGCAAATAGTTTCACATCAAATACATTTGTTGGTGGTAATTTCAGAGGTAGGTTAATCACAGCTAATCTAACAGGCACCAATACAGCAGAGTTAATAAGAGCTAATATTGCTGATAATGATGTATTCACTGTGACAGCTGGAGGATTCGGGGTCAATCAAGGCTACGTTGAATTTGCTACAAGAGATGAAGGTAATGAACCAATTTTCTTTAGACAGTATACTGGTGGCACTGCTTCAAGTAATCTAACTCTTTTATCTACAGCTGGTGATACGATACTAAACAAAAACTTGTCTGTACCAGGAAATATTACTACTAGCGGTAGCATAACAGCAAGTAGTATTATTGGTACTCTTACTGGAATCGCTAACACAACTAGCACTACAGCTCTTGTTAGTGCAATTATGGCAAATGGTGGCGCCGGACAGGACTTCTTCAGACTGGCAGTTGGTGGCACTGGAACTGATCAAGGTTTCGTAGAAATTGCGACTGGTGATAATGCTGCAGAACAAATATATGTAAGGCAATATCAAAATATAAGTGGCAACCCTTTTGGTGGTATTGTAAAAGAAGCTACGTTATTAGATAATACTGGAAATACTATATTCCCAGGAACTGTACAAGCAAATCTTGGCATAAGATCACTTGGTGCTTTATCTGTGTTTGGTGCAGCCACCGTACAAGGGCAATTATCTGTGACAAGTGGCGGAGATGTTGTTGTCAGTGGCGGCGGAGATGTTGTTGTAAGTTCAGGTGGTAATGTTACTGCAAATAATATTAACGCAACTAACCAAATACGAGGTAGTTCACTTGTAGCAAATAGTTCAATAACACTTGGATCTTCAAATGCAATAATGTATGCTAATGGAGTTATTATTACAAATGGATCTATAACTTCATATGATAGCCTTAATACAACCGGTAACGTAATAGCAGGTAATTTAAGAGCGAATAGTAACATCACTGCAACTGGTAATATAACTGCAACCGGTAATATAACTGCAGTTGCAAATATACATGCTTCAAGTGTATTTGGTAATTTATCTGCTACTTCTGCTGTAGTTAGCAGCGTAACAGGTACAACCTCAAGTGTAACCGGCAACGTTACAGGAAATATGTTTATTTCTACAGCAACTGGTACTGGAAATAATTATAGAATAGGTTCTGCTGCATGGTTAGGTGATATATCTAGTTCTGACACTGTAAGAATAACTGGATTTACTGATCCTGCTAATGGGTACATAGTATTTGGTAATGGTAATAACGCTGCTAAATTAGGTCGTGCAGGAACTGGTTCGTTGACATATTCAGGTGATATGTCATTAACTGGAAATTTAACAGCAAACAATTTAGTAGGTAATCTAAACTTAGCATCAGGAAATGTAACTGCTGCAAACTTCATTGCCACACATAGTTTTTGGGGCGGCAATTTAAATGGTACACTTACTAGAAATAATTTAAGTGGAACAAGCAATGCAAACTTAATATTTGCAAATATTGCTGACACAGATTTCTTTAAATTAACTATCGGTGGTACATCAAGTGATGCCGGATTTGTTGCTATTGATGTAGGTGACAATGGTAATGAACAAGTATTTGTAAGACAGTTTACAGGCACGAATCCAACTCGTACATTAACGTTACTAGATACAGACGGCAACACACAGATACCTGGCAATTTAAATGTAACAGGAATTGTTTCAACGACTTCAAATATCGTTGCTAATAATTTTGTTGGTAATCTTGCTATGTCTGTAGGGGGTGGAGTCACAGCAAATATTATTAATACAACTGTCGCAGGTACTGATTTCTTTAGAATTCAAATAGGCGGAGATACTAATAACGGATATGTTTCTTTTGATACAGCCAATGAAGGTAGTGAACCAATATATGTAAGACAATACAATTCTTCGCAAGTTACTCCATTTAACTCACTAGAACGTGAATTAATACTTCTTGGACCAACTGGAAATAGTAGATTTCCAGGAAGTGTATCTGTAGTTGGTAGTATTTCGGCAGGTGGTAATATAACTGCACCTACCCTAAGTCTCACCGGAAATATAGTTACGAGTGGCAGTATTACAGCAACAGGAAATGTAAATGTTTCAACAAATCTAAGTGTTGTTTCAAGTATTACAGGTGGTTCAATACTATCACAAGGAACATTAAGTGCAACAGGTGCTATATCTACTCCTTCTACTATTACCGCAACAGGAATAATCAGTGCGACCGCAAATATTGTAAGTGCATCTAATTTAATTGTTGGAACTAATATACATGCTACATTTGGAAATCTGTTTATTAACAGTGTAATTGGTAATGTAGTATCCACAACAGGAAATGTGACTGCAGCTAACCTAGTTGGTAATCTAACTGCAACATCAGCAGTTATTACTAGCGTAACAGGTATAAGTTCAAGTGTAACAGGGAATGTAACTGGTGGTATCATTGTATCAACTGCTACTAGCACAGGTCAAAACTTTAGAGTAGGCACTACAACTTGGTTAGGTGATATAGGTGTTACTGAAACATTGATGATCAGTAGCCAAACTAATGCTGCAAACGGTTATGTTGTATTTGGTAATGGAAATAATTCAGCTAAGTTAGGACGTGCTGGCACTGGCCCATTGACTTACACAGGTGATATGTCGTTAACTGGTAATATCACTGCAAATAATTTATTTGGTAATGTAACTATTAGTGGTGATTTAGTTGCGAATAACTTCACAGCTAACAATTTTATTGGTGGTAACTTAGTTGGTACTTTAACATGTAACAATTTGACAGGTACAAACAATGCTAACTTAATACTTGCAAATATTGCTTCAAGCGATTACTTTAGATTAACAGTTGGTGGTACTGGAGCAGATTCAGGATTCGTATCATTTGATATAGGTGATAATGGTAATGAACCAATCTACTTTAGGCAATATAGTGGTCTCACTCCAAGAACATTGACATTATTAGATAGTGCAGGCAATACACTATTACCAGGTAACTTATCACTATCCGGTAGTATTACAACTACAGGAAATGTGACTGCAAATACGTTTACGGGTAATTTACAAATAAGTTTGTCTGGTACAAATACAGCAAATATTATTAATACAACTATTGCAGATAATGATTACTTTAGAATTCAAGTAGGTGGCACAGGACCTAGTGGTGGATATGTAGAAATAGCTACAGCAAATGAAGGCACTGAACCAATATATGTAAGACAGTATGCTGAACTTAGTGGTAATCCTTATGGTAACATTCAAAGAACTCTTACATTATTAGATGCTAGTGGTAATACACAAATACCTGGTAATTTAAGTGTTACTGGAAATATAAGTTCAGCGAATATTATTAGTGCTTCAAGTGTAATTGGTAGTGTAGTTACACCTGGTCTTACTGCAAGCATGACTGCAAATGCTCTATATGGTGTCATTGCATCAGATGACTACTATAGAATACAAGTTGGCGGTACAGGCGCAAATGCTGGATTCATATCTATTGATACTGCTGACAACGGTGATGAACCAATTTATGTAAGACAATATACAAACAGCGGTGGAAACCCATTTGGTACTAAGTCACGTGAACTTATTTTGTTAGATAGCGGTGGTAATACAACATTACCGGGCAACTTATCAATAACTGGTGGATATAGTAACATAGGAGTACCAGTAATAGGTGGTTCAGCTCAAATTGGTTATAGAATCGCTCCTTTAAACACAAAAAATGCTAGTTACACATTAACTAGTGTTGACACAGGGACGTTAATTTACTATACAGGGCAACCAGGAGGAACGATTTTAAATGTTCCTAACGATACGACTCAAACAATACCTCCTGGAACTCAGCTTCGTATTATAAATGGTGATAGTACTCAGAACTTAACTGTAGCTCCTGGATTAGGTGTTACAATGAGATACCAAGGAAGTACTGGTACTAGAACATTATCAACACATGCTGATGTAACGATTATAAAAGTAGCAGCGAATACTTGGTACATTGACGGATACGGCATAACCTAAAAACACCAGTTGGGGATAAATACATATGTTCTCTCTCTATATGGGAGACTTATGCAGTTCCCCAACTGCGTAGGACCTAGAACGTTCACACTTAAGGAGATGAAACAAAATGGGACGCCCTTTAAAAATAGCAAAAACAAACGCAGCAGTTAGCCCAGACGGAATTACCGATGAAGGTTATCCAAACGATGGCACTACAGACAATGGTTTTACAACTAGCGCACCTGGCGTAGTTGGTGGTATAGAAGCTGTTACTGTATATGGTTATGCAGCAGTAGAACAACAGCAACAAGGTACAATTGTTGCTTCAACAGCAACAACTACTGTAAGTGGATTCAGCACACAATTTAGTGATGTATTAAGTGTAGGTTCATTACTTTATGCAAACGATGTAGAATTAGGTGCAGTAAGTGTAATCAACGCATCAGCAAGTGATACAGTAACAGCAACTACAGCAAGTAACGACCGTTTAACAGTTACAGATTCAAGTCAATTTGTAGTTGGTGGTGCAGTCACAGTAGCTGGTAATATGGGTAATTTAATAGCAGGTACTGTATATTATGTATATGATTTACCAACAGCAACAACATTGCGTGTTAGCGAAACACCTGATCTTGCAGCAGTATTCCAATTAGCCGACGATGCTGTTGGACCAGTCGGAATAACACAAGGCGATACAGTTACTTTAGGAGCAGTTTCAAACGGAAATGCCTCAAATGTATCTTACACAAGTGCAACTTCAGACCGTTGCTGGATCTTACGTCAAAAAGGTAAGAGAAAGCATTTAGTAGTCAGAAATCAGAATATTGAAGATGAATTTATGGCTAATGGACAAGCATACTATATTGTTAGTGTTAGTAACACTAATTGGGAAGCATTAGGAGCAGGCCCAGATGCAGGAGTAGGTAAACTATTTACTTGTACAGGTGCAAATGCTAGCTTAACAACTAATGGTTATGGATATGCAGCTGGTGTTTGTACATTAGTAAATAAAGCTTCAAATGCTTTAGTGAGAAATGAAATGACAGTTACATTAGACAAAGCTTCAGGTGGTGATCCATATTGCCAAAGCTTAACTGATCATTTTGCAATTGACTTTACTAATAATGGCACAGATGAAAATTCAGGAGTTAAGTATATTGCTTCATTTGATGATAAGACAGATACACCTGATCCAGCAACTGGTCTTATTACGATTGATATTGATTACGCTTGCTAAGCTTAATTTACTATCAATAAAAAAGCGGCGCAAGCCGCTTTTCCATTAAATAAACTTATGATTACACATAGACTACCTGAAACAAGAGGGCATTTCAACTTTGGTTGGATAGATAGTTATCGTTCATTCAGCAACAATACATACAACGACCCTAATTATATCCACTATAGCGACTTAGAGGTTATTAATGATGATAAAGTTAAACCACATAACTTTACTCCTATTCATCAACATATGGATATGGAAATCATAGGTTATGTAATTAAAGGTCCTTGCTTTCATAATGATAATTTGACCAATGTACTAGAAGTGCCTAGTGGTGCTGTACAAAGAATGAGTACGGGTACAGGCATTTGGCATTGTGAAGGTAATAATTCAGATGAAGAAATTCATTATTTGCAAATATGGATGCGTCCAAATAGACATAACTTTCAACCTCAATATGATGTTTGGATGTTTGACAGAGAAGAAAAGTTAGATAATTTCTGTCCTATTGCAAGTGATAAAGGTCCATTAATAATTCAAAGTGATGTTAAGTTAAGTGCAGGTATTTTTACTAAGGATCATATAGAACAGTTAAATTCTAATCGTAAGTATTATCTTTATATAATAAACGGTTCTGCTTATATTAATGGTATTGAAGCATATACAGGTTCTGGATTTAGTTTTGAAAATGAAACTGAATTAGTCATCACTAATCCAGAAGAAGAACCTGAGATATTACTCTTTAACTTGCGTTAATTGTTCTAATTTATCTTTCACAACATCAAAGTTCACGGTATTAAACAATCCAGGATGCAATGGCTTAGGATAGTTGTTAACATCTACCCAACAGTATCCTATGTGTTCTTCATTTAATATTGGGATAAACTCATTCTCTATTGGACAAAAGAATGTATGATATGTGAATGTATTGTTGACAAATTTTTGAATTGGAATCAGTTTAGGAGTAGTAGGAAAAAACTGTATTTCTTCATGACATTCACGTTCTAGTCCTTGAATAATAGTTTCGTTCTTCTCAAGTTTCCCACCTGGAATTCCCCAATAGGTTGTTTCTTTATTGTCGTTGCGTAACAAAAATAAAAATCTATTGGTAGATGTAGAATAAAAGAAGATTCCTGCACTGATATTTGCTTTACTCATATAATAATTTATCAAATTTAAATTACTATACTAAAATCTCCAGCACTATACCATCCTTCCCATGACTTCATCCATGCATTATTCACAAATCTATATTGGAGACCTGATGTAAGATTAGTCACGTACTGAACATTAGTCAATAATGTACTATCAAAACTCACAAACCATTCACCAATAACACCGTCATATTCAATAATGTCATTTTCGTGAGCAACAAGTGCGCCCCAACCTTCTGTAGAACTTAATGGTATATCACTCCCAATATCTTCAACAATTAAATAACGCTGCCCTGCTGTGGCATTCGGTAATCCATTACCAGGTGACTTAACTGATGGATTAATAACACTATCTACTGCTCCTAATGTATTTTGTGGTAGTGTATCAGGATCAACATTGTATATTAATAGTCTATCATCGGTTGGATTAAACGCTATTGTACCAACTATTTCAGTATCCATGTATGGATTTTCTAGCCATATCTGACTAATACCAGGACGTACTGTACCGTATACATTTAAGAACGCTTGCCAATATACATTAGTATTTGGATTCGTAGGTAAGTCCATACTTTCGTTATTAGGATAGAATGGCTGACCATCTGGAAGTATTTGTAATGAATTGCCTAGCAATAGTAATTTATAACCATATGGGGTAATTTTCTGTCTTGTACCCAATAATAAATCATCATCTTGCATATCAGTAAGTGCGTTACCTTGGAATATACTTGCAATAATTTTATATATAACTCCAAGCTTCTTAATTTTAGCACTAGAACTAATCCATATAGGCATGTAAAAAGTCCATGTCATTATGTCAATTGGATTGCCTGATCCTATTGGTATGACTCTACTACTAAACGTTAATCTATCTTGATAAACTACACTTAAGCTTGTCCAATCAATAAAATTATCAGTACTCTGAATTTCCATTGATGGATTAAACAAGACACCTAACTGCTCTAACAATTCTAATTTTTGATTATAGTTACTAGTCCAAAAATCTACGGTAATACGTAATGTATATGGCACGGGCATTAAACGTTCAACAGTAAATGCATCACCTTGTGTTTGTTCAAATTGTTGTGTATCTTCATTAAATGTTCGTCTACGTACACTTGTTTTGTCAGTAAAATAAGGACTTTGAGTTCTTGTCTGATCATATTCAAGTGCAGAAATATAATAGGTAATCATAGGCGTACTAGGTAAACTGCTTGGACTATTATTAGCAATTACAGTAGATACTTGTCTACTCTGATCTCCGTATTGTATTGGAACTCTAACAAGAATATCATTACCTGCAGGATCTTTACCCTTAGTAACATACCAGTTACTAAAAATTCTTGCAAACTGCACTAAAAATCGTCTTATCTGATTGTCATAAAAATATTGTGCCATTTAATTCCTTAATCTGGTGTAATTGTAAGTATTGATGAAAGCGGTTGTTGTTGTGGTATCGTACCACTTGTTGTAGCAGTAACATTGCTATTATTAATAAATGATGATAATAGTGATTCATCATCTGCTTCAAATGCTACACCTGTTCTGACGTTCTCACTTATTCTAACCCAAATAGCACCATCAAAACGGAACAGTTGTTGCGGTAGATAGTCTATTCGTAATACATATTGACCTGTAGTTGGATTAGGTGGAAACTCAATAGCTGATGTTACAGGTTCTCCGTTCGGAGCTTCGCCTGTACCAACTAAGTAACCTTCTAAGTAACCAAATCCTGTTGGACTACTTCTAACAATAAATCTAAATCGTGGATCACAGTCAGCACGGAAATCCATATCAGGTGTTAATTGTGTTGTATCAAAATTAGGCTGCTCAGGATCAGCATCAGCAAAAGCATATGTATTATCTGATGTACCAAACGGTACTGAAACAGGACCAAAAGCTTTAACTGCTAAAACAATATCAGGCTCAACTGCTCCTGATCCAGTGTCTGTTAATTCAGGTGCTATCTCTGCTAATTCTAAACTCATTTGTATAAATGCTCTAATTGCGTCATTGTCACCCACTTGTTCTTGTAAATTAGCTAGTGCTGCTGCACTTATTCGTATGATAGGACTAGGACTAAAGCCAGCTGGCTGAACAATTTCTAAAGAACCTAATGCTAATTCAGGATCACCATTGCGAATAATTAAACTAACAGGTGGTGCAGGTTGATCGGCTTCAGTAGGTAAAATGTATAATTGTGATCTGTCATAACCTGTTTTAGGTACAACACGTTTTGCTTCAGCAATTGCCGCATCATTGATTTGTATGTTTTTATTGTACCTACTAATTATGTCTTTCAAGTTATCAGCAGTATCACGTTCCCAATATAATTCATAATAATTTGTATTTGTCACAGGTGTTCCTGCAGGAGTTAATTGTGTAGTTACATATGTTTTTCCGTCTTTTGTTACTGTAGTGCCAATAGGGTATTCTTTAGTTTGTGACCAAGCTACACCCTGACAAGGAATACCAGCAGGTACTTCTTTTACTGGAGTCCAGTTTGTGTCACCATAAGTCACAACATAACCAGGTACATACGTTTTAGTCTTATCCCAATCACCTAAGTAATTTTCTTTATTAATTGGTTGCTCAAGTATGTCACTGAATTCTTGACTATCAACTAATGGCTCGCACTTAATGCGCCATAAGTGTGGATACCATGTTTGACTAAAGCCCTCACTTGCATAGTTCGCATCCGTAATTTGGTAGTATCTGCGTAACCCCACAGGTATGGTGTCATTCAGTGGGTGATAATCTGTCAAATGAGGTAGTTCTAGTACATCACCAACCATCAACTTACGACCCATTAGATCAATCATTGTGTTGTAATGAACTGTTATAAAAATTATATCATTATTTAAAAACAATCCAAATTGACTTAAATCAAAGTCTAGATTCTGTACATTATAATGCCCACGAATTCTGTAAATGTCAGGGGCGTATTTTCTGTCACGGTTTTCTAGGAATAATAAATCCTGTATATTCAGAGGATCTAGATTATTGTATTGAGGTTGAGTAAAATCTTTACTTGGACCTTGATCCGCAGGCCCTAAATACTTGTGTATGTATAGGTCTGTTCCACCCACAGTGAACATTTCATTGATGGTTCTGTCCAAAAACTTATAGTCTTGGGTCTTTTCTGGACGGTAAAGGCTGAGGCGCGGCATGTTATTTTTCCTGTTCTAATACTATTTAGTCATAAATCCGTTGTCTAAATGACAATTCCAAAAGGTTGTAATTAAATACAGGGTATGCTATAATAGCAGTTCGTTAATAATAGGAGCAAAGCATGTCCCGTAAGTCTAAGAATTCAGATCATGCAATGATCAAAGCACTTAATCCCAAAGACCCTGATACAAAATACACAGGGGAAGAGCCATTTTTTGCGGTACAACCCGATAGTGAATTTCGTACTAGTGCAATGGCTAGGGCGTTCAGTTGGTACACAAGATTCTATGGTCGTAAAGAAGCCAAAGACTTACTAATTCAATATCTAGAACTTAATGACCGTAAGGCAGATGCTAAGGTGATGGCAAAAGCACCTGAAAGTGAGATTTTAGGTACATATGGTTGGCTAGCACGTATGACATTGCGTGGACTACAACTAACTGAGCATGAAGAAATGTCATTGCAAAATGAAATTACTAGGTTAATGACCTGTGTACATAAGCCTGAAACAGTTTTTAAATCTAATCTTACTCCTCAAGAAGTAGAAGTAGAAGTAGAAAAAGAAACTACTAATCGTCCTAATGTGCAAGAAATTATGCGTGAAAAAGCACGTGAGGCAACAGGGGAAATCATTGGACTGTTTGATGATTTTATTCAGGCTGGATTGAAGGGTAGTCTGCCAGGCAAACCCATTGATATTCTGTCAAAGCATAACATTCTTCCACAACATATCCCTATTATTCTTGACGTTTGGAAGAAAGAACTTAATGAATGGTATGAAGTGCAAGAAGGTAAAGACCCACAACTTGTAGAGGGCTACAGTCAGTTCGGCAAGGTACAAGTGAAAAATATGATTAAGGCTATTGAGCAAGTTATTAGTGACCTCAATAGTTATATCAGCATCAAAAAAGCAAGCAAGACACCTCGTAAGCGCAAGCCGGTGCCAGTAGAGAAGATTGTTAGCAAACTCAAGTATCTCAAAGAGTTTAAAGACGCTGCGGCTAAACTTGATTTGGTTAGCGTACATCCAACAAAGCTACATGGTGCAAGTGAAGCATGGGTGTATGATACTGCAAAGCGCAAACTGCATCACTACATTGCCGATCAATACAGTCAGACATTTACTGTAAAAGGTAATACTATCATTGGCTTTGATACAGGCAAGAGTGAGATTAAAACATTACGTAAGCCAGGTGAGCAACTTAAAGAAATTATGGGAAGTAAGCCCGCAGCACGTAAATTCTTTGAGGGTATTAAAGCAACTGCGACTGTACCAAACGGTAGGTTTAACGAAAATATGCTAATACTGAAGGCATTCTAATGAACGAACGAATTAGAGAATTATACTATGAGTGTCAGGATGAAAGTCAAAGCACCGAGCAATGCTATCAAAAGTTCGCCGAGTTGATTGTGAAAGATTGTCTATCCATTGCGAGACTACAGCGAAATAATATGCAATTCCTTGCATCAAACCCACCACAATCTGCTGCGGCATATGATATAGAACGAAATATTATGAATCATTTTGGAGTTGAGGAATGAATATTGATTTAAACAAATACCAACACTTTGTAGAAAAAGTTACTAGTCAACCAAGTAATGATTTGACTACTTTTATGTCAACACTTGATAGACTAGATGCAAACTATGAATTAGATTTAAATGATGGACAAATGAAACATGGTCCTGACGTTAATCTCCCACTACTTATTACAGCATGTATGGGTCTAGCAGCAGAATCAGGTGAGTTCATTGAAATCCCTAAGAAAATTATCTTTCAAGGTAAGGCACTTACTGATGAAAACGTCCATCACATGAAACGTGAACTAGGTGATATCATGTGGTACTGGGTAAATGCCTGTAGGGCACTTCAGTTAGACCCAAATGAAGTCATTGCTGAGAATGTCAGAAAGCTAGAATCAAGATATCCAGGTGGTAGCTTTGATGCATACTACAGTGAGAACAGAAAAGATAATGATCTTTAATTAACCCTTCCCCAGATAAATATAGTATCTGGGGAATTTTTATGCCAATATCACAAAGTTTACAGCAATTAAAAGACGAATTATTTAAAAACTTACGTTATCGTTTGGGTGACGGAATAGTAGATGTAGAACTGGATCCTGAACACTACGAAGCAGCCTATCAATATGCAATTAAAGTTTATCGTCAACGTGCGCAGAACGCTACGATAGAGTCCTATACTCTATTTGAAATACATAAAAATACAAACGTTTATACTTTACCGGATGAGTTTATCAATGTTAGACAGTTGTTTCGTAGAACTGTTGGACTTGAGACAGGTCCATCTTCTAGTAGCTTTGATCCTTTTAGTAGTGCTATATTAAACACATACCTACTTAACTACAATTATGCAGGTGGTTTAGCAACATACGATTTTTATGCAGGATATATAGAATTAGCAGCACGTATGTTCGGTGGATATGTAATTTACACATTTAACCCTGTAACTAAAGAATTACGTATCGTGCGTGATCCAAAAGGTTCAGGTGAAAAAGTTTTAATTTGGGCTGACATTCAAAGACCTGAGATAGAACTATTGCAAGATCCGGGAGCAGGAGTTTGGATTGGTGATTGGACACTTGCGCAGTTAAAGAGTATCTTAGGTGAAGCACGTGAAAAGTTTGCAAGCATTGCAGGACCAGCTGGTGGCACAACATTAAATGGTACTGCTCTCAAAGCAGAAGCAAAAGCGTCACAAGATCAACTTATTGAGGATTTGCGTAGATACGTAGATTATAGCCAACCGTTAACTTGGATACAAGGTTAACCTTTAACTTATGAAATATTTCTTTATTGTAATATAATATGTTACAAGGAGATAAAATGCTAGTAAGCGTTACTGGATTCATCGGATCAGGCAAAGATACTATTGCCGACTACCTCATCACAGAACACGGATTCAAAAAAGAAAGTTGGGCTGGCAGTCTTAAAGACGCAGTATCACACATCTTTGGTTGGGAACGTGAATTACTTGAAGGCACTACAAAATATAGCCGTGAATGGCGTGAACAAGTTGATCTTTGGTGGAGTGAGCGATTAGGAATTGAGAAACTTAGTCCACGCTGGGTCTTACAACAGTGGGGAACTGAAGTAGGCCGTCAAAGCTTTCATAACGATATTTGGATAGCAAGTTTAGAAAATAAATTGCGTCAAAGTAGGGATGATATTGTTATTACTGACACACGTTTTGCTAATGAAATGGAAGCTATTAAAAGACTTGGTGGCATAACAATTAGAGTACATCGTGGACCTAAACCTGACTGGTATGATGATGCTATATCAGTTAATAAAGGACCTAGGCATATTGGTTGGTCACTAAGCAAAGATAGACTTGGGAAATTAGGAATACACCCTAGCGAATATAGCAGTGTAGGACTAGATTTTGATCATGAAATACATAATGACAGCACAATTGACGATTTATTTGACTGTGTTAAACACATGCTCAATTTGCCTTAATCGACTTCTAAATCCCCACGTTTCCAAATAGTTTCTCTACGTTTGACTATTTCCACACAATTTAAACATACTGTACGTAGATTAAATAGGTCTACGTTGTTTAAATTTCCGTCAATGTGAAATACTAATAACTGACTATCGTAGAGTTTTTTAAACCCGCATATATCACATGTGGGTTTTTTCTTGTACCCTACTAGCTTCCATTTGGGCTGCTGCGGAGTTAGCTTTTTATTCTTTCTCCTGCATTCCTCACACTTGCTTCTGTAATGTCTGACACCATCCCTGTAATAATTTGCAGCACATGGGTTTTTATTACAAACTTTACAAATAGGTCTTTTCATATTCTTATTTATAGCCAACTCTTCCCAAAGAGTTCACAGAACCGTAAATTCTAGAAAATTTAATAAATATAATTATACTAGGGAGTTAACCCTCAAAATCATAACATTAAAGGAAATATAAAATGGCTCTAACATCACCAGGCGTAGAAGTAACAATTATCGATGAAAGTAACTACGCACCAGCCCAAACGAATTCAGTACCCTTTGTTCTTCTTGCTACAGCACAAAATAAATCAAATGCTGCAGGAACAGGAGTAGCTCCTGGTACAATCGCAGCTAATGCTAATAAAGTATACAAAGTAACAAGTCAGCGTGACTTAGTTTCTCTATACGGTAATCCGTTCTTCTATAAGACTACAAATGGTACTCCTATTCAAGGATATGAATTAAACGAATATGGACTACTTGCAGCTTACTCTACTCTTGGTGTTACAAACGGTATTTGGGTTCTACGTGCTGACATTGATTTAGCAAGTTTAGTAGGAACATTAACACGTCCTAGAGGCAATCCAGCAGATGGTACATATTGGTTAGACACAACTACATCAAGTTGGGGTATATATGAATTCAACAAATCAACTGGAAAATTTACACAACAAACTCCTATAGTACTTGTAAACCCAAGTGATTTATCCGGTGGTTATCCATTACAAAGTATTGGAAATATAGGCAGTTACGCAGTTTATCCGGTACAGCCTGCAACTGTCAATCCATATATCCAAAGCATGATGTTTTATAAGAATTCAAGTAACACTTGGGTACAGTTAGGAACTATTGAATGGGCAAAGAGTGTACCTGCAGTGATTGGTACTGTATCAAATCCAACGTTGGCCGCAGGTTCTACTTTTACAACTGCAGTAATAGGACCAAAAGTAAACTATAGTTTCGTAGTACAAGTTCCAGCCGCCCCAAATAACAATGTAGAAGGTGTTGCTGCAGCAATTAACGGACTAAACCTAGGCGATATTTCAGCGAGTGTTATTAGTGGTAGATTAAATGTTTACTATAGTCCTCAAGTAGAATATCCACCAGAGAATACATCTTATCTTCAATTTAGTTCAAGTGATACTGTTTTAGCTGATATGGGTATTTCAAGTACAAGTAAATTTTATCCACCTGAAATCATTGCAGGTGGTTCATCTCAAATGCCTCTGTGGACCTCAGGTCAGAGCAGACCTCATCCAACTGGAAGTGTTTGGATAAAAACTTCAGTAGCAGGCAACGGAATGAATATTGTAATGCAAGAGTTTGTAACTACGGCTTCTGCGTTTGTACAAAGACCGGTTGGAATTTATCCTAACGTATCTCAAGCTACATTTGAAATAACTGGGACAGCAGGTGGTCAAAACATTCCGGCTGGTACTTTAATTGGAATATTTGCTTCATTAGGAAACGTATCAACAAATATATGTAACAACTTATACTTTTTTAAGAGACTCGTAACAGGACCTACAGTAATAACAGGTACAGTAAAAAATCCAGTATTACCTAATAGTGCTTCTTTTTCTGTAGTTTTACCTGTAAATTTAAATCAAGTATACAACATAACATTACCTGCAGCAGGAACTGTCGGTGCTGCTGAATTTGTAATAGCATGGCAAAATGCAAATATACCTAATACAAGTGCATCAGTAACAACAGATGGATCAATTCAACTAACTCAAACGATAGGCGGAGAAGTATACTTAATTCCGAATTTCAATTATCCTGACTTGTTGGATTTAGCAGGACTATCATATTCTGTAAATTCAGCAGTTCAACCATTTGTATTTCCTAGTTTACCTATTTTAAATGCACCTCAGTATAGTACAACTGGAACAGGAACTGGATGCAGTATAAATTTAACTTATAGTGGAGATGGATATATACCATATGGTGTTGCAACAGGTGGCTCATCGTACAATGTAGGGGATGCTATAACGATACAGGGTTCGGATTTAGGTGGAATAACTCCTAATAATAATTTAGTAGTAAGAGTTATGTCAGTTAATTCAGGTGCTGTAACTTCCATTGCGTATGTTTCAGGATCTGCAGCATCCGAATATTTCAGTGTATTGTCTAATTGGAGAAAGATTGATTATGTTGCAAATGAAGGAGCACCGTTTACTAATCCAATAAACAACACTAATTGGTTCTATAGTACAATTGATCAAGTTGACATTATGATTCAGCAAGCAGGCGCTTGGACAGGTTATAGAAATGTAAATTATGATTCTTCAGGTAATCCTGTAGCGACAGGGACAAATACAACAGACCCTAATGGAGTTATAGTAAGCGCAACTGCTCCAACTGTTCAAAGTGATGGTACTAATTTAGCATACGGAGACTTATGGTTAGATAGTAGTGATCTAGAAAATTACCCAGTGCTGAGTCGTTGGCAGAATTCAGATGGTATCGATCAATGGATATTGATTGATAATACAGATCAAACCTCAGGTGACGGTATACTTTTTGCCGATGCACGTTGGGCAGGAAACGGAACCACTGATCCTATTAGTGATCCTATTCCTAGTGTAGTAAGCTTATTAACCAGTAACTATCTTGATTTAGATGCACCTAGTCCAGCTCAATACCCAACTGGTATGTTATTATTCAACACACGTAGATCAGGCTACAACGTAAAACAGTTCAGATCAAATTATTTCAATGGTCAAACTTTTGGGGAAGTAACACTTCCGGTTGTCAAGAATGCTTGGGTAAGTTCAAGTGGATTACAAACTGACGGAAGTCCTTACATGGGTAGAAAAGCACAACGTTCTATGGTTGTAAAAGCACTTATTGCATCTATATCTACCAATCAAACAATACGTGAAGAAGATAACTTCTTTAACTTAATGGCATCTCCAAACTATCCTGAGTTACAACCTCAAATGGTAGCTCTAAATAATGAACGTGGTAATACTGCGTATATATTAGGAGATACACCAATGAGACTAAGCGATCAAGCTACTGACATTGAAGCTTGGGCTAAAAATACAGCAGGTGCAGCAAGCACAGGTGAAGATGGATGTGTTACCCGTGATGAATATATGGGATTGTTCTATCCAAGTGGTTTAAGTACAGACTTAACCGGTACTCCAGTAGCAGTTCCACCAAGTCACATGATGCTACGCACATTCCTACGTAATGATACAATCGCTTATCCTTGGTTAGCACCAGCAGGTACTCGCCGTGGTACGATTGACAATGCATCAAGCATTGGATACGTAGACGCAGCTACCGGTGAATTCCAAGTTATTAAGAATCGTGTAGGAATACGTGATGTTTTATATAGTAACTTTATTAATCCTCTTGCATTCTTTACTAGTGTAGGATTATTGAATTATGGCAACAAGAATAGTAAAGACACTCAATCAGCACTTGATCGTATTAATGTCGCTAGACTTGTTAATTACATCCGTGAAAAACTAACTATATTAGCACGTCCGTTCGTATTTGAACCTAACGATGCATTAACAAGAAGTCAAATTACAAGTGTAGTACAGACCTTGTTTGTAGACCTTGTCGCTAAGCGTGGTATATATGACTATTTGGTTGTTTGTGATGGTACAAATAATACTCCTGCTCGTATAGATGCAAATCAACTATGGATTGACATTGCGATTGAACCTGTTAAGGCAGCTGAGTTTATTTACATACCTGTAAGAATTATGAATACAGGTGAAATAGCTGAAAGAGGTTCAACTATTTTCGGTTAAACTTGAGAATTTTTTAAGATAAATACATTAAGGAGATACACAAATGGCAACAGCATCACAATCATTGTTCAATATGTCTGTAGGGCAAGACAACACGCCCAGCACAGCAGCACTGTTGATGCCAAAATTACAATACA
>Ga0209990_10000494_pt1 | contig 38438 bp, 23 predicted proteins | sample NOAtaG_6_FD_187304 | JGI IMG/M metagenome (GOLD analysis project Ga0209990, IMG submission 187304) | Freshwater lake microbial communities from Lake Erie, under a cyanobacterial bloom - NOAA_Erie_Diel5S_2200h metaG (SPAdes) (version 2) | ecosystem: Environmental > Aquatic > Freshwater > Lake ...
GCAGCGATCGATTACCAAAGCCTGCAGAGCCAGGGCTTGTATGAGTACAGCACCCATCAGCAGCGCTATTTCCGCTTTGCGAGCATGTATCGGAGCCCCAACCGCAGGTATACCGGTCGCTTCACGGCCAACTGGAACCGCTTCAGGCGCAACGAAAACTACGGCCTGGCCGACTCGGCGCGGCTTTTCAACGAAACACTGCCCATTTTTGTTCCCCGCAGCACCTCGGCCAGCTCGGCGTACCGCCATACCCTGCACAGTTACCGGCAAGATTACCGCCTGGGCAAGGACTCCGCTTCGCCGCTCTTCCTCTTCAACAACCTGCGCTGGAGCCGGGAGCAGTTTGAATACAGCGACAACCTGCCGCAGGATTCCTTGTATCCCTTGCAGCCGCTGCGCGGTCCGGGAGCATTCGAAGACAGTTTTCGCCTGCGCAGCCTGGAGCAGGAAAGCGGATTGTATTACAGCGACTACCGCGGTAAAGGCATTAACAAGGGCCTCACCGCGCTGCTGGTTGTCGGATCTGCTTCCATGCGCGCCGGTGGCTTGAACATGCGCGCCGGCAATTACCACAACACCTGGTACCGCACACAGTTCGGTCAGGGACTGGCGGATAACAGACCGCTGGCCTGGCAACTGCAATGGCAACAATTTACCAGCGGCTACAATGCAGGCGATTACCGTTTGGACGCAGAAGCCCGCTGGCGCCGCGGTTTCTGGCAATTTTCCGGCCAGGCCACCCAGCAGCAGAGTCGGGCTGCTTTTACCGAATCATTCTTCTACAGCAACCGCCACCATTGGAAGAACGATTTCCGGCCCATGCTGATCAGCGATATTGAACCGGCCCTGCATTACCAGAAGGCGCGTTTCAACGCCGGATTGTCGCAGCGGCTCGGCCGCGTGGATCGCCTGGTGTACACGGCCGCCAATGGTATGCCGATGCAGGCAGACCTTGCCACAAGCTATGCAGACCTGCATTTGCAACTTGGTTTTTCAGGCAAGCATTTTTTCATGCAGCACCACCTGCACCGCCTGGGCAGCAGCCGGCCTTCGGTATTACCTGTGCCGGAATGGGCGGGCCGGCATAACCTCGGATATGCGGGCACCTGGTTCAAAGGCGTGCTGAAGGTGCGGGCCGGTATCGATCTTTGGTGGACCTCGCGTTTTTCCGGCTATACGTATATCCCGGCCACGGGGCGCTTTGCTGTGCAGCCGGGCCGGTTGACGGGCGGTTATCCGGCGGCGGATGTCTATTTCAGCGGCGCCATCAAACAGGTACATTTTTTTGTCAAAATGGAACACGTGAACCAAGGCCTGTTTCCGGCTCCGGGCAGCGTAGCCTATTGGAGTGCAGCTGCTTATGTCCTTGAACCCCGCAGGATGCGCCTCGGTCTCCGTTGGGCATTCTACAATTGATGTGTAACTTCGCCCTACATTCCAAATCGACAGGAACATGGGCGTTTTGACAGGGAAAAAGGCACCGGTTTTCAAAGCCGCTGCGGTAGTGAATGGTGGGGAAATAGCTGAAGATTTTTCGTTGGAACAGTACCTGGGCAAGAAGCATGTATTGTTCTTTTTCTATCCCGCTGATTTCTCACAGCTTTGTCCGGCTGAAATCATTGCTTTTCAGCGCAGCATGGCCGATTTCGAATCGCGCAATACGGCTGTGGTGGCCTGCAGTACCGACAGCCGGCATGCGCACTGGGCCTGGTTGCATACACCGCAGAACGAAGGCGGTATCCAGGGTGTGGAGTTTCCGCTGGTATCCGACATCAACAAGACCATTTCGCAGCAATACGGCGTTTTGGCCGGTCGCTATGAAACCGACGACGAAGGCCGCCGCATGTGGATCGGCGACAACGGCGAAGACGCGATACCGTACCGCGCCTTGTTTTTGATTGACAAGCAGGGCGTTGTAAGGCATCAGGTGGTGAACGATATGCCCTTGTCGCGCAGCATCCGCGAAACCTTGCGCATGGTTGATGCCTTGCAGTATTTCGAAACGCGGGGAGAGTTTTGTCCGGTTGACTGCTCGCGCGATATCGAAGGCGAATTTTCGCTGGGCGAGGTATTGCCCGGTTGAGGGGTTTAGTTTGTTGAATGGGCGCGCGCTTACCTCTTAGGCAGGGGATTCAGAATTTCGCCGATCATCAAACGTTTCCATATGATCTGGGGTTTGGTTCCTGCCCTTCATTTGTTTCCTGCGGCTGCGCAAGGGATAGGAGCGGGCAGCCCGATCCGGCGAAGCCGGGCGGCTGTGAGCGGATAGCCCGACCCCGCCGTGGCAGGTTGCCTGTGGCGGAGATGGAGTACATGCGGCGGGGATGCGCCCAAATGACCCAATCAAGGTGTCAAAGTCTCAGAAGAACCAATAGCCGGTAAGCAGGTGGCTGCATTGGGTTTAAAGAGCTGCTGGTTGCATGAAAACGCAGCAATCAAAACTGGAAGTATGCGCGGCTTGTGATGTGGTAGAAGCGAATACTATAGGAAGCAGCGCCCTGACTCAGCCTTTGTCTTCGCAGATTTCCGTCAGCACTCCACCAGTAGATTTGGGGTGGAGGAAGGCGATGCGCTTGTTGTCGGCACCGTCTTTGGGTGCGGTGTGAATCCACTGGAAGCCGGCTGCGCTGAGTTCGGCCATCCGGGCGTCGGCATCGTCGACATCGAATGCCAGGTGGTGGATGCCTTCACCGCGCTTTTCGATGAACTTCGCAATCGGGCTGTCGGCATGCGTGGCGGCGAGCAGTTCGATCTTAACATTTCCCACCTGGAAAAAGGAAGTGATAACGCCTTCGCTGGCTACTTCTTCGCGTTTATAGGAGGCAGTGCCGAGCAGCTTTGCAAAGAGTTGTTCTGCCGCTTCGAGGTTGCTCACGGCGATGCCGATATGTTCGAGTTTGTTCATGGGAGATAGGGTATTTGGAAATAATGCAGCAGGAACCAGGTAACCGGGATTACGAACAGCATGGCGTCGAGCCGGTCGAGGATACCGCCGTGTCCGGGGATGAGGGTACCGGAATCTTTCACGCCCAGGTTGCGCTTGATGAGGCTCTCGGTTAAGTCGCCCAGCGTACCGGCCAGATGCACTGCGGGTGCGATGATCCAGACGAAACGCATGTCGAGATCGCGGAAATGCGCATACACCCAGGCCACCAGCACGGTACCGACGAGGCCACCGGCAAATCCTTCCCAGGTCTTCCCGGGGGACACGCGCGGGAAAATTTTATGTCTGCCGAAGGCTTTTCCGGCGAGGTAGGCGAAGGTGTCGCTGCTCCAGGTGAGGATGAACACGAAGAACACCAGTATTTCATTCCAATCGGCGAGGAGCCCGAGCGGCCAAGCGATATAGAAGAGCGACATGGCGAAGACGCCTGCATCGCGCATCAGGTCTGTGGTCTTGGCCGAGAAGAGCAGCAGCATGAAAACCGGAAGGTAGATGATGGGTCCGGGACCGTATTCCCAGAACAGCAAAAAGGCCTGCAACTGCACGCTTCCCGGAAACGCCGTTTGTTCCATGTAAACCCATTCAGACAGGGCTTCGACGGCAAAGTGTGCGATGCCCGGCAATACCAGGAGCCAGCGAAACCAGGCCGCCCGGTCTGGCATGGCCAGTCGGAACCACTCCTGCAGGCAAAGGATTACCAGGAGCAGGCAAAGCAGCATGAACCAGATACCGCCCAGCCAGGTGGCGGTGGTGAGCAGGCCGACGTATACGCTGCCGGCCAGCAGGCGTTGGGTGAAGTTGTTCAGGGCCATACTTGTTCAGCCTCCTCCTGAACCCGGCTGCGGTAAACGAACCAGACGAGCACTGCACTGGCCAGCAGGCTTAGCAGCACCAATAAGATTCCGGGTGTATAATCGTCGCGGAACAAGGCCTGGTCGGGATAGGATTTGGACAACTGGTGGAACACTACGGTCAGGCTGTTGTTGATGAAATGGAACAGGAGCGGAACCAGCAGGCTGCGTGTCCAATGATACAGGTAACCCAAGAGCATTCCCATCAGGAAGATGGGCAGGAACTGGGTAACTGAAAAATGCAGGAGGGTAAAGAGGAAGGCGCTGAGCAGGATACCGGGCCAGGTTCTTCCGAACCAGTCGCTGAAATAGCGCTGCAACAAGCCGCGGAAGAATACTTCTTCGCTGAGCGCCGGTATAGCAGCCAGCAATAAGATCAGCAGGAAGGTTTCTGCTGCGCTGCCGGTGTACATCAGCACCTCCAGCATTTTATTGCGTTTTTCTTGCAGGGTGCTCAGGTCACCCAAGCGGTCGATGCCGGGCAGGTGGAGGTTCCAATCGGCCAGCGCGCTCATCAGAAACACCAGGGCCGGCACAAGCAAGGCGGCATACAACAGATGCAGGCGATTGGCTGGCTGGACCAAGCCGGGCGAGCCGAAAAGGGGTTTGCGGTAGAAGCCCTGGAATACCAGCGCGGTGATGAAGAAGGAGCCGAGATTGTAAAAACTTTGTACCCAGCGCTGCACGCCGACGCCGGCGGGAGTTAGCTCGGGGGCACCGACCAGGCCAATGGCTTCGGCATAACTGATGCCATGCAAGCGCGAGGCGATGGTGACGCCAAGGAAGCTGAACATACTCTGGCAGAGGAGGAAAATACCCACCAATACAAAAAAGCGGGAGGTGAAGGTGATGGAATCGGGACGCATGTTGTTGCCGGCAGTACCTTTGCGGCGAACAAAATTGCTGAAAATTGCCGACATAGAACTGGGGGATTTCCCACTCTTGCTTGCGCCGATGGAAGACGTAAGTGATCCGCCGTTTCGCTATGTGTGCAAACAACACGGCGCCGACCTGATGTACACGGAGTTCATCAGCAGCGAAGGATTGATCCGCGATGCCATCAAAAGCCGGCAAAAGCTGGATATTTTCGATTATGAGCGGCCCATCGGCATCCAGATTTTTGGCGGCGACGAAGAGGCCATGGGCATGGCTGCTGCCATTGTCGATGCGACCAATCCCGACCTGGTGGATATCAACTACGGTTGCCCGGTGAAGAAGGTGGTTTGCAAAGGCGCCGGTGCCGGGGTGCTGAAAGACGTAGACCTGATGGTGCGCCTGACAAGGGCTGTGGTGCGCCGCACTTCGAAACCGGTCACCGTAAAAACACGCCTGGGCTGGGACGAGGATTCCAAGAATATCATGGAAGTGGCTGAGCGTTTGCAGGATGAAGGCATCGCTGCCCTGACCATCCACGGCCGCACCCGTGCGCAGCTTTACAAAGGCGAAGCCGACTGGCGCCTGATTGCCGAAGTAAAGAACAATCCGCGCATCCATATCCCGATTTTCGGCAACGGCGACATAGATTCACCGCAAAAAGCCGCTGAATATAGAAACCGCTATGGGGTGGATGGGATCATGATTGGCCGCGCCGCCATCGGTTACCCTTGGATCTTCCGGGAAATCAAGCACTATTTCCAGACCGGAGAAATCCTGGCTCCGCCCGATTTCAACGAGCGCATCGAGGCCTGTCGCACGCATTTCGAAAGGAGCATCGCCTGGAAGGGAGAGAAAACCGGTGTGGTGGAAATGCGCCGGCATTATGCGACCTATTTCAAGGGGCTTTCCCATTTCAAACCGTACCGCAGCCGTTTGGTAACGGCAGGTACTGCGGTGGAGGTGATGGAGATACTGGCTGAACTTGAATCGCTGGAAGCGGCGCAGTTTGCAGGTGTCTGATCAGTTGCGCCGGCTGAGCCGCAGTTCGTTGACCATGTCCACAATCAGGCTGTGCAGCCGCTGGATATTCTCTTTGTTTTTTGCGCTGACAAACACGGCCGGATGGTTTTCGCGGGCAATCCAGCTGTTCTCGAATTCTTTCAGTGTCATGGTGGGTTCTCCGAAATCGTCTTCCGGTGCGTGGTAGGCATCTACCTTGTTGAACACCAGCAATACCGGTTTGTCTTCGGCGCCGATTTCTTTCAGGGTATCTTTCACCACCTGCATTTGTTCTTCGAAGTGCGGACTGGAGGCGTCGACCACATGCAGGAGCAGATCGGCTTCCACCACTTCAGCCAGGGTGCTCTTGAAGCTCTCGATCAGTTCGTGGGGAAGCTTGCGGATGAAGCCGACGGTATCGCTGAGCAGGCATTCGGTCATATGGCCTTGTGCGTCCGGTAGAACCAGCTTGCGCACTGTGGTATCGAGGGTTGCGAAGAGTTTGTTTTCTGCGAGGATATCGGCTTTGGTGAGCAGGTTCATGAGGGTGCTCTTGCCGACATTGGTATAGCCTACGAGCGCGATGCGCATTTTCTGGTCGCGGCCCCGGCGGCGTTCCTGGGCTTGTCCTTCCACAGTGCGCAGGCGGTCTGTCAGAAGGGCAATGCGGTTGCGCAGCGCGCGGCGGTCTGTTTCGATTTCCTGTTCACCCGGGCCGCGCATCCCGATGCCACCTTTCTGCTTGCTTAGGTGCGTCCACATGCGCGTAAGACGGGGCAGCAGGTAGCGGCTTTGTGCCAGTTCCACCTGCCAGCGCGCCTGCGAAGTGCGTGCATTGTGGGCGAAGATGTGGAGGATGAGGCTGCTGCGGTCGAGGATCTTGATGTCCTTGAATTCCTGTTCGAGGTTGCGGATTTGCGAGGGGCTCAGCTCGTCATCGAAAATCACCATATCGACCTTGTGTTCCGTTACATAGGCCTTGATTTCGTCCAGCTTTCCGCTGCCCACATAGGTGCGCGAGCTGGGGTGGTCGAGGCGTTGCACGAAGCGCTTCAGTGTTTGGGCGCCGGCCGTCTGCGCCAGCATTTCCAGTTCGTCGAGGTATTCTGACGCCTTGTAGCCATGGTGCGGATGTTTGATTTCCACCGCCACAAGGATTGCCTTTTCGGCATCCTTATGCGCATCGAATAAGACCTTCTTTTTCACCATGCCCTGAGAGGTGCAAAGGTAGGCAAGCGGATATGGCTATCTTTGTACACCATGCGATTCCTGTGGCTGAGCCTGCTTATCATCGCATCCGGCGCCGATCGGATGGCTGCCCAGGGCATCAGCTTCAGCAATGTGCCCCGCATCAATCCGCGCAGTTCCTATAACCGCGTAATCGGCGAAAATCCTTCCGGGCTGTACTTGCTGCAGATGCGCAATCCCGATGCGCGGCAAAACGTGGAAGTGGAATGGTATTCCCATAACCTCAATTTTCAGTCGTCGCGTTACCTGAGCATGGGTTCGGGCCGCTTGCTCCGGATTTTTCAGACCACAGGCGGACTTTGTTATCTGCAAGGAAAGGGAGACCGGTCGCGCGGGGTATTTACTGTCTCAGGTGGTAAAACCGACCCAGCCCTCAAAGACCTTCTTGACAAACCCAAGCTGCTCGAATTCGATCATTACGATTTCTACAAAGACAATACGGAAGCAGTGCAAGACCGGTTCAACCGCTATTGCGCCTTATATGCAGACAGCCGCGACGGGTCAGGAAAGCAGATCATTGACCTCGTGGTGCTGGACAGCAGTCTGGCACCGGTTTACCGCCAGGTTAAACCCCTGGAAATACAAGCCGATGCCTTCCGTATAGCTGAACTGGCGCTCGATCCCGATGGCAATGCCTATATCCTCGCTTCCGAACAGCGCAAAGACCGCCGCAAAGGCGACCCCGGCTCGGTGCGCCATGTGGTGTATTGCTTTCAGCGGAAGATGGAGGCCTGGTATGAAGTGGAAGTGAACGAAGGGCTCCGTTTCATCAACCACGCCAGGATGGCCTTCAACGACAGCAGCGGCAGGGTGGTGGTTGCCGGCTTGTACGGAATGAAGAGCAATGAAGGAACGTATGGCGTCTTCAGCCTGCATATCGATCCGGCCAATATGGGCGTGTTCAAGTCGCAGTTCACGCCAATCGACCGGGAATTTGTGGCCGGTATCATTGGTCAGCAGCAGGAAAGCAATGGCGATGACCTGATGAACTTCAGGGTTCGGAAAGTGATATGCCGCAGCGATGAGGGTATGGTGCTGGTTGCAGAACGTTATTACGTGACCCAGCAGGTGGAGACGTTCTACGTGAGCGGTATCCCACAAACCACGACCACCAACATGTACCATTACGACGATGTGATGTTGCTCTCACTGAACGGCAGCGGCAATATCGAATGGCGTCAGGTGATCCGGAAAAGGCAGAGCGGAATGGCTGCGGCGTCGCAATACTCGGGCATTGCCGTATGCGCCACTCCGGCTTCCATTCAAATCATCTACAACGATTACAGCAAGACCGACGGCGATGTAATCCAGTACAGCGTGCGGAAAGACGGTTTCACCGAACAACGCATCATCATGCGCAGCGAAAATTATTTCAGCGCTGTAATTCCCAATGAAGGCAAACAGACCGGCTTCAACCGTATGGTGCTCACCTGCCTGCGCAACCGGCAGGTTTCGCTTATGAAGCTGGCTTATTGAAGTCGGATAGATCGGATACTTCTAAGCATTCTTCAACATAGCTATCGAGGCCGGAGCCTGTTTGAAAAGGGCAGGTGAAAAGCTATTGCTTGGCTTCAGCATGATGGGGAGGTTTGTGTAATTCTGGCTGTAGGTTTGGGCGGCTGTCGGTGTATGGGTATTGGGCTGTTGTAAGGGATTTCGGATGTGGGTTGGGGTGAAGGGAGAGTGGAGGCGAGGAAGGAGTGGGAGACGAGTGGTTGTGGTGTGAATAAAGTATTGTTTAAACGTTTATAAGCGTGTAATTTCAGGCCAGATTATGCGCAAGCCGACTATGGGCCTTTGCGGTGTGTGTTTCGACCCCTATATTGCGCCTGTATTCTCATCATTTTTAATTATGGACTTTGTTACTTTTATCCAAACTTACAACACCGAAGAACGCTGTATCCGTTTGTGGAAGAATTTGCGGGATAAGCATGGTGTATTCTGTAACCGCTGCGGCAGCAATGAACATCTGTGGCTCCCTTCAAAGCTGAAATACCGGTGTAGACAATGCAAGTCTGAAATCACCTTGCGCAGTGGAACCTTGCTGGAGTACTCAAAACTCCCTTTCCGTTACTGGGTTTATGCGATTGGTGTAGTTGCTTTCCAGAAGAAATCGATTTCTGCCTTGCAGGTGCAGCGCCATCTGGGTCACCGGAACTATCGCCCGATCTGGTTGATGATGCAGAAAATGAAGGTGATGATGGCGGATCTCGTTGATTGGTACGCGATGCTGGACCATCTTACGGCGGGTGTTGCCAACTTTCCGACTGTTCCTGAAAAGTCAGACCCTGAAGCTGAAACCACCAAGGCCGCTGCAAAGCAAGGGCTGAAGGTACAATCAGAAGATGGACAGGGTTTGGAGCTGATGCCCGTTGAGATAAAGGGACTGAATTTGCAATTGCCTCATAGCCATCCGTGGTTCATCCACGCGCAGGGCGGGCGTTTGCGACTGATTTCAATGCTACCTGAATCATTGAAAGACCTGCCTTACAACCACCATCATCCGGTTCCGCGGAAAACCACCCCGCTGACACCTGAAGAGCTTCCGCCCGGAATGAATATACGCATCCGGAGCCTCGACAAGCGTCCGCGCCCCTGGTTCGAGGATGACCGCTATATGGGCAGATTGCGCTACACGGAGATTATGATTGTCAATGCCAGGCGCAACCTGGAAGGCATCCACCATTACGTGAGTTCACGCTACCTGCGGAATTACCTGGGAGAATTCTGTTACCTCACCAATCGGCGCTACAGCGGAAATCAGAAAGTTGAACACATGTTCGCTTTGTTCGTCAGCAAGGCTTGGAACCTTCCGTATATAGTGGAGGCTTCCGACTAATCTGGTTTTTGCGTTTACCCAAGGGCGAAATCACCTGCCAACTCCCGCTCTGATCATTCCAACCCGCACTCCCAATTCCAACCTCCGGCTTCTGTCAACACTTACCACTTCTAACGAACCACAATCCCTCCTTCCGGATGCATCCTCCAATTTAGCCCTTTCGCGTCTTAGCCCCACGCTTATTCAGAAAGGAAAGAGAAAGCCGCTTAACCCAGTATTCACAAGGATTTGGGCTGTTGCCTTCGTTTTTATTACTTGCATGGTCTTGAACTCAGCCGCCCAGGACTGAACTTTGCCACGTCCGTGTTGCAGTCACTGCACAATATCAAACCCCAAAGTGCCCTGAAAGTAGTGGCCTTTGCGCTGTTATTGCGCACGCCCATGGCTTTTCTCCCCGCCGGAAAAGCCGGTGAACTCATCTATAACACGCCTTTCTTTCCCGAGTTCTTCACCAGCCTGGCCGGTATGCCGCTGCTGAACAATCTCCTCGCCACACTCCTCGTTGCCGCTGCTGCACTGTTGCTCAACCGTATTTGCGTGACGCAGGATGTGATCTATACCCACTCTTATCTGCCCGCCTGGTTTTATATCCTCATCAGCAGCCTTGACCCCTGGCAATACAGTGTGCATCCGGTGATGATCAGCAATATCCTCATCCTGGCCGGATTTCATTACCTGTTTTCTTTGTTCTTGTACGAAGGACCTTCCGGTTTGATTTATCTCACCGGCGTTTGTTTCGGTGCGGCTTCTGTATTCCGCATCCAGCTTGTGGTGCTCGTGATATTCATGCTTGGCGCCATTATCCTCATGAAACGCATCACCCTGCGCGACGTCCTCGCTTCGCTGCTGGGAATGGCCATGCCGATTTACCTGCTCATGGGCATACGCTATGTTGGTCAGGTGCCCTTGCGCATTGGCAGCGATGCCGTGCAAACCGGAGGCATGCAAACCGAAATCAATCTGCTGGCCGCCATCTGGCCGGTGCTGGTTGTCTACCTGCTGGTATTCTTCAGTTTCGCCAAAGTGGCCCTCAACTATTACAAGAACAATATCCGCACCCGGCGCATCAACCAGGTGCTGGTGTTTTATACGATTTATCAGACCTTGGTTCTGCTCTTGCTGCAAGGCAAGACCATCCGTGTGGATATCAGCCTCATCTTTGCGCCTGCTGCCGTCTACGTGGCTTATCTGCTGATCGGCCACAAATACAGGCGCTACAAAGAGGCAGGCAATCTGCTCTTGCTCGCAGTGGCCATCGCCGGCGCATACGGCAGTACCATCAGCGCCCTCTTTTGATATGCCGGCCCTCGCCTGGAGCAATCTTTATGCCCATCCGCTGAAGCGCGGTCACCGCTTTCCGATGGAGAAATACGATGCCCTGCCTGCGCGTCTGCTGGCCAATGGTATTATCCGATCAACCGACCTCTTCGAGCCGCACCCGCTCAGCTGGGACGCTATCGCTGCGGTGCATACGCATGATTACATCGCAGCACTCCGCCATGGTGAACTGCCGGCCGCCATGGTGCGGCGCATCGGCTTCCCAATGTCACTCCGCCTGGTGCAGCGCGAAAGGGTGATAGCCTGTGGCAGCGTGATGGCAGCGCGCATCGCCCAAAAAACCGGCTTGGCCTTCAATGCTGCCGGGGGCACGCACCACGCCTTTGCCGACCGTGGTGAGGGTTTCTGCCTGCTCAACGACTTGGCCCTGGCTGCGACCGACGCCTTGCAACGCGGAATACAAAGGGTGCTGATCATCGACCTCGATGTGCACCAGGGCAATGGTACCGCTGAAATCTTCGCACAAAATCCCCGGGTTTTCACATTCTCCATGCATGCGGCAGGTACCTTTCCCCTCATTAAAACCCGTTCAGACCTGGATATCGCCTTGCCCGATCATTGCAAGGGAACAGATTATCTGGATGCCTTGGACCGTGCGTTATCGCAGATCTTTCCGCTGCACCAACCGGAACTGGTTCTTTACAATGCCGGCGTTGATGTATTGCATGGCGATAAAACCGGCCGCCTCAGCCTGGAACCGGAAGAATGCCGCCTGCGCGACCGCCTGGTGTTTGAAGCCTGCCGTCGCTGGAACACACCGGTGGCTGTGGCCATGGGCGGAGGATATCATCCCGACATCAACCGCATCCTCGATGCACATTGTGCCACATTTGAGGAATCTCTGATCTGCAAGCGCTGATCAGAGATTCAGGAGCTGGCGGCTGAGTTGTGCCGGAGCAAAGAAGTTGAGGTTGAACTTGAAGGTGATCCGGTAACCATAAGACGTCATACCCATGCGGTCGTAGAAGTCGCGCAGGTTTTTCGACATAATCAGCGGGATGGCGATTTCAGTAGACTCCGAACCGAAGATGCGGCTGGTGAAATTCAGTCCGCCAACGTAGAAATACTGCAGCGCAGCGCCGCGTTCCGGACTCACCACTGAACCGTCCATATACACGCTCACCGGCACCGGGCCCGGGATGCTGGTCTCCAGATTCATGCCGGCAGCCCAGTGCGTGGACAGGGTCGGTTCTGCCGTAGTGCGCATACCGCCCACATTGGACAGTACGGTGTTAAATCCGGCGCGCAGACCTTCGCTGCGGCCTGTCATGGTTTGGGCAAAGGTGTAATCGAAACGGCCGGACTGTCCGCCGATATGGATGCGGTACGGATCGCCAAGGGCATTCAGGTTATCAGCCTGCAGCAGCGCCGAGCCGTAGACGGTATAGGCAAAAACCTTATTCTTCTTTTTATAGGGATAGCTGCGGTGGTACAAGGCGCGGGCGCGGGTGAAATCGTTGCCGGCACCGGGCGCTGTGCTGCCACCATGTTCCAAACTGATGAAGCCGAAAAGCGGGCGCAAGAGGCTCAGATTCTGGAATCGATAGGCCATTTGCGCATAACGTCCCGCTCCCGGACTGCCTCCGTATGCCGGCAACCAGGTGTTAATGTGGATGGCTTCCAGGCTCAGGGTTCTTACTGCAATTGCCGGCTGCTTGCGCGTGCGGAGGCCAAATTCGATATACGGATTGATGCGTTCGTACATACTCCGTTCTACCGAGTCCGGGCGATACGAAAACCGCGCACCCCTCACGCCGGTCTCAACAAACTGCAGGATGCTGTTGTGCACGGGCATACGTTTCCGGAGCTGGGCATAACCGGTTAACTGTTTGCTTCTCACGCCGTACATGGGCATAAAAAGGAAAGCGTTGCGCTTTACCGGAAACAGCGAATTGTAAATCATCAGGCCGGGCATATAGCCGTCGTAACGGTTGAAGGCCGTGAGCACCGGAGCGATATACATCCTCGACTTCAGGGGGTCGAAATCGCTGGCTACGAATTTGATCTGCAGCGGGTTCATGGTGCGCAGGATGCCTTTGCTGCGGGAATAGTCGTTGCTCCTGCGCATTTCAGGTGCTGTGCCGTATGGGTCGAGCCGCACGCCGGAACCGCGGCCTTCCAGCGTGAATTCCTTCTTGCCGCTGAAGCCGTCTGTCCACAAGGTACTGATGGCCTTGTCGCCGTCCATTAGCGCCAGCTGCAATGGTCCGTTCACGCCACTGCGGTTGCGCACCGTTACTTTGGTCTGTCCTTCAGGTGATTTGCGCGAAACACGCACCAGTCCATAATCTACCGGACGGTTGGTTTCAATCAGGTCTTTGAAAAACCAGCCCAGGTCTTTGCCCGAAATCTTTTCGAAGACATCGCGCATGTCGCCGGGCAGCGGATGCCGGAACGACCACGTGTTGAAATAGGCCTGGGTACAGGAGTCGAATATGCGCCGGCCGAGGTACGATTCGAGATAGGAAATCAGCTCGGGCGTATGGCCGTAGACCGATGTGCCGTAGCGCAGGCTGCCGTATTTTTCGGAATGAAGTCCGGGAGGAAGGTAAAGCCCGGTATTGTAAAGGCTCAGCAGGTAAGGTTCGCTTCCTTCGGTGAGGTTGAAGCCGCGGCCGGAGTTGGGGGTTTTGCGCGGACTGAAATACTTGATCGTTTGTTTTTCGAAGTAGCTGTTTACACCTTCGTCCATCCAAGGGTAATCGCGTTCCTGAGAACCAATCATGCCCTGGAACCAGTTGTGCCCCACTTCGTGGATGATCACATCGCGGTTGAGCGACTGCACATTGGTGATCATCGGATATTCCATGCCGCCGCCGCTTTTCAGCGCCGTTTCTACAACCGTGCAGTGTTCGTAGGGATAGTCACCGTTGCGTTTGGAGTAATGCACCAGTGCCTGACGGATGTAATCGAGGCTTTCTTTGGAAGGGCGTTTGCGCGCCAGCACCCAGCCTTCCACCTTGCGGCCGGAGAGCAGCTGCAGCGTTTCGCGGCGGGCTTTGAAATGGCGGTCGCAGAACCAGGCAAAATCATGCACCTTGTCTTGCACAAAATGCCAGGTGAAATGCGTTCCTTCCGCCTTCCAGTCTTCACCTTCGGCCAGGGTTTCCATCCGCTTGCGCATGCCGCTGTCCTGCAATACGCCGGTTGCTGCCACCACATAAGATGAAGGAGTGGTGATGCGCACATCGTAACGGCCGTATTCATAATAGAACTCACCCTGGTCGAGGTAGGGGAAGATATTCCAGCCGTTTACATCGTACACGGCAGGCTTGGGAAACCACTGCGTGATCTGGTAACCGGACGAATCGTGCCCGAATCGGGAGAATTGCTCCGGAATACGGACATTGAAGTCGATATCGAGTTTCAGGCTGGATCCGGCGGGCAAGGCTTTGGGTAAGACGAGCTTTACGATATCCGCATGTTCCGGATGTGCTTCCCAGGCCAGATTCACGCCATCGAGCCGGAAGATCAGCTTCTCGTAGCCACCGCGCGCATCCTTCTTCGCATAAAATATTCCCGGCTGGAAGCCATTGATCTGCTGTTTGGCCAAAGCACTTTGGTTGTCGCGGTAAGCGTTGGCATACACATGGAACCAGATCTCGTTCAGCGCATCCGGGCTGTTGTTCACATACTCCACCTGCTCCGAAGCATAGAGCATGTGAGCGGTATCGTCTAGTCTGACCGATATCGTGTGGTTTACCTGTTGTTGCCAGTTTGCCTGCCGGATGGCTTTGGATCCGGATTGGGCAAAAAGGCCTGCAAAGGGAAGAAGCAGAAGGAAGCAGAGGGCGTTTTTCATCCGGTGTGCAATATAAAATGTGAATAACTGTTTCAGGTAGATAGAACAGCGGTAAAAAAGGGCGCTATAAATTCGAATCTACTGATGATGGAGAATCTGCCACCTGATTTCGGTTTCGATCCGGAAGACAGCCCGGGGATGCACCCCATCGAATTTCTGGTAAAGGAGTTTGAAGAGGAAACGCGCGCCTACTACAGCCAGGAAGAGCTGGAAGAGCTTTGCGAGTACTACCAGCAAGCCATGGAATTTGACCCTTCACGCGGGGAAAGACTCCTCAAAGTATGCGAAATCGGGCAGCGCGATTATCCGTATTGTAGCCAGTTTCTGCTCAGTGCAGCGCGGGTGCATTTCATCGAAAACGCTTTCACTCGTGCGCAACGCCTGGTTTCAAAAGCCGGTTTACTCGATCGCACGGAGCCTGAATTGTACCTCATGCAGGGCCTTTTGCATACCAGTTGCAACGAAAACCCGGCCGCACGTGAGAGCTTCCTCCAAGCCATCGCATTGGCAGAACACCGCCAGGAAATGATCAGCCAGATCTGCAACGACCTGATCCACTTCGGTTTCCGCGATCAGGCCATTCCACTCCTGGAGGAGATCGCAGAAACCGATTCACTTGACCCCTGGGTGCTCGATTCGATTGTGCATTTTTACCTGGAAAAGGATTTGCCGGCCAATGCAGCCGAACTCGTGCAACGGCATATCGATGCCAACCCTTATAACGGCGCTTACTGGAACACCATCGGGCAGATTTACCGCCACCTGGGTTTGAATGAGAAAGCCATCTGGGCGTTCGACTTCAGTCTGGCAATCGACGAACACGACCTCGCGGCTATCCTCAACAAGTTCGAAACCCAATACGATACTGGCGATTACCACGGAGCCCGTGAAACTTTCAGCGCCATCGACAAAGACCTCGCCCTCGGCCAGCCCTATACCAATATGTTTGCCTGGACCTTGTATGAAACCGGTTTCGTAAAGGAAGCGCGCAATATGTACAGGGATACCGTTAACGAGGATCCGGAAGACGCGGAAGCCTGGTATGGCATGGCGCTCACTTACATGCGAGAAGTGGAAGAGAATCCTGCTGCTACACCGGCCGGGACCCTGCGTGCTGCTTTGCTCTGCTTGCAAAAAGCGGTTTTACTGCAACCGGAAGAGCAACAATACCGCATGCTGCAAGCCGAAGCGCTGGGTTTGGATGGTCATGTGATGGAAAGCAATGAGGTGTACATCGATCTCAGCAAGCGTTTTCCGCTCGATCCGGAAATCTGGACCGAATGGGCCTGGATGCTGCGCAATAATGGCAACGACGAAGCCGCTGCCATCGTTTTATCGAAATCGCTCGAACACCTGTCCGGTAACCCGGAGCTGCTTTATTTGTACGCAGCCGCCTGTTTCCGTAGCCATCAGCCCGCAGCAGGAATAGAAGCGCTCGAACAAGCACTGCACGAAAACTTCGCAGAACACCCCGCCTTGTTTAATTTCGCCCCGGAACTGAAGCAGGTACACGCAGTCCTAATGCTGATTGCCCGCTTTACTCCTTGATAGGCATGCACAACGATATCTTCAAACTTCAATCCCTGCCCGAACGCACTGAAAAGCCCCGGCAGAACGGCCTTACTATGGTGATGGACAAAGGTCTGACCCTCAAAGAGGCGGCAGACTTCATAGAAAACCACGCCGACCATACCGATATTGTTAAACTGGGCTTCGGCACTGCCGTAGTAACCCGGCATATCGAAGAAAAGGTTAAACTCTATCAGGATGCCGGCATCCCGGTCTATTTCGGTGGCACCCTTTTCGAAGCCTATGTGGTGCGCAATCAGTTTGAAGATTACCTCCGGGTACTCGATCATTTCCGTGTAGACCACGCCGAGGTAAGCGATGGTTCAATCGAGATGCCGCACGATGTAAAGTGCGACTACATCCGCCGCCTGGCCACCCGTGCCACCGTGCTCAGCGAAGTGGGTTCGAAAGATGCAGAGAAAATTATTCCGCCCTACGAGTGGATCGAGCAGATGGAAACGGAGTTACAGGCCGGCGCCTGGAAAGTGATTGCCGAAGCGCGCGAAAGCGGAACCGTAGGCATCTTCCGCGGTTCGGGTGAGGTGCGTTCAGGTCTGGTAGCGGAAATTATCCGCAAGATTCCCCTGGAAAAAGTGATCTGGGAAGCCCCGCTCAAAGCACAGCAGGTGTGGTTTATCAAGCTCTATGGTACCAATGTCAACCTGGGTAATATTGCACCCAACGAAGTAATTCCGCTCGAAACCCTGCGCATTGGCCTCCGCGGCGATAGCTTCCATTTCTTCCTGGACAGCCAGGCTTGATGCATTAAGGTCGGTTGCTGTCCTTCGGGTCTTTGAAGTCCTTTGAACCTTTCAAAGGACTTTAAAGGACATCAGGGAAAAGGCCCTTGCTTGTATTTTCCCCAAGATCAGGCTTCCCGGCTTGCAGCAAGCCGCAGCATCTGTTTGCTTTCATTGAGAAATACCGAACCGTATCGAAATCAAATTCGAGTACAAGCCGGTTCCAGTTTCGCCAAAGCCGCTGATGGCGTAATCGAGCGTGAACGACTGGATGCGCAGCCCTATACCGGCAGCAGGTTGCGCGCGCCATACCTGGTTGCCCTTGGGGCCTGTTTCGCGCTGCAGGTTGTACACGCCCGTGCGCAGGTATAAAATGCGGTCTTCATCGCCGGCCTCGAGCTTGTAACCAACTTCGGCTCCGGCATGCGGGTCGAGGCTGAAGATGCCGGTGCGGATGATCGTATTCCGCCGCCCGTCCCAGGTGACATCGATATTGCCTTCAGCCGTGAGCAGCCAGCGGTCGCGGTCTATCGTCTTGGCCAGGCCACCAATCACCCTTGGCAATCCGATTTCCAGGCTGTTGCGCGGAATGGTGTTGCCGGTGAGGGCCAGCACATCTTTCTGCGCATCGGTGAAACGAAACTCCCAGGCATTGTAGCTCGAACTGATGTCGCGCGCCATCAGTCCCCAGGTGATACCCGAACGCGGATTGTCCATCCGCAACCCGGCATCGAGGCTGAAACCCCAGGCCCGGGCAAACGGCCCCACCCTGCGGTGTATTACCTTCATGCTGCTGCCGTAACTGAAGGCGCTGCGGCGGTAGCGTTTGAGCTTCTTCTCGCGGGCATAGTTCACAAAAAAGCCATAGTCGACCGCTGAAAAAGTGCTGATGCGGTCGTAGTTGATTTGTCCGTTTTGGATGAGATCGAGCGTATTGAGGATGCCGTCTACCCCAAAACGTACAACGCCGAAGCCGAACGCGTCGTCGTTGCTTCCCTTGGCGGCGAGGGCCAGGTAATCGTAATTGGCCAGTCCCTGGTAATAGGACGCATGCATGAAAGCAGCCTGCAGATCGTCTTTCATGGCCGTTAGCCCGGCCGGATTCCAATAGCCGGCATAGGCGTCATTGCTCGTGGCCACCACAGCGCGGCCCATCGCAAAGGCGCGTGCCCCGGTGCCCATGTGCAGGAACTCATTCACATACTTGCGCGCCGCCTGTGCCCTCACCGTTTCAGCAGAAACGAGAAGCAGAAGGAACACAAAGAAGCAAAGCCGTTTCATTCAGAGCAGCGATATACGTTCGGTTACGATGGCTTCGGCTTCGGGCAGAAGATTGCGGACAGCCTCCTGCTGGGCCAGGGTCCATTCGGGCGTCACCTTGGCCTGCATGTAAATGCGCATCAGGCTGTAGGTCATCGCGCCATCGTCGGGATAATGGTAAAGATAAGCGACCGTGGTAAAACGCTCAAAGCGCTGCAGGAATGTGCCGGCATCCAATTGCGCATCTTCCAGAAACCGGGTTGTGGCGGTGGGAGGGGTGTTGCGCAAGCTGTGGTAAAATGCGTCGAGTAAGGTGGGGGCTTGTTTCATCAGCACGCGGTCGAGCATCAGTTCCACCAGCAGATGGGCCGCCAGCCAGGTGCGCGGAACCGTTTTGCCCAGTTCTTCGCGGCGGAACAGTTCTTTCAGGGCCGCATCGGCTTCTTTGAAATAGGCAGAACCATGGAAGTGGCGGTCGCGTTCCAAGTGCATCAGGCAGCCTTCCCACAAAGCCTGAACCTCGCTGTCTCCCTGCGCCGGAGCCAGTTGTTCAACCCGCACCCTGTTGCCCGGCAGGAAATTCCGCAAGAAATCAGGCAATACCAGACCGGTATTGTAAGGGTGCTGCTCCAGGCGGTGGTCGAAGTAAAAGTGCGCGAAGAAATTCAGAAATGCAAAGGTAGAAAGAGAAAAGTGCCAAGTTGTATAAGAAACGTTTATCCCGGATCGTGCATTAAAATTTGTTACACGGGTAAAAAAGCCCACTGCAACAGCTATCGTATAGGCTTGTTTCTTTAAGAGGCAATGCACTTAATAATGCGTGAAGAGAATACAGCTTACCACATATTCCACTGGTTCTTTAGGCAGGAATAGATTTTGTCACGCGGTGGGTTTACAAGCCCGTGTAGCATATCCTGGCGAATCTTTGACTTCCTTATTTGAGCGGAATCAATCGCAGGGCGCCTGGCGGCATTTTGCCGGGAACCCAAAACTTCGCCACACTTACAAGGACGTGAGGACAGACTATCTTCGCGGCGTGATCATCCACTTACACGGAAAAACCGCCTTGGTTTGCGGCAGCACCCAGGGCATCGGGAAAGCGGTGGCCCATCAATTGGCAGCTGCCGGCGCTTCGTGCATCCTGTTGGCCCGCAATGCCGAACGCCTGCAGGCCGTTTGCGATGCATTGCCGGCTGAATCGGGGCAGCAACACCGTTTCTACCTTGCCGATTTCGCGGATACTGCTTCTGTACAGGCTGCAGCTGCAGAAATCGCCGAAGATGGCGGAGCGGATATCCTCGTAAACAATACCGGTGGTCCGCCGGCAGGCCCCATTGCCACGGCCGGAACAGACGCCTTTCTCGACGCCTTCCGCCTCCACCTGCTCAACAACCACCAGCTAGCACAGGCTTTGCTCCCGGGTATGAAGGCCCGCGGACAAGGACGCATCATCAATATCATCAGCACTTCGGTGAAAGTGCCCTTGCACAACCTCGGCGTGAGCAATACCATCCGCGCTGCTGTGGGCAACTGGAGCAAGACGCTGGCCAACGAAACGGCGGCATTCGGCATCACAGTGAACAATGTGCTGCCTGGTGCCACCCGCACCGAAAGGCTCAGCAGTATCATCAGCGGCAAGGCTGCCCGCACCGGTGTGAGCGAAGAAACAGTGCGCGATGAAATGCTGGCTGAAATTCCGGCCGGGCGCTTTGGTACACCGGAGGAAGTAGCGCATGCCGTGGTCTTTCTGGCCTCTGAGCAGGCGGCATATATCACCGGCACCAACATCGTGGTCGACGGCGGCCGCACGCCCAACCTGTAATACCTGCACTTGACCGATTCACCCGCATCCATGTCAGGCCCCGACGCAAGCAGCCACAACCGCAAAGTCGCGGTGATCATCGGCGCCGGACCGGCCGGGCTTACTGCTGCGCGTGAATTGCTGGAACGCACCGATATCCTTCCGATAATCCTCGAAGCAGATACAACCATCGGCGGCATCTCGCGCACCGTTGAATACAAAGGCAACCGGATGGACATCGGCGGTCATCGCTTCTTCAGCAAGAGCGAACGCGTGATGCAGTGGTGGCTCGAACGCATGCCCGTCGAAGGCGGCAAGAGCGGCGATATCGATATCCGCTACCACGGGCAGAGCACCCGCGTGCATGCCGGCAAAGGCGATCCACAAAAAGAAGACCTTGTGATGCTGGTGCGGCGGCGGGTGTCGCGCATCTATTTCCTGCGGCGCTTCTTCCGCTATCCCGTCACCCTCAGCCTCGAAACCATGCGCAACCTGGGTTTGCCCCGCATGACGCGCATCCTCTTCAGCTACCTGCGCTATCGGTTGTTTCCTGTGAAACCCGAAGTGAGCCTCGAAGACTTCTTCATCAACCGCTTCGGCAAAGAGCTGTACCTCACCTTTTTCAAGGATTATACCGAGAAAGTATGGGGTTTCAAATGCCATGAGATTTCGAAAGACTGGGGTGCACAGCGCGTCAAAGGCCTGAGCATTTCCAAAACCATCGCCCATGCCCTGAAGCAGCTCGCGGGCAGCAACAAAAAAGACCTGCGGCAGCGCGGAACGGAGACGTCTTTGATTGAACAATTCCTGTATCCGAAGCTCGGTCCGGGGCAAATGTGGGAACATGTAGCGGCAGAAATCAGCGCCCGCGGCGGTGAACTGCATACGGGGATGGAAGTTTGCGGCGTCGGTTCGTCGAACGGCGGCCTGTCGCTCGATACCGTCTATGCCCGCAATGCAGCCGGTGTGGAACAGGCGTTCAGGGCCGATTATGTGTTTTCCACCATGCCGGTGAAAGACCTTGTGGCCGGTATGCGTTTCCCGGTGCCGGAAGCGGTGAAAACGATTGCCGAGGGTTTGCCTTATCGCGATTTCATCACCGTCGGGCTGCTCCTGAAAAAGCTCACGGTAGACGGCAAAGCGGGCACCATACCCGACAATTGGGTTTATATCCAGGAACGCGATGTCAAGATCGGACGCCTGCAAGTCTTCAACAATTGGAGTCCATGGCTGGTGAAAGACCCTGAAACCGTTTGGCTCGGGCTGGAGTATTTCTGCATGGAAGGCGATGAACTCTGGTCGATGGACGATGCGGCACTGCGCCGTTTCGCCGCCGCTGAACTGGAGCAGATCGGGCTGATTGAGCAGCGCGATGTGCTCGACGGAACCGTCATCCGCATGAAAAAGACCTATCCCGCTTACACCGGCGTGTACAGCGAATTCGATACCGTGCGCCATTACCTCGACAGCATCGAAAACCTTTACCCGATCGGCCGCAACGGCATGCACAAGTACAACAACAGCGACCACAGCATGCTCACAGCGATGACGGCGGTCGACAATATCGCAGCCGGACGCCGCGACAAGGCCAACCTCTGGGCCATCAACACGGAGATGGAATACCACGAAAGCAAATGAACCTCAAACCCTGGATCCGCGCTGCCCGCCTCCGCACGCTGCCATTGGCCGCCGCAGGGGTATTGCTCGGCAGTTTCCTGGCGGCTGAAGCCCTGCAGCCCCTGGTACTCGCTGCCTCACTCGCCACCGCCTTGCTGCTGCAGATACTCAGCAACTACGCCAACGATTATGGCGACTATGTCAAAGGAACCGACAAAGCGGCCGGGCGTGCAGACCGCATGCTCACCAGCGGCGAAATCAAACCGGCTGCCATGTGCAAGGCGCTCATTGTACTGGCCTTGCTGGCACTTGGCAGCGGACTCCTCGCGTTGCGGCCTGTCTACGAAAACGCCTTTCAAACCTGGCTCATCCTCTTGCTCGTTGGCCTGCTTGCCATCTGGGCAGCCATTCAGTACACTGCCGGTAAACGCGCCTACGGTTATTATGGCATGGGCGACCTGGCCGTTGTGCTCTTCTTCGGTCTCTTCGCCGTTAACGGCACCTATTACCTGCACACCGCCCGCTTCGATCTCCCTGTCGGCATTGTATCGCTCGGCCTCGGTTTCATGGCCGCCGGCGTGCTCAATGTCAACAATACCCGCGACCTGGTGAGCGATACCCTGAGCAACAAGCACACCATCGCCGTAAGGCTTGGATTCGCCGGCGCCAGGCGCTACCAGGCCCTCTTGCTCGGCTGCGGTATGGTGGCCATGGTCTTGCCTTTGTATTTCGCGTACGGACGCAGCTTTATTCCTTCCGCCCTGCTGATCCTCATCCTCGGCCGCCTGCACCTGCGCCGCTTTACGCATATTGCCCAGGCCGCGCGCAACGATTACAACCGTGAGCTTAAGCGCCTCAGCCTTTCCATCCTGGCCATGGTGCTGGGCATCGGCATCTGGATGTGGATTCGCTTAACCGTTGCGGGCGCATGAAACTCACTTACCGCAGCGAAAGCCTGCAATTCCTGAAACCGGCGACCACGAGCAAGGGCGCGTATCTGACGCGGGAATTGTACCTGCTTGAACTGCAGCTGGCCGACGGCCGTTGTTACAGGGCCGAGTGTGCGCCGCTGCCCCATCTGAGCTGCGACGACATGGCAGCCCTGCCGGCGGCGCTCGACGACTGGTGCAGGCATCCGGAGCGCATCGCAGCTGATGCCTTCGAAATCGAAACAGAACAATCCCGCTTCCCGGCGCTGGCTTTTGCGCTCGAAAGCCTACGCCGGCAATGGCTCAGCGGTATTCCCGGGCTGTTGTGGGATAATGCATTTACCCGCGGCGAAGCCTGTATTCCCATCAACGGATTGGTTTGGATGGATGACGCCGAAGCGATGCTGGCCGCTGCCATGGAAAAGGCGGCCATGGGATTCCGCTGCATCAAGTTCAAGGTAGGCGCATTGGATTTCGACGCCGAGTGCAGGCTCCTGGAAACGGTGCGCGCCACATATGGTCCTGAAAGGCTGGAGCTGCGGGTGGATGCCAACGGCGCCTTTCGTTCAGACGAAGTGGATGAAAAGCTGCGCAGCTTGTCGCGTTTCCATTTGCACAGCATCGAGCAGCCGCTGTCTCCGCCGGATACCGAAGGACTGGAACGCCTGTGCAGGGAAAGCCCTTTGCCCATCGCGCTCGACGAGAGCCTGATCGGTCTGAACCCATTCGGGCCCGATGCCGCCAGGATACAGCGCATGGCTCCGGCCTACCTCGTATTGAAACCCGGTCTGCTTGGCGGATTTGCGCGCTCTGCCGCCTGGGCGAATCTGGCCAACGGGCACTTCCGCGGCTGGTGGGCTACTTCGGCCCTGGAAAGCAATATCGGTCTGAGCGCCATTGCCCAATGGTGCGGCAATTACCCGGTGCAACAACACCAGGGCCTCGGCACCGGACGCCTGTTCCACACCAATTATACGAGCCCGCTTAGGCTGGAAGGGGAGGAGTTGTGGTTTGATGGACCGGCTAACAGCTGACAGCGCGTAGATTCCAGGAGGAACGCAATCCCACCCGCAGCCTTTACCGTATCAACATCACATCGGTCGAAACCCGGTCGGTGAAGATTTCGCGGTTTTCGTTGCAGACGGTGCTGTAGTCTACCACGATCACGTACACGTCGGTCGGTTGCAGAATGCCGTTGATCTTGCCATCCCAAATGCCTTTGGTGATGTCGCCGGTATTGGGTCCGCGCCACTCGTAGCGCTTGCCGCCCCAGCGGTCGTAAACCGTGAGCTTGTAGTTCAAAATGGTCGAGGTCATCACCGGCCGGTACACCGGATTCAGGAAATCGTTGTTGGGCGTGAAGGCCGTCGGCAGCCAGATGCGCGGCTTGTCTTGCACTTCCATGAAGCGCTCTTCAAAATGTTCGCAACCCTTGTCGGTCACCCGCGTGTGTTTAAGGCGATAGGTTCCGGCCTTGTCGAAGGTATAGGTAAACTTGCGTTCGGTGCTGACGGGCACGAAGTTCAGTTCCCAGCTGATATCGTCTTTTTCCTGAGAGTTGGCAAAAAACTCCACGGGGTCTTCGGTGATGATTTCGCTGCAGCGCTTGATGAAATTGAATGTGGCGTCGGGCAGGCGGTTCACGGTGATCGGCATGCTGGCAGAATCAACACAGCCTTCGGGCGATTCGGCGATGGCCGTGTACATGCCCTGCAAACCGAGGTGGATTTTCTTGACCACATACTGGGACAGGCGTTGGTCGCGCACATCGAGTCCCGGCCCGCGCCAATGGAATTTTACGCCGTCGGTATTGAGCGACAATTCCAGGTTCTGGCCTTCGCAAATTTCCTTGGCCGTGTAATCGGTAATATTCACCAGGGGCTGTTTCCAGACGCGCAGGTTGGTCTGGTAGGTACCGGAGCAGTTGTGGATATCGGTTACCCGGAGCCGGTACATCCCGGAATCACTCCTGTTGACACGGTTGAGCTGGATGGAAGGTGCATTGATGACGCGGCCCTGGGGCGTAATCCACTGGTAGTTGGTTGCGCCGCGTGCCCGCATGATGTAAATGCTGCCGGCACAGAGCATGGTATCGGGCGAAGCGAGGACGCTGTCCAGCCCGGTCTTCATTTTCCAGCGGGTGGTAGCGCTGCAACCGTTGCTCAGCCTTCCGGTAACGTAATAAATACCCGTATCTGTTCGCTGGAAAGGCGTGAAGGGCAGTCGTTGCGCCACGCCGAGGGTATCCATTTTGGCGAAGTAGGGATTGTAGCGCGTCCAGGTGTAGGATGCCGCGCCGATACCGCGCAGTTCGGCGTATTGCTCATAGCAAACGGTTTCCGGAGCAGACTGGATCGACACCAGGGGCAACTTGTTCACGAATACATGCACTTCAAGACTGTCCAGACAGCCGTTGCGGTCCTGGCCGATGGCCTTGAACACCATGTCTTTCTTATACCTCACGGAATCGAGCCGCAGCGGATTGATTCCCCATGGATAACTGCGTTCCGGACCGATCCAGCGGTAGATGACGCCGTCGTTCATACCGGCCTGCAGGTTGAGCGTTCCGTATTCACAAATCTGGACGCTGTCGTTGGCTGTGAAGATGGGGTTCAACGGTGGGTCGGTAATGCTCAGTGAAGTGTCGCCCCTGCAACCCAACATGTCAACTGCTTCCACGCGGTAGGTGCCGGCACGCAGGTTGGTAAGGAAGCTGTCGGTGCGCATCACGGGGGCCGTGAACCAGGTGTAGCGGTAGCCACCATTGCCTCCTTCAGCCGTCACCCACAGAAGACCGTTGTTGCCGCCGTTGCAGGTGATGTCTACCTTGCCGAGCGCTTTCACCCTTACAGGATCAGGCTGTTTCGGTTCAATGGTAGTAAGCATGGTATCGCGGCAATTGTTGCGGTCGACCACGATCAGCCTGTATTTACCGGCCGGAACACCCTTGGCAACGCGATCGCTGGATATGTTCCGGTTTGCGGCATCGCGCCAGAAATAGCGCACCGGCATTTGTCCGCCCACATAGTTGCCGTACAACACCGCTGAGCTTTCGCCATGGCAGCGGGCATCGGTGAACGAGTCTACCAAAGCCTGCAGTTGATTGGGTTGTGAAACCACAAAGGTCAGGTTCCGGCTGCAGCCATTGCTGTCGGTCACGTTCACGATATGGCGGCCTGCGGGCATTTGCCTGCGGGTTGAATCGTTCGGTACAAAATTCCATGCGTAGCGATAGGGTTTGATGCCACCGCCCGCTGTAAGCTGAACCTCTGCAAGACCGCCGAAACAACTCACCGGGGCCAGGGTGGTGGCTTTAAGAGTAAGCAGTTCCGGTTCGCGGATTTCAAATGAGTCGCGGATGGAGCAGCCGAGCATGTCTTTGACTAGGAGCTTGTATTCACCGGCCGGCACACGGTACAGGTCTTCACCGAAATACGTTCTTCTATTCGAGGTCCATTCGAAGCGATAGGGTGGCACACCTCCCGAAGCCTTCACATTGGCGTTGCCGGAAGTTTCGCCAAAACAACGCACATGGCTGATGAGGTTGATGGTATCGATCATCCGGTCCGGTTGGGTAAGGATGAAGCTGGCATCGCTTTCACAACCATTGGCGTCGATGATCTGCAAGTGGTAATCGCTGGCAGGAATGGAGTCGAGGATATTGCTGCGGTGGCGCGAATTACCGTTCCAGAGATAGGTATAAGGAGCTTGTCCTCCGGTAGCGGTAGCTTGCAGGGCGCCGAGCATGCCGAAGCACTGGATGCCGCGCAGCACGCGTATTACAGGCTTGTCCGGATTCTGCCAAACGTGCACCGATCGCGATGCCGTATCATAACATCCATAGGGCGATGTGACAGTTAATCGGATGGAATAGGAACCTCTGATATTATAAGAATGCGAAGGACTATGCGCGGTGGAACTGCTGCTGTCGCCGAACTCCCAGAAATTATTGGCTATACCACCACCTCCGTAGTAAACCGTCAAGTTGCTAATATCGAAGCGGTTGCTGCTCAGGCACTGCGCGCTGTCGTTGACCATGAAGTTGGCAACAGGGTGTTCGTAGATCCGCACCCTTTGCGCGTTCGCCGTTCTGCAGCCGTAGGAGTTGGTCACATGCAGGATTACAGGCAGAAGGCCGGCAGTGTCGTATTGATGGAAAGCATTTTTCAGGGTTGAGGTGTCGCCATCTCCAAACTCCCAGAGGAAATTCAAACCACCGCCCAAGCCCGGGCTTACGCTGTTGTTGGTGAACTGGAACCAGTTGTCCTTGAAACACTGGTCGCTGTCGTTCACGCTGAAGCCGGCTATCGGATTGGGTTTTACGTGTACAATGACGGTATCTGAAGCCTCGCAACCGGTTGCAGCGCGCGCGGTGCCGATTACCATAAACTGGCCGCTGTCGGCGAAAGATTTGCTGAACTCAAAACCGGTGGCGGCTGTTTTGTCGCTGAGCCTCCAGCGGTGCATCAGGTAGCTGTTGCCGGTAATGCCGGAGCGCGACTTGAAGTAGAAAAGGTTATTGTTCTGGCAATCGCTGATGGTAGAATCCCAGGTCTGGATCCAGGGTGCAGGATAGATGCTGATCACCCCGGTTGTGGAATCCATGCAGCCGCCGCTGGTTCGGGCAACAAGTTTTACTGTATACCTTCCAAAGCTGTCGTAACGCCACCTTGGAGAAACAGAGGTTGAAATGCCCCCATTACCCAAATCCCATTTATAGCTTATTGAGCCGTATTTCGTTATTGTTGTGTTGTTGAAAACTGCAACACTTGTATTGCTGCAAGGGTTCTGTAGAGCAAATCCTGCAACGGGAATATCAAAAACCTGTATAGTTTCATAAGCAGTATCACGGCAGCCGTCTTCCCCTATTACAATAAGTCTGACACGGTATCCGCCCGGCTCGGCATATTGATGGACTATATGTGTATCGTTGCTCACAACGGCCTGCATCTTACCAGTTTTGCCAAGTGGTATACTGTCACCTGGCTCCCAAATAAATTTGAGTTTGTTTCCCAGAGGCCCGCGCGATTCATTCTTGAAGGTGAATATCTGCTTTACTCCGCATCCATTTCTATTATTCACTGTAAACGCTGCCCTTAGTCTCTCATAAGCTTCAACTGGTTTCTTAGCTATATCAACGCATCCCGAGTCAGATGTAACCTTTAATCTGACATCATAGTAACCTGCGGTTCTGAAACCCACAGTTGTATCCAAACCTGACCAGTTGAAACCGCTTCCGAAATCCCATTCGTGCTTAAGACCTGTTCCGTATCCTTTGCCTGGGTTGAAGATTACAGCAGATCTGAATTTGAGATACAGACTCAAACCGCAAACGGGCGCTACTGTAAAGTCAGCAACAGGAGATGGTATTATATTCACTTGGTTGCTTATGCTGTCATTGCAACCTACAGCTTGTTGGGATATAATTTTAATGGTGTATTTGCCGGGTTTTGCATACTTGTAAGTGGTATCAGATCCGTTAAATCTGTTTCCATCACCCATATCCCATATGTGTTTCATCCCCGGGATGGGGCTAAAGGATGTGTTTTTAAGTTCTACGGCATGTGTATTGAAACACTGCCGCAATGTGTTAATAGTAAAACTTGCAGTAGGCTTTGCATACACAATTACAGATGTTGTTGTGCTGTTTGTACATCCATTTCTGTCGATTACAGTAAGGGTTACGAACTTCCGACCGAAGGAAGAGTACACAACGCGGTTATTGGATTGTGCGGTTGAAGTTCCAGGGCTGGCATCAGTGCCGAAGCTCCAAGACCAGCTTCTCACCTGAGACCCAATAGCAGGTACTGATGCGGATGAAAAAACAAATTGGTTACCAGACAGGCATTGATCCGTATCGTTTATTGTAAACCCTGCCCGTGGGTTTGATTTTACCTTTACAAATTTAAAGAATGTATCCGCACAGCCATTCTGATCATATGCAATTAGAGTTACCCGATGAGTTCCCGTGCTGCTGTATTTTACAGTATCAGGCCTTAAAGAGTTTGAGGAGTCTGGGTTAGCCCCATTACCGAAAAACCAACGTGCCTTATTGATATAAGATCCTGTTAGCGGGGTTGATCGGTCTGTAAATACAAAACCGTTCCCGTTTATACACTGCGTATCTTGATTTACACTCCAAGAGGCTGTTGGATGTCTTAATAATGAAATATTCTGATATGCTGTATCCAGGCAACCTGCATTGCTTTTGCTGATTAGCCGAACCCGGTAAGTACCTACGCTTGAATAATAAACCGAATTTGGGTTCTTCAATGTGGAACCTGATCCATTGTTGAAGTCCCAGGAATTCGAAATTATACTGTCGTTAACCACTGTACTTAATCCGAAGAAATTGTAAGCATGACCCCAGAAGCACTGTGCGGACTTATTGACGCCTATGACGGCCGATGGTTGAGCATCAATTGTAAGTGGCAATGAGAAAGTATCCTTACAACCGGCACTATTGGTGGCAATCAGTGTCATGGTGTATTTTCCTGAGCTGGTGTAAATTCTTCCACCATTTAAACCATTTGTCCGTGTGCTGCCATCGCCGTAATCCCATAAGTATGTGCTTGCACCGGTGCTCGCATTGTTTCCGACAAAGAAATTTCCGCGGCTGCATTGGCGGTTGCTGTTCAATGTGAAAGCCGCTTTTGGAGACGCATTTACAACAACATTTCGGGAGATGGTATCGCGGCATCCATCTTTACCTATGGCAATCAAACGAACCGTGTATGTTCCTGTTGCGTTATACTGTTTGGTTGGTTGAAAGGCAGTTGATCCGCTTCCATCCCCAAAGCTCCAGATGTAACTGGAAGCACCGGCTGTGGTATTGCTGAAAATGAAGTTATGGCCGCGTAGGCATTGATTGTTGTTATTGATACCAAAGTTCGCGTTGACACTGTTTATTACAACAGTATTCTTAACCGCAGTGTCTGAGCATCCATTGCGATCTCTTGTTATCAATGTAATTCGTTTTGTTCCAGCGGATTTATAAGAAATGCTCGTAGGTACTGAAGATGTGTCAGTTGTCCTGCTGGCGTCTGGCCCGAATGCCCATCGATATGATGCTATTGCGCTACCGGCTACGGATGTTGAGGACTTGCCGCTAAAATTGAAAGTATTTCCCCGGAAACACAAGGTATCGAAATCGACATCCAGTACAGCTTTAGGATGTGCTTTCACTTCAATTGTTTTTGTTATAGAATCAAAGCATTGGTTTGAAGTGCGGGTAATAAGTTTTACGGTATAGGTTCCGATGTTGCTGTAACGCACACCCGTGGGGTCTTTCGCCGTTGAACTGCTGCCATTGCCGAAGCGCCAGGTGTATCCGTTGATACTGCCCGAGCCAACGGCGCTGGTATTGGTGAAGCTGAAGCTGTTGCCGCGCAGGCATTGGTCACCGTTCCAGTTGAAACCGGGTTTCGCCTGGGGATAGACCTGCACAGTTTGCCATTGCGTGTCGTTGCAGCCTTGGTTGCTGCTCACGATCAGGCGCACGCGGTAAATGCCTGAATCGGGATAAGCGAAACTGTCTCGTGCGGCGCTCGAGAACAAGCCACCGCCAAAGCTCCATTCATGCGATTGGATTCTGCCGCCGGAGATGGTGGAATTGCTTCCAAAGACGAAATGGTTATTGTTCAGGCATTGCTTGTCGCGGTTTACGGTAAAAGATGCTGAAGGGTCAGTATTTACGGTTACACTGCGGCGAATGGTATCCCGGCACCCAAACGGATTGGTGGCAACGAGTTGGATGTTGAAGTTTCCGGTTGCAGTATAGCGTTTCACTGGTTGTGCCTGTGCGGAAGAGGTGCCATCGCCAAAGCTCCAGGCATAGCTCAGACTTCCGCTGCCGGCGCTGCTGGTATTGGTACTTACAAAGCGGTTGGCGCCTAGGCATTGTGCGGAGGCGTTCAGGCTGAATGCGGCTGTAGGTTCTGCGTACACCACGATGTTCTGTGTGCTGCTGTCCAGGCAACCGAAGGAAGTGTTCACCCGCAGGCGAATGGCATAAGTTCCGGAGCCGGCGTAGCGTTTGCCGAACGGACCAACCCCACTGAAAGAGGAACCATCGCCCAGGGTCCAATTGCTTTGGGTGATGCTGCCATTACCGGCGGCAAGGGTAGTATTGGAACGCAGGCTTACGTAATTGGTATTGGCGCAGGAGCGCTGTGAGTCGGACTGGATGGCAATGCTAGCCGGCAGGCGAACAGTGAGGGCAAAGCCGGTATCGTAAGAACAACCCCCTGCGTCGGTAAGGCGCAAATTGAAGTTGCCGGTATACGAAGCGGTAATTCCATTGATGATGAAATTGCTGTCGATGCGGCTGAAAGAAGCGGGTCCGGACCAGCGATATTGGTATCCGCCGTAGGCATTCACTACACGTGAACGCACATCGAGCCTGGCTCCGCGGCAAATATTGGCTGGTGCTGTGATTGCAACCTCCAGGCGCGGCCGCACAATAAGCGGCACGGTCAAGGTATCGCGACATCCCAGGGAGTCGCGCACTGCCACACGGTAGGTTCCCGACCTGGATGAATCTGCGTTGGGAATGAAAGGTGAGAAGGATGAGCTGCTGAAGCCGCGAGGTCCTGACCAGGAGGCGCTTTGAGCACGGAAAGGTCCGAGCAAGCTCAGCCTGACTGTGTCTCGGTTGCAGACCGGCGAATTAGACCCGGCGGTGAAGATCGGGCGCACGCTGATGAGCATGGAATCCACTTCTGTGCAGCCACCGCTGTCCCGCACTTCGAGGTAATACTTCCCTCCTGCATCTGCATTGGCAGGGAAGCGCTGCATGATGGATCCGGTATCGCGGAAGTTGCGTGGCCCGCGCCAGGTGTAGAGGGCGCCACCGGCCACATTGGCTTCGAGTTTGATGGTGTCCCAGCGGCAGAAAACCGTTTTCAGGTTAATCCAGCTCGCGCCTTTATCGCTGATAAAACTGCTGATTCGGAGGTAGGAAGTGTCCGGGCAACCGTATTCGTTGAAGACCACAAGACGGTAGAGCCCGGTGTCTGTCCATCGCGCCTTGAACTTCGGAAACTGCAATGAAGAACTGAAGCTGTTCGGTCCGGTCCAACTGATCTTGAATGAGGAAGGAAAAGCCTTGGACCAGCTGTATGGGCTGCCGGAATAATTGTCGACAAACAGGCTCGAATCGAGCGTGGAATAAAGCGTAACGGAATCGTTAATACAACCGCTGCCTTGCTTAGTGCGCAGGAAACGCGGGCACACGCTGAGACCGGCTGTAAACGCATCGGCTGTACCGGCAAAAATATTCTGAAATCCACCTCTGGCAATGCCGGTATCGGAGGCTGTTTCGCCGGCCAGGAAGAGGTTTCCGCCTTTGCCTCTGGCAAAACCATGCGCGAATTCGTCTTTATTGCTGCCGTAGTAAGTTCCCCATGAACGGTTGCCACCGGCATTGAATTTCGCGAGGAATGCATCGCTTGCGCCTCGGCGGTTGGGATACAAGGAACCGGGCGTTGCGATGGCTCTCGCGGTTCCGTTGGGCGAAGTGGTATTGCCGAGCAGGAAATAGTATCCACTGCCGTCGCGCGTCACAGCGACACCTTGTTCGTCGTTGTCGCCGCCGTAATAGGTTCCCCAGCGCGGTGAGAGTGTGGTTGAAAGTGATACGAGGAAAGCGTCGCTGGCAGTGGTGGATGCGCCGCGGTTCAGGCTGCCCTGGTGACCGCCGGCGAGGAATCCCAATCCGGTACTGGAAGTTGTACCTGCCACGGCCAGTCCGCTGCTGTCGATAAAAAGGCCATTGACGGCATCGGTTCCGCCGCCGCCGAAATAGCGGTTGGCCAGGGCAGATCCATCGGCGAGGAAACTGCTTACGAATCCATCGTAGCCGCTGCCGATGCTGTTGATGCTGTTGGGCAAGGACCCACTGCGGGTTCTTCCTCCCAGAAACAAGGTATCGCCTGCGTTGACTGCCAGTGTGAGGGCTTCGTCGTGCGCCGATCCGCCCCAATAGGTTGAATACAAGCGTTTGCCTGCGGTGTCGAGGTAGAGGATAAAGGCATCGCCGTTGCCGCCATAGCTCGCTTGTTCAACGCTATAACCTGAGGCTGCGGCATGTACAAGCGAAGTGTCCGGAGAGAAGGTTTCTCCGGCTACAAGCGGTTGCCCTTTGCGATCGAGAGTGAGTGTTCTGGCAATTTCGTTGGCATTGCCTCCGAAGAAGTTAGACCATATTAATCGCCCGTTCTGGTTGAATTTGGCGATGAAGGCATCGGAGCCACCTTTATGCGTTGTCTGAACCTGTGGCCTGAATAGCAGGCGCGATGTATTGGTGGATGAAAAGGTCTGACCGGCGATATACACATGGCCAATGGCGTCGGCTTGGACTGCAAAAGCGGCATCAGCGCTGTCGCCGCCGTAATAGGTGCACCAAATGCGGGCATTGCTGCCGCCAGCCGGGCGCAAACGAGCGAGGAAGGCATCGCTGCGGGCGGCGAGCTGATGCTGGAAACTTCCTGTGGTAGCGATATTGGCAGAGGCGGTGCGGCCGCAGATGTATACCGAACCATCGGTGGCTGTTGTAATGCCCAGCGCCTGATCGCTGCCGCTGCCACCCAGATAGGAAGCCCAGCGCAAGGCCGGCACCGGATCTACGACCAGGGCGCAGGTACTGGAGTCTTTCAGTTCAAAACCGCAGGTATTGTTATTGATTTTTTTCCAGTTCACCTGAACTGGGTCTGGAACATTGCCGCAGCGCAGATAGGAGCGGGGAATCCGGTCGTTGAGTTGCTCGTTGCCCGCGTAGATAGCGATTTCGGCGCCGTTGGGTGCGATGCTTAAGGAATCGATACCGCGGAAAAGGAAGCGTACCTTGTCCAGCAGCCTTGCATCAGATACTTCGAGTTCATACTTAAAACCCGACTGCGGATCGCTATAGAAAACCACATCGATACCTTTCCAGGCATTTTTGTAACGTACTTTGCCGAAGACCGGAACGTCTGTAAAGCGGCCATTTGCGGTGTAATAATTGAAATTCCCTGTTGCCGACCCTTCTTCTTTCCAGCCATTGAGGACGGTATCGGCCTGATCGAACTGGACATCGATGCGTTGCACGAGGATTCTGCCGGCCTGGCCAGGTTTAAAGATTTCGTAGCTGAAGCCTCCGGTTCGGAACTGCACATGCAAATCGGAACCGACACCCAGGTATCGCACCGATTTCACTTCCCGGCCCTGCTGGTCGCGCAATTGTCCGTCGTTGCGCACAATGCCACCCGATGCCCCCACATCGGCCAGCAGCAGAACCCGGGGAACGAGCAGGCACAAGGCGAATAACGCCATGCTTAGCCATGATTCAGCCCTACGGGTAGTTGATAAGAACATCCGGTTGTTGGTTTGTTACGGGCAAATATAATGCGAAGATTTTGTGGATAAACAATAAGGTGCAAACAAAATGCAACTCAAAACGCCTGTAAACACTGAATTCAGCGCATTTTGCAGATAATTAACGCTTTGGTGTTTAGGTTATTTTTAGTAATTATTTGGGGGCTTTTAGTTGCTAAACAAAGCATCGATTGCCAACCGGTCGAACAACTTTCCACAACCTGCCGGCGGCGGCGGAGCCGAATTTTCTCTACAGAAAAACTATACGAGCCGGTTTTCAGACATGCGATAGGTGGTGTTTGTAGCTAGATACAGTAGCGGCGGACAACTTCAACGGAGTGGAGTATCGCACTTGCCTGGGGTTTGATTGTTTCAGAAATGGAAACAGGAAACAGGCCGAAAAGATTGCTAAAAATTTTTCGGGTTTGTTGGGAACAGGTCTTTATGCGGGTCTTAGTTCAATGAATGATTAGGGTTTGTTCATGGACGCGGATCCGCTCGCTTCCCGATAATCCGGGTTCGGCGGGAACTCAGTACGGGCGCGGTTTTGGACGCTTCCGCCTAATCTGTGGTGGCTTCGGCCCGTTTAGCGGTCTTTGCGTGAACCTTGGGTTTTAGATTTACGTCTTCGATGTCGGAAACGGTTACCGGACGCGGTTTTGGACGCTTCCGCCTAATCTGTGATGGCTACGGCCCGTTTAGCGGTCTTTGCGTGAGCCTTGGGTTTTGGATTTACGTCTTCGATGTCGGAAACGCTTGCCGGGTGCGGTTTTGGACGCTTCCGCCTAATCTGTGGTGGCTACGGCCCGTTTAGCGGTCTTTGCGTGAGCCTTGGGTTTTAGATTTACGTCTTCGATGTCGGAAACGGTTGCCGGACGCGGTTTTGGACGCTTCCGCCTAATCTATACCCGCACGCCATACATACCCCGTTTACCCGGCATACCCGAACTCATTCCATTCCCAAACCCCATTCAAGCCTTTTGACACAATCCGGATTCAAATCCTCACTGCCCGGTAAATACCGGGTCAATCCGGATATGATAGCCATGCCCGGCAGCGGCAACCGAAAAGGTATCCTCGCCACGCAAGCCGGAGCAGCGGTAACATGTACAATCGCTTCCACAAGACGTGCTGTACAAATCTCTCTCCGACATAATCAACCGCTTGCCATCGCTCTGTATCATCGGAAATGGTTATGCGCCAATAAGTGAATTTCCCGGAACGATGACATGGGTCTGTGAGTCACCGGGAACAGACACTACACCGACTCCACAGTCATGTTGCCCGTCCGCTTCGTCTAAAATCCGTATCTAATCTGTAAGATCAGGCCATACTATATGCGAGGCTGCGGGCTGAATCGTGCATCCATAGCCACCCTTCTATTGGTTGCAGGATACCATTAAGCATAACAAAATCAGCGTCTTCACTATACCAAACAGTGCCAGCATTTCGTTAACGCTATCGAACAAACTCCTTGCCGTAATGTCCACCGAACACAAAAAGCCCCGACAGCATGCTGCCGGGGAGATAACAAACTTTTCGACCTGTGTCGCTCCGAACTCAGAGTTCGTCTTCGTTGAAGAAGTAGTCGTCGTTCGTTGGGTAATCGCTCCAGATCTCCTCGATGCTCTCGTAAGGCTCTCCGTCGTCTTCCAACTCCTGAAGGTTTTCAATAACCTCCAGGGGAGCCCCCGAACGTATGGCGTAGTCAATCAGTTCGTCTTTGGTGGCCGGCCATGGCGCATCGTCCAGCCAACTCACAAGTTCCAGTGTCCAGTACATAGGCGAGAGATTTTAGAATTTGCGCGAATAAAACAATTCCGCATGAATATGCAACGACTTTTTTTTAAGAATCGTATGTTGTTGTAAATCTGTGATATACATTTGCGACCGACCGTGAAAAAGCGTTTACCTGAAGGTTCCGGACTCTACGATGAAACACTGGAGGCATACTGTACCCAGCATTCTTCCGCAGAACCTCCCTGGCTTACCAGCCTCCAACGCCTCACATTCCTGAGGCATACCCATGGCAGACAAATGAGCGGCCATCTCCAAGGAAGGTTCCTTTCCCTCCTTAGCAAAATGGTCAAGCCCTCCCTGGTGCTCGATATCGGTACTTTCACCGGCTATTCTGCGCTGTGCTTCGCCGAAGGCCTGGCTCCCGGCGGAAAAGTGATCACCATCGAAGCAGATGAGGAAAACGAAACACTCATCCGCGAAGCCATCCATAGCTCTCCGTATGCATCTGTCGTGCAGCCTGTGATTGCCAATGCGCTCGAGTGGCTGGAAAAACACCCGGAAATCCATCCCGACCTGGTTTTCCTCGATGCAGATAAACGCAACTATCCGCATTACCTCAATAAACTCATTCCTATGATGTTGCCCGGCAGCCTCTTGCTGGCTGACAATACCCTGTGGAATGGAAAAGTGGTTGATCCGCAGGAAAGAGAAGACGATGTCGATACGCGTACCCTGCACCGCTTCAATGCTGTGGCTTCTTCGCATGCCGCGTTTGATACGGTCTTGTTGCCCTTGCGCGACGGACTTACCCTGATGCGCCGCCGCTGAACCAATCGTCTCCGCAGCTGTTTTCTTGGCTGCATGCACCGAAAAAGCTTTTTGCCTGAAAAAATCTGCTCCGTTTGTGGCAGACCTTTCGCCTGGCGTAAGAAATGGGCCCGTGATTGGGAACAGGTCAAGTATTGCAGCGACCGCTGCCGGGCCTCTGCAAAACGCCAATCATGAAGGAGCTAACCCTCATTTTCCCACATCAACTATGGCTCGACAATCCGGCTTTTCGCTCCGATCGTCCGATTGTGCTCGTCGAAGACCCGCTCTTTTTCCGGCAGTTCAATTTCCATATCAAAAAGCGCATCCTGCACCGGGCGTCCATGAAAGCGTTCGAAGAACTCCTGCGCAGCAAAGGGTTTCATACTTTGTATATCAAGAGTGGCCCGGAAGCCGAAACCGCTGTTCTCCTCAATGTGCTTAAACAGGAGGGAACTGAGGCCATCCACCTGGTCGAACCCGACGACTACTTGCTGGAGAGGCGTGTCAGAAGAGAAGCGGGACGCCTTGGAATCCAACTCCAAGTCTACGATTCACCCGGTTTTTTGATGAACAGGAAGCAAGGCGCCGAGTGGATGGAAACGCACCGGATGCATCAAACCGATTGGTATATCCATTGGCGAAAACAGCTGGGTGTTTTGATGGAACCGGATGGGAAACCACAAGGCAAACGCTGGACCTTCGATACCGAAAACCGTCAGCCCTTTCCGGCCGGTTTGCAAGCGCCGCCTTTGCCGGAGCCGTCCCTGCCATCGGGTTTCTCAGCATGGTCCAAGGCGGTTCATTCCGAGTTTCCGGATGCGCCCGGCCATGCAGATCACTTTGAATACCCCGTCACCCATGCAGCGGCAGAAAAATGGCTCGATGCCTTCATCGAACAGCGGCTGTTCCATTTCGGTCCATACCAGGACGCCATGGTGCCGGGGCAGACATTCCTATTCCACAGCGTAATAAGCCCTTTGCTCAATACCGGATTGCTCACACCCGCCCAGGTCTTGCAACGCACGTTGGATGGCGCTGCTGCATCGGATGTTACCCTTGCTTCGCTCGAGGGTTTCATCCGGCAGGTGCTCGGATGGCGGGAGTTTGTACGGGCAGTTTACCACAGCCACGGGGTGAAGCAACGGACTGCCAATTTCCTGCAGCATACCAACAAGCTCTCACAGCCATTTTACAACGGTAATACAGGGTTTTTCCCTTTTGATGAGGCTTACCTGCGCCTGGAACAGACTGCTTACAGCCACCATATTGAAAGGCTGATGGTGCAAGGGAATCTCTTCCTGCTCCTGGGTATAGATCCGGATGAAGTGTACCGTTGGTTCATGGAACTGTTTATCGATGCCTATGATTGGGTGATGGTACCCAATGTTTACGGTATGAGCCAGTATGCAGACGGCGGCGCGATGGTTACCAAGCCCTATATCAGCGGCTCGCCTTACTTGCTCCGCATGGGCAAATACAAGAAGTCCGCCTGGTGTGCTGAATGGGATGCCTTGTATTGGAGTTTCCTTCACCAACATCGGGAAAAGTTGGCAGGTAATCCGCGCATGGCCATACCGTTCGCGTCGCTCAGGAAGATGGAAGAAAAATTGGCCGGATACCTTGAAACCAGGGAGGCTGTGTTGCAGCGATTGCAATTTGCCCGAAAATAAAGGTGCCCGTCTTTTGAACGGGCACCTTATAAGAATCCAGCCGGATGAATCCG
>Ga0209990_10000497_pt1 | contig 38323 bp, 37 predicted proteins | sample NOAtaG_6_FD_187304 | JGI IMG/M metagenome (GOLD analysis project Ga0209990, IMG submission 187304) | Freshwater lake microbial communities from Lake Erie, under a cyanobacterial bloom - NOAA_Erie_Diel5S_2200h metaG (SPAdes) (version 2) | ecosystem: Environmental > Aquatic > Freshwater > Lake ...
AAGAAAGCTTCCCTAAAGGTGAGCTGATTTGGAAATTTAGTATTCAGGCTTAAATTTGCAATCCCAAAGCGTAAAAGTGAGGGAAAATCAGCCTTCGCTTAGTCTTGGCTGATAAAAGCGGGAGTAGCTCAGTTGGTAGAGCACGACCTTGCCAAGGTCGGGGTCGCGAGTTCGAGTCTCGTTTCCCGCTCAATTATTGGTTAATCGTTATTCGATGATGGTTAATCGCTAAAAAAGTGTGGGAAGACTCACACTTTTTTAGTTTAGTTCGAGTAACCAATATCGACTAACAAACAACAAAAGAAAGCCCTGCCCGGGTGGTGGAATTGGTAGACACGCAGGACTTAAAATCCTGTGGATAGTAATATCTGTACGGGTTCAAGTCCCGTCCTGGGTACTCATGTAGAATTTAAAGCTCTGATTATCAGGGCTTTTTGTTTTTTATGGATGGCAAAAAAGGTGTCGAGAAAACTTATTTAATTTACCAAATCAATGAGGTAATGATAAATCGTTAAGCTTGATTGACTAAGCCTGACATTCATTGAGGAGTATTTGTTGACTTTTTCGTGTGACCAAATATGCACTAATAGTTCACTTTGATTCTTCCAATCCAAAGCAGTAGTCGTATTGTTAGATTGCTCAGTTATCCATCCATTTATTTTATTAAACCAATCATTGGCCGTATCCTTCTGAACATATCCCAGCATTCCACATATTTTCAATTGTGTACCATGATGATTTTTCTTGAAGCGCTCAATCCCTCCACGTTCGCCATAAACGTACTCAGTATTATTTGATGAGCCTGAAAGGCGTTTGGCCTCAAATTCAATAATCGGATAAGATGGCATTGACTTACTTAAAATCACCACACCAAGATCTGTTTCTCTTCTTGATTCTGACTGAGTGGGGTTTTTAACAAAGTTGAATTTATAGGGCAAAAAACCATCGTTCTCATCTATAAGCAAAGCATTAAAATAATTGGCTAAGTGATAAGTTATTGCATTTTCACCTTCAGGAGGAAGAGGTATTGAAAAATAATAGTTGCGGAAACCAGAAATTTTAGCGTCAACAAAATTCAGCAATACTATGACAGAATGATTTTCAGGAACGCTTAACTGTGCATCGCCAACTATCTTGTTAGAATCTCGCAGCATCAGAAACCAGATTTAACGTAGTCAGCAAACGTTTCATCAGCATCGCGCAATGCAATGGAAGGTAGCCAGTATTTGAGATTCTTTGGCTTTACAAGGACAATTGTGTCTTTACTATAATATTTTAAAATTCGTTGGACGTGAGTCTTTTGATTTTTTTGTCTTTGAGGAATTAGCTTTTCAATATAGCCTTCTAGGTTGATATCTTTCTCATAGCTACCTTCAAATTGCTGTTTGGAATATTCTAAATGCAAAGCATAGTACCTCCTAGACTCTATTCGCTTAACAAGCTGAAATTTTTTATCGCTTATGGCGTAAATGCTATTGAGAGCCTGGCAAAATGTTTTGGAGAATACACTTAAGGCTTCTTGGTCGCAATTTCTATTGATCTCATTTTTTTCTGGGCCGAGCGAATAAGTTAAAATATCATTGATTAATATTTTTTCTGCACCTGAAATGTTTAAGTCTGACTTTCTGCTAGGATAAGGGAGCTTCATGAAATCTTCCTTTAAAGGAACTGTAGCTTTACTTATAGAGAGCTGACTGCTCGTTGCATAAATATAGAAGCGCAATATATCATTATGGGCCTTGAAGTATGACTCCAACTCTACAAGTTTTTCCCTTTGTTGACGAGGAGCATGAACCCCAATAACATTTGCCCTAAATACCAAGTACTCATCAGATAATTGAATAGAAAGGTTTTTCTTGCCAATATTTTCCTTGATGAGTAGATGTGGAGGACTATAAATAGCTTTTTCCCGGGGTCTTTTAAATGACTTAATTCTACAGGGATAAACCTTAGACCAATCAATACCTTTTTCGGTAAAGGCATTAGAAGGCAGGTACTTTTGACCTGTTATAAAATCAGCAGGTTTAGGATTCTTTCCTTTTTCAATAAAGCCCTCACCAACCTTCCATCCATCTTCATTTTCTCTTTTTGTTAAGACTTCACCTAAGGTTGTAAGCTTGGATAACCTTTCTAATAAGCTAATCATTCTACCGCCACCTAGCAAATTCGCTTTCCAAGAAAATGAATTTGTTAAAATTAAGTCCTTAGGTATATAATGAAAGTCATAACGATCCAGCTCAAGGAACAATTTTTTAACATTGGCTGAAGTACGCTGCACTGTAATGTGAGTTACTTCGCGATCATTTGGCAAGGAGTTCTGTAAGAATATCGCTGCAGTTGCAACGTTTGCTTTCCCCCAAAGTACATCACCGAGTCTCGTGAAATCTATTACTTGCAGCAGATTGTATTTTGAAAAAATAGCTCTTTTAAACGCTTCATCATTCTGATACAATAGTGGTCCTGACGGTTGAATTAGGCATAAAATCGCTTCAGGTTTCAATAACTTCATTGCCTCTACTAAGAAGAGTAGGGCAAGGTTGTGATCCGGGATATCAATCTCGCTTTGATAATTGTATTTCGTTTGTAAATGAGAATAATAGTTACCGTTATTTATTCCATCTGGCGGATTGAAAGGTGGGTTACCAATAACTAAGTCGAAATTTTTTGTTGATCCGTCTGATATGAAATCGAAAAAGTCCCTTTCGGTAATATTACTATTCAGATTTTCAAATCGCAGTTTCGTCCATATTGTTTTTGGGTCCAAATCATCAAGTAATGCAAGAGCTAGACTAAAGACAGATAAACGGACAGCATCTCCTTGAATATCGATACCAAAAATACTTCCCTTCAATAGCTGTGTCATTGTGACGAGATCAGGCTTTTCCATAATGCCTGTCTCTTTCCATTTCTGGTATCGCCACCATTGGATAATTCTCTTGTACGCTTTAACGAGAAAAATGCCCGATCCGCAGCTTACATCTATCAAGCGAAAATTTTCTTTTGGATTTTTGAGAGGCATGCATTCATCCACGAGAGTGCTCGCTACCATATCAGGAGTATACACTGTATCTTTTTTCCCTTTACCCAATAACTCTTCATAAACTGAGCTAATTAGCTCTACAGGCAAATGTGAAAATGAATACAATCTCCAAATTACATATTGATCATTCTTGGTGTTTCCGTCCAGATAAGTTGCAAGCTTTTTGACTTTAGCTTTATTGATAGCATTTCTTTCGGCCTTCTCATCCTGTAAACTCCATTCAAATATCTTACCATTGAAGTGAGTAGAAAGTTTATCTAACAGTGCAAGCAACTGACCACTCGAAATCACTTCGCAAAAATTATTGCAGCCAAAATGATTCTTGAAGTATGATTTAGCAAAGTACCCACTTTCTTCATCACGTTCCTCCAAGTATTTCACTAAGAGGCACTGAACCAAAAGTTTTAAAGATACATGAGGAGATAGACCAGATTCTCCTTGAAAGTCATTGTAGACTTTTTTCAAACCATCAATTAAATCTTTGTATGCGGAAGTTCCGAATTGAAAATTCTTTTCATACTTATCATCCTCCCAAAATAACCCTGTTGCAAAATCATTCGTGGTAAATTCGCTAATGGCATTACCCGCCAGCTTTATTGTATCAATGGCGCTTGTATAAAGAAGATCACCTTTTATTTGAACCTTTTCTCTTGCATCAAATATTTTGATTTCATCTTTATTGATAAATATGAACATAGGAACAAGGCAACCGCTCCATACCTTTGTGTGTATTTCGGCTTCCTTGTTGGTCAGATGTCCATCAGTATTATCGTAGATATATATTTGAGGAATTGATTCCCTTCCATCCTCAAAGTATCTGAAATAGACGGCATCTGCATTAAATTTTTTTGCGATTTCTAAAGCAAAAAATTCATGCGGAGACAATGAATCAGGCGAGCTTTCGAGCTTTGAAGTGAGAATAACGCCTCCATCAGACTGTTTATCCGCGATGCCTTTATCGAAAAGGGCTATATTCTCCTCAAAAACAGTAGATGGCATCTCTTTTGAAAATGTGGCTTAGGAGCTAAGAGTGTAATTTTTCTCCAAATTAAGCATTTTCCAACGATCAAAATACTAAAATAATTAGTAATATTTTGGATTTAAGAGCAATTGAAGATACTAGAATTCAAAAAGGCGCCCCGTGCGTCTTTTTTACTAAAAAGCCGGCAATTGGTTTGACATGCCGCGCCAGATTCACCGCCACATTAGAAGCCCACTCGCTGCCAAACAAATTTTGGATTTGGCGCCCAGCCCAAAGTCTGTTCGCGAAAAGAGAATTCCATTTAGTAGCATAGTCGGTTTCAAGCTGCTCTCGCGAAATTTCATTTTTACTAAAGGCGCTTACTAACTCGCTCACAATTTTGGCGGAGTGAATAGCCAATGCCATGCCATTGCCACACAAGGGCGTGATCATCCCTGCCGCATCGCCATTCATTAAGATATGATTTTCTACCGGGCTTTTCGTTTCGAATGATATTTCATTGATCACCTCAGGCTTGTCAAAAAGAAACTCAGCGCTGGTGAAAATTGATTTCAAAAAGGGATTTTTGTAAAGCACCTCTTCTTCCATCATTTTGATGGTTCCAAATTTTCTGACATTGTCGCGATGGGTAAGATAGCAAAGGCAACTTTTGCCATCTTCAATGTTGCTGATTCCGCAGTAACCGTCCTTGAAATTGTGTAGTGCTATCAAAGCATCGGGATGCTGCGTGCGAATGTGGTACTTAACCCCCACGTAGGGAGAACGCTTTTGGATGAAACTGCGCTTAAGTGAAACGTCTAATTTTGATCTTTTGCCAAACGAGCCAATAACCACGTCTGCCACCAACAAGTGATCTTTTGTTTTTACTTCGAATCTTTCATTTGAGTAGGTTACACTTTCGACTTCCGTGTTCAAATGAAAAACAACACCACGTTTTTTGGCTTTCTCGTATAGAAACTGATCAAACATAAATCGGCTGATGCCGAAACCACCTAAGTCCAATTCTAAAGACGCAGATCGACCATTAACAGAAGTAAGTTGGAGCCGGCTAATAACTGGCGGATTGAATTCTTCAGGAAACAATTGCAGGGATTTAAGAAAGGGGATTGTTTCGTTGGAAATATACTCTCCACAGACTCTATGAAAAGGGTATTCCTTTCGCTCTATCAGAACAACAGGCACCTGCAGCTGCGCCAGATAATTTGCCGCTACCAGGCCAGCAAGTCCCCCGCCAATAATGACTACTTTTTTCAATTTTTGTTGAGTCTTTTTAGCCGCTTTCTTCTTTAAATCAAGATACCGTTAAACAAAATGAAATTCCAGCAATCATTTGAAAAACGGGTTACGATTGCGCAAACATAATGATTCATTAGTCGTTAACCAGTTGGCTATGCTTGCAGTACCGAATAATAACACTATTCCAGTTTTGATGGTAGGCAACAATCCCATTGAATTGAGCAATATTCTGGATCGACTGAAACAACTAAAGGAGAAAGAGTTTATTACAAAAATCGCATTTGATGTCAAGAGCAGTTTACAGTGCCTTGCCACGTTTACACCTCGCTACATTGTGATTGACGATAATATTGGGAAGGAAGAATTAGCTCGCTCTGTCAATTCATTCTCGCGCAGAAGAGCTACAAAGGATATTCCTATTACAATTCTAAAAAACTCGAATTACGAAGACACCATCTGCGAGGGCACCTTCAATTATTTGTTGAAGGCAAACTTAACCGGTGAGGTCTTGTATCATGCGCTTAATACCTCGGAAACTCATTCTAAGGCGCATACCTTTTTGCAAAAGGCCTATCAACGGAGAAAAGGAAAACTGAAACAGCTATTGACCAGTCGTTTCTAAATCTGGCTTTCGAGCACAAAAACCTTTTTAATTTTTTCGCCATTTCGTAACACTTCAACGCGTATTTTTTTTCCGGGTTTAGAATTCAAAAAATCGTTGACATTATTCAGCTCATAGTCAATCACTGCAACGCCATTGATGCTGACAATTTGATCGCCTCGCAGCAATCCAGCTCTTTGTGCATTGGTATTTTCACGCACATCTGAAATTTCGTAGGTCTGCAGTCGAACACCGGTGGCTCGTATGGTCAAGCCGCTGAGGTTGTAGTAGTATTTCTTTTTGAAAGAACTATTCCTTTTCAAATACAACTTTTCATTTGGGAAATCGAAAATAACAGTAAAACGACTCAACATTTCTCCACCAATCGAGCCGTTTCTAAAGGTAAACCTTCCTTTTCGCAACGAGTCGCTATAGGCATAGTCGTCCGGAAAATGAGTGATGAGGTCAGTCGTTTTATTTTTTCCTAACGTGAAGGACCGAATTCGTGCAATCTTGCCTCTCAAGACTCCTCCAATCCCTCTTCCCAAGATAGCATCAATGTTTTTCGTTGGCACTACAATGCCCGGATCAGATAATGTTTCTAAAAGTAGCCCATGGCTTGCCCCAGAATCCACCAAAAACTTTCCGTTGATGGTAGTAGTATCATTGATTTGTATTTTTGCCTGCACAAAAGGTTTGGTATCCTCAACGGTAATTGGAATTACATCATATTTTTTTCGGGGATGAAATCCACCTGGGAGCATCAATGTAAGTCGCTTGTTCGAGTAGTCAACTTTGACTACAAAACGACTGAATAATTCGTAGCCCAATATCCCATGGACTTCGGTGCCCATGGAGTTCTTCAACTCCAAATAGTCTTCATCCAACACAAGCAGCGAGTGACCTTCGCCATGTATTCCTGGCATGTCCAACGTTACGTTGCTGGTGATGTAGGCATCTACTAATTTCTGGCCCCCCGGACCCGACAGCGTGTACTTGCGCGAGTACGACAGGTTGAGAATATCGCTGTATACTTTTTCGGTAAGAATAGCTGTTCGAACCCCTGTGTCGATAATGAATTTCAGTGGAAGTTGGTTGTTAATGATGACTGGAACCACCACAAGGTTGTTGTGTATTTCAATTGGTATCTCCACTTTTTCTACACCCGGAGGCATCGAGAATCCCAGAATTTGTGTTTGTCCATTAGCAAACTGGCCCACACAAATCACCAAAGAAAGACAACCAATAATTGCTTTAAGCATACGGGACACCCTTCGGGAAAGCTACTGCTTTTTTGAATAAGGCTACGTGCCTTGAACGGAATATACACCCAATTGGGTTAGCAGAGAAATAGGGGAATCGGAAATTTCTAACGAGGCCAGGTTAGTTCCGGCTAAAAAGCCATCCCTTGTCATCACTTTCATTTGAGCTACCAAGTGATCGAAGTAGCCATTGATATTCAATAGCCCAATGGGAGAATCAATGAGTCCCAATTGTTTCCAAGTCAGTATCTCAGCCAATTCATCTAAGGTGCCCCAGCCTCCGGGCAATGCAATAAAAGCCTCTGCAAGATCAGCCATTCTTCGTTTGCGTTCATGCATGCTATCAACCACTTCCAGTTGGGTGAGCCCACGATGAGCCACCTCCCTGCGCAAGAGAAAGTCTGGGATTACTCCAATTACCTTTCCCCCGTGTAAAAGTGCCGAGTCAGCCAGAAGACCCATTAGGCCAATATTGCCTCCCCCATAAATAAGTGTTGAGTTTGAACGGGCTAGTAAATGACCCAGCTCTTTCGCTGAGGCAATATAGATATCCTCATTGCCCATCGAAGATCCGCAGAAAACGCAGATATTCATTCAGAAAACTAGTGCTTTATATCATGTTCGTTATCGCTTACTTTGCTATTTGGGAACAGCCAAATAGAAACGATAGCCAATACGAAAAGAGCGATAACAACTCCAAAAACTGCCATGGTAAGAAATGTTTATAAGCCAAAAGTAAACGGATAACATTAATTATTTGCAAATTGAAGGTTAAATATTAACTAGGATTCTATTTCTTTGAAGCTACATGAGAAGATTTTTGTTGATTCTGGGTATCGTGGCAGTTGTGTTGGCGGCAATAGTTTATGTTATGGTTACTCGTACAAAGTCCTACAGCCAAGAGGGCACTGTTTCTTTCTCGAATGGAGATTTGAAAGTGGGCGTTTTCTACAATAGACCACATAAAAAAGGCAGAGTTATTTTTGCAAAAGATGGGCTAGTACCATTTGGCAAAGTGTGGAGGACGGGAGCTAACGAAGCTACTGTTTTGGAGACTAACAAAGATTTGAATTTTGGTGGAAAGATCTTACCTAAAGGCAAGTATAGCCTTTGGACAATTCCTGATGAAATCTCGTGGGGTATAATATTTAATTCGGAAGTTCCACTATGGGGGATGGGCTTCGATGGACAGACTCTACGGAAGCCCGAAAAGGACTTGCTTACCGTAGTAGCACCAGTAGTCCTGCAAGAAAAAGAGTTTGAACAGTTTACTATCTCCATCGAAAAGACAGGCGAGGAAATGGAACTGGTTTTTATCTGGGACAAAACACTAGTAGCGGCTCCTTTTACATCAAAATAATTCAATAATTGTTTTAAAATGATTCAAGTAATCCCCTCCATTGCTATTCGTAAAGGTAGAGTAGTTAAAATGCGCAAAGGCGACCCTGCCAGTGAGAAAGCCTACGAAGAAAATCCTGTTGACTTAGCCAAACGATTTGAAGATCATGGTATTGAGGTACTCCATCTCGTTGATTTGGATGGAGCGGAGTCCGGTGCGCCTCAGAATCTTCATGTGCTAGAACAAATTGCTGGATATACCGATTTGAAACTAGACTTTACTGGTGGTATAAACACAGATGGTGACATTGGCAATGCCTACAATTATGGAGCAGATTACATTACAGCATCCAGTATTGCCATTGCCAAACCAGAGCTTTTTGCATCGTGGATAGTTTCCTATGGTCGTGAGAAGATGACATTAGGCGCGGATGTTACAGATATCAATACCAAGAAAGTGGCTTTCCGCGGATGGCAGAATAAATCAGATGTGAACCTCTTTGAACATCTTCAATTTTTTTATGACAAGGGATTGAAGTACGCCAAGTGCACAGATATTTCCCGCGATGGGGTACTGGAAGGCCCAGCATTTTCATTCTATCAGGAGATAAGAGATCAGTTTCCGGATCTTCAAATCTTAGCCAGTGGAGGGGTGCGAGGAGTAGATGACATAAAGAAACTGAATGACATGGGTATCTTTGCTGTTATATTTGGTAAAGCGTATTATGAAGGGATTCTTAAGTTGGAAGACCTAAAACAATTTTTAGTTAAATAAGAAAAGGGCTCAATCAAGAGTAGTCAACGAAATAACTTTCAACTTTTCTTGCACCATTCCTGTTTTGGCCAACGCTCGTTCTGCTTGTAAGATGTGTCTTACTTGATGGGCAATCATAAATCTAAACACGTCCCCCAATTTCAGTTTGATAATGGGAGCAATGGAGATTCCTACTTTCACTGCATTTAAGTCAAACTTTTTGGCAGTGTTCAATAGCGCCAGAAGCTTTTCTTGCTGATCAATAAACTCAGAAATCACCAGACGGCTTTCAATAATTGTTTTGGGAGCATGATCCTTCGGAGAGTTAATTTTTGTTGAAGGCTTGCCATCTGTTCCAGGCATCATCAGTTTAGTAAAGTAATTTCCTAACCAACCTGGCGAAAATTGGGTGGACGATTCCCTCTTTTCCGACCTACTCAAAACACTTTCAATCGCGGGTAAATAAAATCGACCATAACTATTTAAGTGTTGGAGGCACTCATTAGCACTCCAACTTTCGGAGGATGGTCTCAATGCAAACGTACTGTGTGGAATCAATTGCCACTCAATAGCTTTTTTTAGAACGATTTCTGTTTGATCTAACAGGTTCTCAATTAACGTGTCCCGATTGTAACTAGTCATATGGTATTTTTTGTTGGCTCAAAGGTGAGGAAGCTCAACAATAAAAATCTTTGCCTACACAAAGATTTACACTCGAACAGTAGAAAGCAACTTGCTAAACGTGGCGGCATCAATACCTAGGTATGACGCCAGATATTTGTGCGGAATCAATCTCAATACCTGTGGACTGCGTGTAAGGAGGGTAGTGAATTTTTGCTCTGCTGAGAAAGTTTGAAGTTCTACTTGACGTTCTAAAGCACCCTTCAAAGCAAAAGCAGTGGCCCGACTGATAAATCTTTCAAGATTTGGATATCGATCTAACAACTCCATCACTTTTGAATGACTTGTTTTCAAAAATGAACTTTGGGTAAGCGTTTCAAAGAAATAGAGAGAGGGGGTCTGTGTTAAAAAAGAATCAGCTACTCCTGAAAATGAAAAAGGGTACGTAAAAACAATGGTGGCTTCTTTGTCGTCCGCGGTTAAATAGTAAGCCCGCTGCACGCCTTCGGTAATAAAATACAAAGTCTTCTCTGTTTCGCCTTTGGACGTTAGTATTGATTTGCGTTTGGCTTCACCCGTTTGCCAGATGGTGCTGAAGTTGGTCCATTCTTCTTCACTTAGGGAATTAAGAGTGTATGTGAATTTTTTAAGATGTTGGAGAGATTCTGTTAACTTCATGTGCATAAGATAACAGGTTCTATTCGAATAAGAAAAAACAACATAAGGGATTATACAATTTACGCATCACCTTTGAATACGTCATTAGTTCGTGTTTTGTATCTTTACGTTAAGTTAATAGAAGCAAACTTTATGGGTCTCGTGTATGCGGATATTGAATTGATAAATGGTGATGATCTCGCGCTGGTTCGCAACAAAATCAAAGGAGAAGAGGAAGTCAGGCGTATCCATGTTAATATGTTGGTAGATACAGGTAGCGTTTACATGTGTATAAACGAAAGTATCCAGGAACAATTAAAACTTCCTGTTTTGGAGCAACGTAAAGGCCAGTTAGCCAACGGTCACATCGTTGAGTATGATGTAGTGGGGCCGCTGGAGGTGAGATTTAAAAATCGTAGATGTTCTGTAAATGCAATGGTGCTGCCTGGTGAAAACGAGCCTTTACTCGGGGCAATACCGCTTGAGGACATGGATGTCCTAATCCATCCGCATCGACAAGAATTAATCGTAAACCCAGAGCATCCCTACTTTGCTCAGATGAAACTTAAGTAGTGTTTCTAAAATTTGAGTTTTTGCAACTGCGGATTTTCGATCTCGCTCCTTAAAAACAATCCTGCACGACAATCTCATACCTTCAGGCCTTCCATTGGGAAATAAAGCTAATGGGGTATTTCTATGGAAGAGTTATGGTAATACGTCCGTTTAGAACTCAACATTCTGGAAAATGAATAAGCTCAACCCCATTGGAGCCGAGCTTTTCTTGCAAGAAAAAAACAATTAATTCACAGTCAAACTAAACATCACATCCAAATCACTTTCTCCGTCATTAGAAGTAGTGGCAGCTGATTTTAAATCAGGTTGGTGTTTTAAAATAACTCTAAAGGTGCCGTTAACACTCTCGTTGATTGTTGTCCAGCTGGTCTCCAAGCCCAATGGAAGCCCTTTAGTATCTGTATCGACATAATTCACAGCATCGCTACGGTTATCAACGTTGCCATTTCCGGTTGGATTCGAAAACGTATTGTTGGTCCAGGCAAAAAAGAAAATATGCTCATCTGCTTCCTCTTCAACTTCTTCAGTAACATCATATTCAGGATCTGTTGGCTTGGCCAGTTCATTGATCAACGTGATCTTGAGCGTGTAGGAAACATTTTTCATCAGGTTGATCGGGCCACTGAGTGTTCGTGGTAGTGGGCCGTCACCATCAGGGTCGGTGGCAGTTACTATTACAGGTGCACCGCCTGCTGGCGTAAAGGTCAGAGTAGCCTTGGTTATCGCTTCTGGTATATTCTCAGGTTTTGGGTCATCTTTTTTACAGCCAGACAAAAACAAAAGCGAGCCGGCTACCAATAGCAAACAGATAAATCGAAGGGTTTTCATAAAAGTTAAGTTTAATGCAACAATGTTGCAATTATAGCTACTTCTGATGAATAATCAAACCTAAAAGCTAAAATGAATGCCTAATGTGATATTTCGTCCTACATCATCGGCAAAATATCTTAACCGGTTAGTGTATTCTCGGTAGGCCTCGCTGGTTAGGTTGTCGCACGAAAGGCGAATGTCCCACTTTGATTTTTCCAGTTTCCATGTGGCGCCTAGTCCGAGCGACAACAAGAAATAACTATCCGGGGCTGGCGCAAAATCAAAATTGCCCGGTCGCTGCGCAATTATGTCGATGCCTTGTTTTTGAGCTTCAATGATTTCGCGGGGTGTAATTACTTGAGGCGCGCGGTTTTGGATGCCCACCCAACGAATCTTTGTTTCGGCATTCCAACTGAATTTTTTTATAGGTTTTGATTCGTAGCGCAAACCCACATCAGCTCGATTAGAGGGAATGAAAATCAGGTAATCATTTTGCGTCTCGTCCGTGGCGCGTAACAGCGAAGCCTTTCCCGTAAGGGTTAGTTGCCGATTGAGTTGATATACTGAGAACAGATCGAAACCAATAAAAGAAGCATCTGTTTGTGTGTATCTAAAGTAAGGGAAGACTCCTCTCAGTCCTTCAGTTACTCCCCGTGGGCGCAGATAAATAAAATCGAAAATGTAGTTGACGTAACCTGTTAACTCTGTGGTGAATTTCTGCTTTTCAATTTTGTAACCGACTACCCCCTTAAAGGCTTTTTCTACTCTTGCACCAGTAGCTGTATATTCTTTTACTTCCGATGTTTTTTCGTCCAACAATAATCCATACTCAATCGCTGCCGCACTTTGGTGCGTTCCCAGGCTATATAGCTCCGCCATATTGGGAGGCCTCCATGCATTGCTTATTGAGGTAGTTAATGAAGAAAAATTTCCGAGCTTTCGTTTTGTCGAAAAAGTACCGCTAAAGTTCTGAAAGTCGATGTTTGATCGATAGAGTCTATTCTGAAAATTAAACCCAACTACATCATAGTTCTTGAAATCATACCGAAGCCCAAGTTCAACCACCCAATTTGCAAGCGTCATTTTTTCAACCGCAAAGATTCCCGCTGCATAGTGATCAAAATTTGGGATAAATGGTATTGTCTGTGTACCATCGACCTTACTATTATTTTGATACAGGATGTTCACACCCCAACAACTTTGAAACTTTGTAGAATGTGAGCGCTCCCAATCGGCATCGAGTGTGTGGGTCTGCAGTTGAAACCCAAGCGCAGGAATATTAGATAGTGCAGCACCTAGTCGAAAATCAAATTCTTTGCGATTGTTGTTTTGAAATCCATATTGCAAACGGAATTCATTTTTGCCATCTGCTAAGTGCGCATTCACTTTCAGCAAATCATGCTGTACTGATTGACGTGGTTGTTTGATTTCATACGTAAACGGAAGTGTGTATTGTGGCGGCTCTCGTTCTTGCGCATTGGCTAAGTCTTCAGCCGTCTCTACCGCAGTGCCCCTCAGAATACCAATGGATGTGTTAAAATGGCTATAAAAAATATCGATTCCTTTTTTTTCTGAATGATAGCCAGTGGAGACGGAAAAATTTTGTTCTTCAAAACCGGTGTTTGACAACACATAGTTACCTGCACGTGAATCGCCCGCCTTTTTAATTGTGCCTTGCGCCCGCCATCCGAAGCCCGGCCACTTTTTTAGGCCACCTTCTAAAAAGCCAGATAGAACTCCTGATCCGTTATTAGATGCACCAATGACGTGTACTTGTCCTCCAATTCCCGCTTCAGTAGGCAACTTGGCGGGGTTCACCAGTACAACACCGCCCAACGCATCAGCTCCATACTTGATGGCCGCAGCATCTTTAATTACGATGATGTTCGATGCTATAAACTGATCGACTTCGGGTGCATGTTCTGCTCCCCAGTTTTGCCCTTCTTGGCGGATGCCATTGTTTAAGATCAACACCCGTTGGCTGTGCACGCCATGAATCACTGGTTTGAAAATAGCAGGGCCTGTTTGAATGGTATTGACTCCTGGAATTTCGCGCAGCGATTCCCCCAATGATTTGCCCAATGTTTCTTCGAGTGCTTTTCCAGAAAGTGAACTATAGGTGGAGGTAGCTGCCAACTCAATGTGCTTTTCTGAAATGACTACTTCATTCAGCGCGGTGCTATCACTTTGCAATGTTACATTCCAAACTTTGTTGGCATAAAGTTTAACGCTACTTGAAATCGTTTTGAAACCAACAAACCTGACTTCAATTTGATATTTCCCGCTGCAAAGTTTATTGAATTGAAAGAATCCATTTTCGTCTGCTACCTCTCCTTTATTTTGCTTCGCTAGCAAAATCGTTGCTCCAACTAATGGATTCCCCATCTCATCAGAAACCTTACCTGAAAAAATATAGTCACAGGATTGACTTAAGGAAGAAAAGGATTCAAAAATCAAGAATAAGGAGAGAAGATATTTCATTTTGCAACGGGGTTGCAAATATAACAGGATAAAAATGAAGTTTCCTTTAAAACTGTTTCAAGTAAGTGATCTTAAAAACCCCTTGTTGATTATTCAACCGGCTTGTGATGTTCGTTTCTGCATTAGTGAAATCCTGTCTGTTATCATTCAAGACTAAAAAGATAAAAGACAATGGTTTATACTCCCATTGCAGACGGGTGTTTAAAGTATTGCGATTAACAGCTGTGTTGTATTGATAAAAAGTAATCCATTGCACAAGTGGATTTAAAGCCAGACGTATTTCTGCTGTGGCCAGATCTGTTGTTACGTTGGAAGATGAAATGCCTAAATTTCTTATTTCATTGTGCCGATAACTCAACGTTAGCGCCACATGTGGATCAGGGGCAATTCGTGTGCTGGCAGAAATAGATTGTAGCCTACCATTAAAATATCCTCCGTTGTTATACTCCGCTGAAAAGAAAAGCTTGCGTGAGTTATCTGTTTGGAAATTAATAGAATGATTGTTGTACGCATACACGCCTGCTGCTATCTCAATACCGAGTGGGTTGAACGACTCAATTAGGTTTTGCCAATTGGTAACAAAACTATACGACAACCGACCACCGTTTTGAAAATTTAAGCTAAATGGCCGGTATGACATAAATCCTTCTCTAAAGCTCAGGTCATTGTAATAGTGATAAAAATATCCTGTAACACCTGGTGTGAATTGGCGAATCACTTTTTTGGGCAACCAAGCTGGTCGCAGCTTTAAACTCACAGCCGGGCTGGTCAATACGTAATTGGTCGCATCGACAAATCCGGAGCGTGGATCGTATTTATCTGAAACCACCGCTTGTACATGGCCTGCATAAATGTCGTTCGTATCATAGTACGCCCACATGGAGCCTGACCAACCTTTATTGTTTAAGAGTCCTGAATTATTAGAACCCGAGAACATCCAAAACACATTTAGTTTTTGGTTGGGTCGATACAGCCCATCGATAGTCACCGTTGAGTTAGCATTTGTTCGCCCGGAAGTATCGGCTTCATCGTATCGGAAAGTCGCCAACCCTCCAATGCGTGTACCTTGGTCAGTCAGGTTGTGAGAGTAGCGCGCTACAGCAAAATTAGAAGCAGGATTTACTCCTTGTGCCCGTTGCCTCACGGCCAATGCCCCAATGTTTCGCTTGGGGCTTCGGTTGGTGAAACGAACTCCAGCTTCAATAGGTATTGGATTTCCGTTGTCATCTAAGCCAATTCGTCTACTGAAAAAAGGCTGCAGCGCATCTAATGCTTGCATGGTATATATTTCATTTCCTTCCAAAAAAAATTGCCTACGCTCCGGAAATAAAACAGAAAAACGTGCCAGGTTTACCACTTGCCTATCTACATCTACTTGCGCAAAGTCAGTATTATAAGTGACATCTAACACCGAGTTAGTGCTCAATGCCCACTTTGCTTCTCCACCTATTTTTACATCGCTGTTCTGTTTCGTAACACCTTCTTTGGTTTCTCTGTCTGCGCTTACCAGCACATACGGATTTAGCTGAACGTTTACTCCGTTATCGGGCGGAAGCTCAAGTCCTGTAAGTATTGCTTCGTAGGGCATTTGATAAGGAGTAAACACACGAGGAATTGCTGGGAAAGTCACATTCTGATTGAGCCTGCGCATGCAACGCAGCAAAATAATACCCATCCGGTCGCTTCCTGCTTTGTAACGAATCGATTTCCAGGGAATAGCAAACTCTGCCGTCCAACCCCAATCATGTATTTTGGTTTTTACACTCCACAACGATATCCACTCGCGATTAAAATTGCTTCCATCGCTGATTAACAATTCCCGTTGTGCCCCGTATGGATTGGTTTGAAAGGCCGCAGCATTTCGCTTGTCGAGCAAACCATCAATGGCAATACCAAACAAATCATTTTCATCAAAAGAAAAATCGCGTTGCATATTGGGTACGCGAATACCTTTTCGGCCTGCCGAATCGAAACAAATTGCGCTTACATATAAATTTTTTTCATCGAATAAAATCCGCACTTCTGTCTTCAGGGAAGCCGCCTCCCCTTGGCGAGGTTCGTATTGTACCAAATCTGCAATCGGTTTAAGATTTTGCCATGAAGGTTCATCCAGCATGCCATCGATGGTAATGGAACCGGAAACTTTCTGACTCCGAATTTCAAGGGGTGTTTCCGGTGGCTGAAAGGTAGCTTACGCAAACGCAACGGAACTCGAAAGCCATACACTTACTACCATAAATAGCTGCCTGATAGAAAAAGCTGTTATTGCCTGCCCTGCAGATTCTCTTTCGCCTTCTATATAAAGCATAAGTTGTTTTTCTTCTTCTAAACAGAAAGGACATTTTCAAAACTATTTCTTCGATACACCCACACGCTTCCTGCAACCGTAAGTGTTAAAAAGAAAAGAAGGCCCATCAAATCTGCAGGGTAGTGCGAAGGCACTTGAGCCGAAGAATAGCTGTGCGTAGGCAAAGAACCAAAGTCTTCTGCCTGCATCTTTTCATTGTTAAACATCCGCGGAATAAAATAGTGGCGCCACGTATCGGCAAATGCAATCACTTGATCCCGAAAGTCGGTGTAATGCGCTGGTGAAGTTCCGGCAAGATCATTCAACCCGTCTTGCAACAAAATAGCGGGCGACAAAAAACGTAGTCGATTGACCCAGCTTTGTTGTTTATTCAACGCTTCATTATAATCATCCAACACAGGTTGTACCGACTGGTTGATTACATCGCTAGCAGCAAAGTTTCCCAGCCACCAACTATACTGGTTTTGCTGAGTCGTATCTTTCGGAGCATATTCCGGATGCTCCCGATAATACGTTTTCAGTATTTCATCTGCCTTTTTCTCCGCCAATGCTTTTGCCTCCCTATACTCATGAATCATAATGGTGCGCGATGGCACCGGATAAAAAGAGTTTGCCGTTTGCGAAATAATAGACGGTATCAAAAGCACAAACACAACCCACACAGCTATTAATGTCACCGCATTGCTGCCGGAAGAGTTCCCCAACAGGTTTATTAAAAACGAAATCAAGAACCAAAAAAAGATATACACGGTGACGAGCAGAATTAATTTCGTTGCTGCTCCCCTATTGCCCAACCAGTCAATGTCAAAAATGGTCAACGAAAAAAGAATAGAGGCAACAACAATACTGGTGAGAATAAAAAAGCGGAGTAATAGCTTTCCAAATAACCATTGGTACAAGGATATGGGCTGTGCCAACGTCAAGCGCAACACACCCGACTCTTTCTCGGACGAAAGCACGTTGTAACTAAACCCCAACACCAGCAACGGAAGCAAGTAGATGCAAACAAAGGCAAGATCAAAACTGCCAAACAAAAGTTGAACGGGGTTTGAGAGTTCAGAGAAGCCGAGTGTGTAGGCCTCGCCATAAATTTTTGGTTTTGCATAATGTGTAAACAAGTCGCTTTGGCCGGTAGAAATAACTGCCAGTGGCTGTGCATCCATGGCGACAACACGTGGAGCATTCCACCCAATGTTATCCAGTGCACGTGGGTCTTTCCATGCCTCGGGTGCCGGTTTTAGATTTTTGTTCAGCGAGTCTATATCGGCCGCCATCTTCCGATCCAGCTTCACCATTTTTTCCTTTTCTTTGGTAATGGTGGCCATACGATCTTCCACTTTTTCCTTTCCATTGCGCACCGCAAACACGGTGATGCCCAAAAACAAAATCAGCAGAATCATCACCCATCTGTCCCGTAGCAAGTTGAGCCATTCGTATTTGATTGCATGGTTTAACATAATTTTTCGATTTACGATTTGAAGGTTTCTTGAAACTAGATTGTTTTCATTTTAGTGACCGCTCCGTACAATGCGGCAAATGAGAGCAACAGCCACGCTAACAAGGTGATGAGATTGCTCGTGTTCTGACGGATCACAGTGGTGTATGAAGCTGGCTCATATTGAAAGTCAGGCACCGAAGACCACAGTTTGTCATCGGCCAGATAATCCCAATCTCCGTATTTTGAATTGGCCGCCATATCGCCATTCATTTTTCCCACCAATTCAATGCGATAGTTTTCAGCTGCGTTGGCGAAATCCCAATGCGAAGTATAGTCAGTGCGGCAAATGGCCATCGACAAAAAGCGGGTAGGCAAAAATGGTGAGAGCGCAGCCGTACTGCGATAAACGTTGGTTTGATTCACATACGTATCTTTCAACAATTGATAATGCTTGAAATAAATATCAGCGGTATGCTTCTCGCCTTCCTGCATCAAAAAGCCATCCCAGTTGAAGGGCAATTGCTGCACACTGTCGACTCCATATTTTTTTAACGTTTCTTCTTCCAGTTTCTTCGCTTCGGTATTCCACGGATTGTGTCCATCCAATCCTTTCTTTTTGTCAACCGCAATCTGTTCTTCAAATTCCACTTGCGTTGGATAAGGGTACAGTTTATCCGCAATGGCGGTTGAAATCTTGGGCATCGCTAAACACGATACCATCCAAATTCCCAGCAATGTCACGAACGCTACGTTTGATTTTTTAAAATGAGAGGAAACAAACAGCGTGATGTTGATGAACACTGCATAATAGATCAGATAAACACCAAACAGGAGGGTGAGCGCCCACAAACTAAACTGCCCGTAATCTTTGATGTTGGCTAAAAATAAAGCGGCCAACACATATACCGGAATAGCAATGAGCAAAACGGGAAGAAATAGGCCCAACCATTTTCCCATTGTTAATTTCCACGTGCTCACGCCCTGACTTTTCAATAATCGTAGCGTGCCACTTTCGCGCTCGCGCGTGAAGGCATTGAACCCGATCAGAATAATAAAAAGTGGAACGATGAAGATCAGTACAAAGTCAGGCGTGAGATCACCAAAGCGCGACAGGGCGGTTTGATCTTGTGCGGCCGCATATTGTGCTTCGTTGCGTTTATGTGCTTCCAGATAAATGCTTACTCCCGTGTATTTGTCTACGCCATTGTCAATCAATGAAAGTGGATACTTTGGTTTGAATGCATAGGTGCCGTAGTGCGCTGCCGAGTGCGGATTTTTTTGTCCCTGTTCCACCCACTCGCTGCGTGCATTTTTTTTGGCTTCGCTGTGCTGGGCATTGACCGATGTGTAGTAGCTTTTGCTCACAAACAAGGCGGCCAGCAACAAAGCAAAAAGGGTGATGGCTGTAATGCGAAATCGTCCCTCCCGAACGATTTCTTTGAGCTCTTTCAGTGCAATTTTCAGAATCATAGTGAGTACTGTTTAATTCATGTGTTTCAAATACAATTTTTCTAAATCCGTATGGTTGATTTGATCGGTGGTAAGTTGTTCTACTAAACTTCCTTCGCGCATCATGCCAATGTGCGTGCCCGTTTCTTTGGCTCGGAAAAGATCATGCGTGGCCATCAGCGTAGCCACTCCTTTCTTGCTTAGTTTGGTCAGCAATTCTGAAAACTCGTTGCTTGCCTTCGGGTCTAATCCGGAAGTAGGTTCGTCCAGCAGCAGCACTTGCGCATCTTTGGCCAGAGCCAGGGCAATGCCAACTTTCTGGCGCATCCCTTTGGAGTACGTAGAAATTCTCTTGTCGTGTGCTTCGGCTTGCAACCCGGCTTCCGTTAAGAATTTCAGAAATTCTTCTTTCGGATATTTTTTGCTAGCAAGCCCGCTGAAATATTCGAGGTTCTCTAATCCCGTCAAGTTCGGATAGAGCATCAGATTCTCCGGAATGTAGGTGAGTAGTTTTTTAGTCTCAATCGGTTCTTTCACCACATCTTTTCCTCCAATCAATGCCTGACCTCCGGATGGTTGAATGAAATTGAGAAAGAGATTGATCGTAGTGGTTTTGCCAGCGCCATTCGCGCCAAGCAAACAAAAGATATCTCCTTTATTTACCGTAAAGCTGGTTGGCTTCAGTGCCTCTTTGCCCTGATATGTTTTGCTGAGTTGTTTTGCTTCTAACATGTGGTTTTATTTTAGTTATCTAGTCGAAATACAAGTCGTTTTTCGTTTTTGTGTTGGATGGGTGGAGAGCGATGTACAACACCCTTTCCCTTGTTGGCTGCCGATGCCTCGCCTTTCAAAATGCCTACTTCAAAAGGATTCATTGTTTTTATCTTACTCGGATCTTTTATGATCGAATCGTTATTGCCTCCTACCAGGCTGTTTCTATTTACGAAACGATCCTCTATCCACTCTGTGCCTGATCCCACGTAGGTACACAGCAACCGCAAATCGTAGCGGTCGGTATGAAATTTTCTGCAGGCATCATCGCACACTATTTTTAAGAGCAAACGGGCTTGTTGTTTTTGTGTAATAGAAAGAAACAGGTGCGTCAAACTCACCATATCATCGCGCAGCGTAAGTTTTCCTGAAGTATGAACCGCAGACTTATCTAGCTCATTGGCTATCAATTCCTTCACGGAGTCTGCGGTTATAACCGCATCAATTCCGTTGAAATTATTTGCCATGAGTGTGTTCGCAAACAGATGTATGTCTTCATCGACCACGCGCTGATGATGTACGAGATTGATACTCGGCTTTGAGATGGTAGCAAGTGCTGATAGCGAATGGGCTTCGAAAGCACTTGGCTTTCGAGTGAATAGGGAAGCAAACATATTAATGCAACAAGGTTGCATATTAGTTGATTGACCCTATATTTGCAACATAGTTGCATTAAATCAGCTACTTTTTTGATGAAAGGTCTTTTTACCCATTACTTAGACGCACTCGGTTTCTCCGCTTCACTGCTGTGTGCGGTGCATTGTGCGTTTGTTCCGGTGCTGCTTACTTTATCGTTCTTTCAAGGCCTTCATTTTCTGGCCAACCCTTCGATCGAAAGAGGTGTATTAGGCATGAGTTTTTTTCTCGCACTTATTTCTCTATTACCTTCTTATATCAACCATCACCACCGTCTTTCGCCCATTTTGATTTTTGTATTGGGGGTGTTCCTGATCATCATTGGTAGAATTGAGTTATCTAATTTATGGGAAGTACTCTTCACTTCGTTGGGGGCCGTATGTATTGCGCTTGCTCATTTGGTGAATTGGAAACTACATAAAAAAATGACGCGCGAACAATAAGCCACTTTATGAAGCTAATTAGTACGATCGTTTTTGCGGCTCACTTCTTTTTTCCATCTGATCCCGAAGATGGATGGGTGACACTCGCACGCGTTAAGTTCACTTCCACTTTTTTTAAAGAGATGAACGAGTACTTTCTGGTACCCTCCTTTACACCCGAGTTGCGTGCGAAAATCGGAAAGGAGTTTAGCCTGAAGGGGCACTACATCCCCTTTGATTTAGAGGGCAACGCTATTGTTCTTTCAAAAAATCCCTATGCGTCTTGCTTTTTTTGCGGAGGTGCTGGCCCTGAATCGGTAGCCGAAATCAACTTTAAAGCGAAGCGGCCAAAATTAAAAGCCGACCAGATCATTACGGTTAAAGGGAAATTACGCCTTAACGGAACGGATGTCAATCACATGAATTTCATCTTGGATGAAGCTGAGATACTTACTCCATGAAGACAATACTTTTCCTATCAGGCATGATGCTCGCTCTCAGCTGCTCACAAAAAGAAAATGCCTTACTAAAAAAGGCAGCGGCTATTCAGCAAGAATCGTTTTCTGTTTTAGATAGTATTCAGGCAACTATTCAATCATTAAAGAAAAACCCAGCGCTCACGGATTCGATTGCAAAAATCGAAAGGGAGATAGCCAAATGGGAAAATGAAGTGGTAGACGTCCCAGGGTATGAGTCAACCCATCACCAGCACAAACATTCTCATTCGCACAAAGTAGTAGAGCTAACTCCTGAGCAAATGCTGTCGGTACAACAGGAACTGAGACAACAGCTGACCGGCATTCAAACGAGATTGAAAAAACTAGAAACTGATTATGATAAATCCATTTAAGGCAAAAAAATTGCCCGTCACCGTTCTAAGCGGGTTTTTGGGAGCTGGAAAAACCACGCTACTCAATCACATTCTTTCTAATCGAGAAGGACTCCGCGTAGCTGTGATCGTCAACGACATGAGCGAGGTAAATATCGATGCTCAATTAGTTAGAAACGAAATCAAACTCTCACGAACCGAGGAAAAGTTGGTAGAGATGAGCAACGGGTGTATCTGCTGCACACTGCGCGAAGATTTGATGATTGAGGTGGAAAAACTCGCCAAGCAAAAGAAGTTTGATTACCTGTTGATCGAAAGCACAGGTATATCGGAGCCATTGCCGGTAGCACAAACATTTAGTTTTGCTTCGGGTGATGAATTGCTCGACCTCACCAAATATGCCAAGCTAGACACAATGGTAACAGTAGTCGATGCGTTCAATTTTTTCAATGATTTTGGTTCGGCAGAGCGATTGAAAGATCGCAAGCTTACAGCTGAAATGGAAGATGATCGGAGTATCGTCAACCTCCTCACCGATCAAATCGAGTTTGCGAACGTGATTGTGCTCAACAAAGTAGATTTGGTGCCAGCCGAAAAGTTAAAATTGCTGGAGGGTATCTTGATAAAGCTCAATCCTGATGCGAAACTTGTCAAAGCCAACCATGGCAAGATCGACTTGAAACAAATTTTAAACACTGGCCTTTTTGATTTTGAAAAAGCTCAACAATCAGCAGGCTGGTTAAAAGAGTTAAACAATGAACACACTCCTGAAACCGAGGAATATGGAATCAGCTCATTTGTTTTTCGGGATCGCAGACCTTTCCATCCACAGCGCTTTTGGGATTTTGTACAAAGCAACTGGCCTATGAATGTCATCCGCAGCAAGGGAATGTTTTGGCTTGCCTCCAGGCCAGGTGATGCCATTCTTTGGAGTCAAGCAGGAGGTTCTTCCAAAGCAGAGATGTACGGGAAGTGGTGGGCGTCTATGCCCATGGCGCAACGTGTAGCCCGACCCGATTTTATGGAAAACCAGGAGGCGCTAATGAAAAAATGGGACAAAGAGTTTGGCGACCGGATGAACGAGTTGGTGATTATCGGAACTGAACTCAATCCTGATTTAGTAAGGAAACAATTGGAAACATGTTTGTTAAATACTGAGGAGATGCTTCAATGGAAGGCTAAGACCAAATTTGAAGATCCTTGGCCTATTTAGTCTACGATATCCGAAATCTTGAACTTCTGGATGATGTAATAAAGAAAATTAAAAGAGAGAGCGTCTTCTTCTTCTTTATCGGGATGGGCTTTGTCTGATTTTGATTTTGCTGACTTGTTTACTGTTACAGCTTCTTTTTGAATAGGCTGGCTGGCACTTGGTTTCTGACCTTCGGATTCGAGAAGGAGGGTTTTATCATCGTCCAGATTCAATTCCGGATGATTATTTAGCTCCTTGATTTCTTTCTCTTGCGGGTCGATGGGAAGATTTTCTTGCGCCTGCACAGAATAGACCAGCAAGCCACTCAGGGCAATCACAACCACCAGACTATGAAGATATTTTTGCTGCATGCAACTGAAAGTCTCTAACGAACCCCGTTACTTTGGGTTTTAGCTACGCAAAATAGAATTTTTTCTGATGATAACGTGGGATGACTTCATAAAAATTGACTTTCGGGCAGGCACAGTTATAAAAACTGAGCCTTTTGAAGGCCTAAAAAAGCCTGCAATCAAGGTTTGGGTAGATTTAGGCCCTGATTTAGGGGTTAAAAAATCGAGTGCCCAGATCACCAAGTTGTACCGTCCGGACGAACTAGTTGGCAGACAGGTGGTCTGCGTGGTCAATTTTCCACCTAAGCAAATTGCCAATTTCATCTCTGAAGTATTGGTGACAGGCTTTCCCGATGAGGAAGGAAATGTAGTGCTGACTTCTATCGAAAGGAAAGTTCCGAATGGTTCGCGGTTATTTTAATTTGGTAGCTATTCATGCCTTGGCGGTAAAAAACAAAACTCATGCGATTCTCAGACCTAGATAAAATTACCGGAGGCAACATCATTCAGCTTACTGGGAATAGAAATGTAAACACATTAGTTACTGACAGTCGCAAGCCAATCGTATCGGAAGGATCTGTCTTTTTTGCATTGCGTGGAGAAAGGCATGATGGCCATCAATACATTGCCGAACTGTATCAACTAGGCATCCGACAATTCGTGGTTGAAAACTGGGCAGACTTCAAGTCTTTTCCAGAGGGAAACTTCATTCAGGTTACCTCGGTGCTCGCTGCACTACAGGCCATTGCAGCGGAGCACAGAAGAAGTTTTTCAATTCCAGTTATTGGTATCACTGGCAGCAACGGAAAGACGATTATCAAAGAATGGCTTTTTCAAATCTTATCAGCGGATCAAAACATTGCAAAAAATCCTGGCAGTTACAATTCACAAATAGGCGTGCCTCTTTCTGTTTGGGGCTTACAACCCAATCACCAACTGGGCATTTTTGAGGCAGGAATTTCCCTGCCTGGTGAGATGGAAAAGCTGGAGAAGGTGATCCACCCAACAATCGGCATTTTTACTAATATTGGCACTGCCCATGATGAAGGGTTCGCGACTCGAACCGAAAAGATCGAAGAAAAGTTAAAACTTTTTTCGCGTGTTGGTTTGCTGATCTACTGCTCAGATCACACAGAATTGCATGAGGCAATTCAGCAAAAGAATATCCCTTCGCTCGCGTGGGGAAGTAATGAGGAAGCAACGATTAAAATAAAGCAGACTAACGCAGGATATGAGTTGAGTTATCAAGCGCAGCTGATTTCAATACAACTTCCTTTTGCAGACAAAGCCTCGATCGAAAATTGCTTTCATTGTGTGGCAGTCATGCTTCATTTAGGCTATTCGCCAGCAATCATTCAAGAACGTGTCGTTCAATTGAAATCGGTGCCCATGCGCCTCGAACTCAAACAGGGCATCAACCGCTGTCAGGTAATAGATGATACCTATAACAATGATTTAGCAGGATTAAAAATCAGTCTCGACTTTCTAAACAGCTTACAGAAAAAAAAGAAAACACTCATTCTCTCCGACATTCTTCAATCTGGACTTGATGAAATAGAATTAGTGGATCGAATCAAGGCATTACTGATTCAAAGCGGAATATCTTCTTTCGTTGGAATTGGTTCCTTGCTTAGTTCCCATAAAGCACATTTTAGAGATGTGAATGCAACATTCTTTCGCACTACCGAGGAATTTTTGCGTGCGGTTAAGTGGGACAACTTTGAAAGTGAACTCATTTTGGTTAAAGGCGCAAGACCTTTTCAATTCGAGAGAATCGTTCAACAGCTACAGCGCAAAGTACATGGCACGGTGATGGAGATTGACTTGAATAAGATGGTGCACAACCTGAATTTTTTTAAGTCGAAGTTGAAACCGGGGGTAAAGCTAATGGCGATGGTGAAAGCGTTTGCCTATGGCAGCGGCAGCGAGGAGGTAGCCAACTTATTGCAATATCACAAGGTTGACTACTTAGGTGTCGCTTATGCAGACGAAGGAGTTGAACTTCGGAAGAACAATATTTCATTGCCCATTATGGTCATGAACCCGGCTGAAGAGAATTTTCCATCCCTGCTTTCGCATTGTTTAGAGCCAGTGATGTATAGCTTGAAAATGCTTCGTGCTTTATCGCAGTTTATTGAAGGAAGACCGATGACGATTCATGTTGAGGTGGACACAGGAATGCACCGATTGGGATTTGACGAGGGCGATTTGCCTGAAATAATTGCCATTTTAAAAAGCCATCCATCGATTTCTATTGCTTCTGTTTACTCTCACTTGGCAGGTGCAGACGAGGACGCCCATGATGGATTTTCACAAGAACAGTTTGATCGATTTCAACACTTTTATAAAACATTGGCCGACTCACTAGGGATAAGACCACTGCGACATATTCTTAACTCTCCCGGCATTTTACGTTTTCCGGATTTTCAAATGGAGATGGTTCGACTTGGTATCGGTTTGTATGGCGTCAATCCAACCGAGGGAAAGGTTGATCAATTGCAGCCTGTGGCCACGTTAAAAACAATTGTCTCTCAGATAAAAAAAATTGGAAAGGGAGAAACGATTGGGTATGGAAGAAAAGGCAAGGCAGAAAATGATATGAGCCTTGCCACCATTGCGATTGGTTACGCAGATGGATTTAGCCGTGGATTTAGCAAGGGAAAAGGTGTTGTTTCTATCGGAGGCAAGAAAGCACCCGTGGTAGGCAACGTGTGCATGGACATGACGATGGTGGATGTCACCAACATTGATGCACAGGAAGGCGATGAAGTAATTGTTTTTGGAGCAGAGAACCCAATTCAGGAAGTAGCCGCCAGTATTAACACTATACCTTATGAAATACTGACCAACACAAGCGAGCGCGTGAAACGTATTTTCTTTGCGGAGAGTATTTGACTCAAAAAGGATTTTGTTGCACAAAACAGATTTTAGTATTGTTTTTCAGCAATATTTCGAAACCAAGGAAGCTGCTGAGTGCAGCTTTTTTAGTTTTTGGCCCGTGGTTCAAAATCCGATTTAGGGAAAAGTTTTATGTAGGTGAGGGTGTATGTGATGACTGCATTACCGTTGTTTTCCGTCCGGATACCTTCTAACAAGTTCTTTTCTTCATCGTAGGTAAAGGTATACGTCAGTACTTTTTTTCTTGGCTCGAAGTGCTTATAAATCAAAATATTTCCTTCCGCTGCTTTGATAAACTCTCCGCGGATGGAGTGAGATAGTTGGCGACTATCGGTGAGAGGAACCTCAAAAAAGTTCCGGGCCGATTTCCCCTGATCGCTGAAAATTGCCACCCGTCCAAAATTTTCTTTACGATCCACCACTTTTTCCTTTTCCACCGAAGAAAGAAACCCTTTTGCTCTTTTCACGATAATATGCGACACAGAGTAAATACCCTCCAACTCATTTTCACCGATTTTCTTTGTCATATAGAGTTTAGCCAAGTCGTCAAAGTCCATTTGCTCAAATTCCGTTCGCTTTTGAGTTTGCTTCATCTGATGCAGTTTTTCAACTGAACATGCTCCAGACAAAACTAATATAGCAATTAATGGAGCTAGCTTTTTTTTCATAATTAACTCTAACGTTTGTGCGGATCGCAGGTTGCTCAAAACGAAATTTCCTCATAACTGCCACGGCCAACCCGCTGCCTGAAACGCGGCCAGTAAGGCAGCAGATTCAAATAAGGAATTTCCGATATAATCAAAAAGGACACCAAGTAAAAACAACAGATTACAAAATCGCCTAAATTTCCTAAGCACCTCCATGTACTTTCAACTATGTAAGCAAATCTAGAAAACGCTAAGCGCCAAAAAGCAGGCAGTTTTATACATCAGCCACAGCCAAGGCTTTTTTTCAAATCCTGCTTAGGTAATCCACCAAAATCAAAAGGGTTCTCCAGTTCTTGTATTGGCAACGGAGCACCCTTCTTTGCCTCATTTTCTTTTTTTGGAGTCTTCGCTTTCTTTTTACCCATAATTGAACCGTTACACAAACAAGCTAGAAAATTTTTGTGACAAAAACTTTCTGGAGTACTTTATTTCACCCAGTTTCCTAGACGCTGCTTGATAATTTTTCAATCGAACCGGATCAGAAAGAAAACTTGAAATCTTCTTTACAAAATCAATAGGATGATTAGGGTCAACAAATATTCCGCAACACGCCTCTTCGATTTCGTCCTTTATCCACCCACCAAAATTGACAATTATCAATTTGCCTGCCGCCAATCCATCAAAAAATTTGTTAGGCGATCCGGTTTCTAAAATGGGCACATTTTTATAACAAATGAAGGAAGCATCGGTCACATTTAGCAACTCTTTTACACCTTGCCGATTTTGAAAATCGACAAAGGTGAGATTGCTCAAGCCTAATTGAGCAGCATTATTTTTTAACCTTTCTCGGAGCGCACCCTCTCCACAAATGATAAACTGAATCGGGAGCTGTGCCTTGCGCGAAGAATTGGCGCATTCTAAAAAATAATCCAAGCCATTGGCCACACCCACGGCTCCTATGTAAGACACTACAAATTTTCCCTCTACATTATGCTTTTCTACCAAAGTCGGTAGTTTCATTTCTGGCTTGTAAAAATCACAGTCAGCCATGTTGGGGATCTGATGTATCATCGATGGTGATCCCATTTTCTTTTTGACAATTGTTTCTATCGTGGGAGAAAGCGCCACAACAGCTTTGGCTGACCGGTACGTTTTTTTCTCAAGGAAAAACAAAAACTGTTTGAAAAAATAATTTTCAACAAACCCCAGTTGTATGGGAGCATCGGGCCAAAGGTCGCCCACCTCAAAGAGAAAGGGAATTTTACGAAAAGTTTTTAGCCACATCGCGACAAGCCCAATGGTGAGGGGCACAGAAATTGCGTAACAGTAGTTGATATTCTGAATTTTATTGGCCATCTGAATCGCTGCCCAATTGTATTTTAAGAAAGAGAATGATCGAGCGGCAAACCCGAATTTATTGTCGTAGGCAACAGGCAAGTAGTGAATCTCAATCCCTTCAATTATTTCGTTTTTATAGATTTTCTCGTTGTGTCCAGTAATCACAACCGTTTCAAACCCTTTATCGATTAGTGCCTTTGCTAAATAATAGGAGCGGATAGCGCCCCCCTTTACCGGGTGGTTGAAGTGCTGGTGCAGGATTAATACTTTCACAAATGATGTTTTCGTTAATTAAGACCGTTGCCGCTGCTAGAATTCTCTTTTTTTGTCAAAAAAAGCACTTCCATGTTATGTTTCTATGAAAAGCTGTTTGGGGGCTAGAACCTGAACACAAAATTTTCCGTTATTTGTATCAGACAACCACTAATTGTCATGAAACAATCACCAAAGTTAGCCATTCTTCAGAGCTTAGATGCGCTGGATTTTGTGCAAATGGAAGAGGTACTTGGTTACATCAAAAGTATCGTCAGCCATTCTGGTAAGGATAGCCCTTCTTTCAAAAAGGAAGCGATGAAGGAAATCCGCCAGGCACTGCGCAAAGGCAAAAAGGAGCTGCAACTCGCAGCTTAGATCGAGCCTCTAAACCGATCTATCGGGCTTTTTCAAGAAGCCTGGATGAACCCTTCACCCCAAATTTTCAAGTAACATTTCAGTAACATTACCTTTCAGGGTTCTCGCATCAAGGCTTGGTAATCTTAACCTTGAAATTTTGAACCTTGAATTTCTATTCGCCCACCATAAACACTGCATTGGAGAAAAGCATTTTACCATTCTCCCAAAAACTGCGGAACAGCGGATTGTCTACTAAGTAGACAACTTGCCCCTTTCCTTTATCCTCCACTCCAAACACAAGCGTATTTTCTAATTGTCTGTTGATTTTCACTCCGGCAAAACCAATCAATGGTTTTTGTTTGCCTTTTAGTAAACCAACATTCCAACCTTTCTCAAGGTATGCATAATGTAACTCACTTGTGCGAAGCGAATAATAGAAGTCGCCTAAGCCAAACGCAAGCGGGTGAGACTTGTCCAAATTTACTTTGTAGATGGCCCCAAAAATTGAATTGGTTAATTCTTTTCTTTCGGCATCACCATATTTGACCGGTCCTTCTTTTTCTTTTTGTTCCTTGGCTTCCCTCTCGGCTTTGCTTTTCGCATCATCATTCGCAAATACCTTCAAGCCAAAACCTTTCTTGTCTGCAAAAGAAGAATTGGCTCCGGCCATCGCAATTAGTCTGCCACCATCACTAGTCCAGCGCTCAATCATGGTTAGTGTGCCCTCGTCAAGTAATTTATAGTTTCCATCCGGTATAATCAGCACATCGTATTTCCAGAGATCTACATTCTTAAAGTAATCAGTGCCAATAATTGTAAGTGGATAATGAAGTTGCTGCTCAAAGAAATGCCATACTTGTCCGTGGTCGAGAGAAGAAGTTTGATCGCCACCTAGCAATGCCACCTTGGGAGCTTTGATATAGCTCATTTCAGACGAACCAAAGTCTGCGCCTTTATCAGAATAGCCTGTTGATGTTGTGTGAATTTTTCTGCCCAAACTCTTGGCGGCATTTTGCACCACATTGTCAAAGTCAGTAATTCCTTCGTTATTTCTTCTTGTCACGATGAGTGTTCCTGGTTCGAAATTTTTGCCAGCTGTAGAAAATGCTTTCATCGCCTTTCTAACCTTGATTCCTTTTTTCATCAATGACGCTAACAACTCCACATCATTCAAACTATGATAGTTGAATAGATAAGCATAGGGCTTTGCAGCGATCGCTTCTTGTGCAACAACTTTTGGTTCGTAGCCGTTGGCAACGGTGATCTTTTCATTCAAGGCGAATGCCTTTAGGTCATACGCATACATCAAATTCCAGGCGGTGATGTCATAGGTCAATGAGTCAGTTAATTTTGTTACAGGTTCAAAAATAGTGGTAACAAACCGGCCTTTTGGCTGGTAAATATTGACAACAATATCTTCCGTTGTTAGCGTAAAGTTGTTGGTCGACTGCGTTTGAAAATCAAATCCTCTCGAAGGTTTAGAGGCGGCAGCATGACCAAACTGGATACCATGACTGGTCAACCAATTGGTTAACTTTTTTAATTTGTCGGGATTGTTTTCCGCCTTGATAACATATGTTTTGAAAGGCGCAGCAGGGATATTTACATTTTCTTTAAAGAACTTTTCAAACTCATCCACTAACTTGATAGCGTTTTGAGAAGAGGTCTCGATAGTTGCCATCCCAGTTGTAAAGTGATGAGTTAACCGGTCTTTCAACGTTAGCGGATCGCCCTCTTTGGTTGTTATCGTAATGCCTGCACCGATTCCTCCTTTCTCATAGGTCATTCCAATTGCCCCACTGTAGGTAGGGTAAGAATCGCCATAGCTGGGATAATATAGATCAAAACGTTCTTTGGTGAAGTAAAGCCATCCTTGTTCATCAAAATACTTGGCATTGTTCTTACCGATCGTATTTTGGAATTCACGTTGCCAGTTGGAAATTACTTCGTGATAGGGCTCTGCAGCTGGGGCAAAGTAGTAAGGAGAGTTATAACCTTGTTCGTGGTAGTCAACATGGACGTGAGGCATCCATTGGTTGTAGATTTTAATACGGGCTTGCGACTCAATTTGAGTTTGCCAGGCCCAATCTCGGTTAAGATCGAAAAGATAGTGGTTGGCTCTGCCGCGTGGCCATGGCTCAGCATGTTCACGCGCTTGAGGGTCAGCGTTCGCAGGAAGATTTCCATATTGATTAAAAAAGTTAGCATAGCGGTCTCTGCCATCTGGGTTGATACACGGATCCATGATGATCACAGTATTTTTCAGCCACTCTTTTGTCTTCGCGTTATCAGGGTTGACTAATTCATAAATTGTTTTCATGGCCGCTTCCATGGAGTTGGCTTCATTGCCATGTACGTTATAACTCAGCCATACGATGGCCACTTTCGTGGAAGGAGTGCCTGGTGCAAGGCCTGTTCTTTTCAGATTGTCGAGGCGAATTTGTTCGATGTTCTTGAAATTATCGGGGGAAGCAATGATGGCATATATCAACGGACGATGTTCATAGGTTTCTCCATACTGTTGTACTTGCACATTAGAGGCTACGTCATCGATATGCTTGAAGTATTCTACTACCCGATGATGGCGGGTGAAGCGATCTCCCAATTCATACCCCAAGAATTCAGCAGGACTTTGAAGTTTGGTTTGCGCATTGATGAAAAAGGATGTCAAAAGAAGGAGTCCAAGAATAATTTTTTTCATAGTAGATGGAAAATAAGAATTAGCAAAGTATAACAATAATACTTTTTACAAAAGTACAATTACATAGCAGGAATAAACGCGTTATAGAAGTCGTTTGATTTGCTGCTGATGGTGAATGATATGTTCGCGGAAAAACAGAAGCGTTTGTTGAATATTGAGCTTGCCGGCCACCACATGTTTATATATTTTCCGTTTTATCTGGTCGTCATTGAATTTCTACAACACTATTTTTAATTCATTGCGCACGGTAGTCCACTCTTGCTCGAGTTCTTGAAGGCTTGTTGATGACTTGGTATTTTCAACTACTACTTTTGGCGCTTTGAATTTAAAGGGCAATCGCTGACTAATGATGAGCACAATCATTTTTAGTTCTTCTATCAATCCGGAATTTTCCACTTCATTGATTGCCTGTATTTTTTTGTGGAGGTACAAAATTGACAAGCGTTCTGCTGTTATAAGGTGGGCAATCACTTGATTGATGGACCAGCCACTTGAAGGTTGCTGATTTAGCTTTTCTGCCGAGAGGCTATCAAGGGATTTGAAAAGTTGATTTCGTTGAGTTTCAAGCGAATCAAAAATTTGTTGAAGTTTCGTATTCAAGAGGATTATCCTTTAGGGTTGTCAAAAGTAATGACAAGAAACAATATTTCTTCTTTCGAGATAGATCCTTTTTATAGCTGTTTATCTAAAAAATTTAACTCGATTTTCGAGTATTTCAATTCGAACGTCAAGCGCCCCAAAAAGTCTCAATGATTTGGACACCGATTGCACTGCTTTTAGTCTTCTTTTTTTGAACCTTTACTTTAAAACCACTCCGAGTCAGTCTGTTTCGTTCAGAAAAGCGAGGATATTGGCGGAGAGTGGTCTTCGACAAGCTCCTTTAGACTTGTGCTAACTTTAGAATTGAGAAAAAGGAGAAGGGTAAACTATGACAAGCTCTGAGCAAAACTCATAGCCTGATTAAGACCGTCTCCCTTTTCATCAAGAATCCTCAAATAGAAATTCGGGCTCATGACCCATTATCAAGAAGTTGAGTGTCTTTATGCTTTTCCCAGTTGTTAACCATTAAAAACAAATTTATGAAAAAGACTTTTATTGGAATTGACGTCAGCATGGCAAGTCTGGATGTGTTTGTGAATGATGACTCGGGCAAAGGCTCTTTTGTTATCGCAAACACGACAAAAGCCATTAGCCGATTTTTTAAACAGTATGACTGCGAAAGTACCTATGTTGCCATGGAGAATACCGGTCGCTACAATTGGTCGATCTATGAAGCACTAGCCTCTTTCAAGGGACATATCTATGTAGTTCCCCCATTGCACCTAAAAAAATCAATGGGGCTTATTCGTGGAAAGAATGATAAGATTGATGCGGTGAGTATCGCTTCATCCATCGAAAAAAACCATGCTAACACCCCCGAATGGAAACCTCTTCCATTGGCAATCAAAAAGATCAAAATCCTATTGTCTGAGAGAACTTTGAGGATATCACAAAAGAAACAATTAGACCAGCAACTGGCCGGCTATCAGCTAATCAAGAGCACAGGTCTTGACAAGGCGTTGATCAAACTCAACCAGCAGTTGGTACGGGGCTTAAAATCACAGATTGATGCTTTGGAAAAAGAATTACAGGGCATAATTCAATCCGATGAAACACTTTCTGCACAAGCACGGCTCGTAGGCTCCATTCCTGGTGTTGGAAAGGTTCTAACTTGGATGCTTTTGTCTGCCACAGAAGGATTTCAAAAAATAACTGAGCCCCGTAAGTTTGGTTGTTACTGCGGAGTAGTCCCTTTTGAACATCAATCTGGCACTTCCATTCGTGGCAAAACAAGAGTATCTGTATTCGCTGACAAACGATTAAAGTCCATCCTTCACATGGCGGCCATGAGGGCGATACAACTTAAGAATGACCTACAGGAGTATTATCAACGAAAGGTTCGAGAAGGAAAAAACAAAATGTTAGTTTTGAATGCTATACGTAACAAAATCATCCATAGGGTATTTGCTGTCATAACACAGCAAATACCCTATCAGTTCAATTTGGTTTTGTCATAGAAATCAGACTGACAGTGATTCGACAAGCTTAGACTGACAATCCTTCGACTGACAGTGAATCGATTTAGAGATGTCACCCTGAGCCTGTCGAAGGGTGGCGAATAGTGTTGAAAGAGAGTCTTCGATAAACTCAGACTGACAAGTGCAGTGCTTCGACTTATCCAATTAGTTGAAAAACATTTAACGCAAAGTTTCAGCAATTCCTACTTTGTAAGAAGTGGCTGTGATTCCAAACGCCTTTTCAAACTTCGAGCTATCAAAAAAGTAATCGTTTTCGTATTGATACATCATCTCTACAAACTCGCGCAACACCGGAATAAATATACCAAGTGCTCGCACGCCCCATTTGGGTAGCGGCTGAATTTTAAAGGGATGTCCCGCGAGCTCACATGCCATACTGACATATTGTTCTCCTGTAATTTTTCCCTGACTTGTCAGGGCATGCCAGGTTTGATTAAAAGCAGAAGGGGTATTTCCTAAAATCGCTACTGCCTTACCAGCATCTGGCGTGTAGGTAAAGCTGTGAATTTTTTTAGGATCACCGATCCACTGAGCGGCCTTCTTAGCTTTCAATTTTTCTGTTACCATCGAATGCGTTAAACTCAACAATACATTCGGTCCATAAAAATCGGCTGCTCTTACGATCATCCCTTGCAAATTCCCAGCTTTGATTTCCTCTAACAACTGGGTAGCAATCTTTGCCCGTACTTCACCTTTCTTGCTAGTCGGGTTGAAAGGCGTCTCTTCTGTCATCGTTCCCTTCACTAGTCCGTATGAATAGACATTGTCAAAAAACACCAACTTGCTATTGTGTTTTTTTATAAGCATCAATCGTGTGCTTCATCACTTTCGGCCATTGTTCTTGCCAGACTTTTATATCATACTTCAGGCCTGCCAACAAATAGGTCACCTCACTGCCAGCCACCGCCTTTTCTACTTGTTGGTAATTCAACAAGTCTGCCGAAAAGAGTTCATCACTGGCATTTGCTTTTTTGGGGTTACGACTTACCTGTCTGATTTTATCGGTGTACTGTGGCAGGTGTTTAGAAAGTTCGCTGGCAATCGTTCCGTTAGCTCCGAGGATGGTTTGCATAAAGAGGGTTTTTAAGAGGGACGTATGTTTCTTAAAGTTAGTCTAAGGTGATGGAATTAATTTACTTTTGAAGTTCAAATCTGATGAAATCAAAGGACCTACGCCTTCAAACCGGCTACAAGCAAATACTTAGTTTGGCGATGCCGATCTCATTGGCGTTGATTGTCCCTCAAATCAATTTCATTACCAACAACGTCTTTCTGGGAGGATTGGGCGAAAAGGCGTTGGCCAGTGCGGCCATCACCGGAGTCTATTACCTGATCTTTGCTGTGATCGGTAGTGGCTTAAACAATGGACTGCAATCGTTGATCGCGCGCAAAGCAGGAGAAAACCAACCGAAGGAAATTGGTAAGCTGTTTTATCATGGTGTGTGGGCTGCTCTGGGAGTTTCGATCATCGGAATTTTAATCAGCTACACGTTGGCTCCGATGATTTTGCGAGCCACGATTCACAATCAAGTGATAGCCGAAGAAGTGATTGGATTTATTTTTATCCGCATCTGGGGGTTGCCTTTTCTCTATCTGTATGTCATGCGCAATGCGCTCTTGGTAGGAACGAACCAAACAAAATTCCTAGTGTGGGGAACGCTGAGCGAAGCCATTGCCAACATCTTTTTCGACTATGCTTTTATTTACGGTCACTTTGGCTTTCCAAAGATGGGTTTCAATGGAGCAGCCTATGCGTCCATCATCGCAGAAGCAACCGGCTTGCTCGTCATCTTTGCCGTCATTCATGCAAAAGGAATCAACAAAGCCTTTGGACTATTTGAAAACTGGAAACTGGAACTCAGCTCCATCAAGTTGATTCTGCTTAAATCAACACCGCTCATTTTACAATTCGCGCTCAGCATTGTGACGTGGGAATATTTTTACATTCTGATCGAGCACCATGGCGCGCGCGATTTGGCTGTTTCCAATACGATGCGAAATGTATTTGGCCTTGCCGGGATTTTTTCGTGGGCCTTTGCGGCCACCGCCAATACGATGGTGAGCAATGTGATTGGCCAAGGCAAACAAGAAGAAGTAATGCCCCTGGTGAAACGCATCGCCAAAGTGAGCGCCAGTTTTTCAATAACGTTAATTGTTATTCTCAATATTTTCCCAGGCACGTTGCTCTCGATGTTTGGCCAGGGCGAAGATTTCATTGCCTACGCCACTCCTGTTTTACGAGTGGTGTCTTCCGCCTTGTTCCTTCAATCATTCTCTGTGGTGTGGCTCAATGCAGTCACTGGTTCAGGAAATACAGTGGTCAATCTGATTATTGAAATCGTAACTCTTTTTGCCTACATACTCTATGTTTACCTCGTACTCGAAGTATGGAACATGTCTATCACGTGGGGTTGGGTGAGCGAATGGGTTTATTGGATTTGCATGTTCTCGATGGCCTTTTGGTATATGCGGTCGGGAAAGTGGAAGAATAGAAATTGAAATTTTTATCGGCAATTCATGAAATTCATTCAGAATTCTGCTTTTCAAAATCTATCATCCACTTTTTTCTTGGCAATCCGCCACCATAGCCCGTGAGGTCGCCATTTTCTCCTATAATCCGATGGCAAGGAATGATAATAGCAATGCGGTTGCGACCGTTAGCCGAGGCAACAGCCCTCACAGCAGTCGGACATTCCATCCTGATGGCCAATTGCTTGTAAGAGATCGTCTTTCCGTATTGTACTTGCTGCAATTTTTTCCAAACCTCATTTTGAAAATCAGTACCAGGCGTATGAAGTGGAACCGCAAAGACTTTTCTGGTTCTGTTAAAGTATTCTAATATTTCTTTCTCTACCTGACTCAAAAATCTATTTTCCCCTGGAAGTATAACGGCATTCAATCGTTTCTTCAACTCTTCAAATTCTGTTTCCAACATTCTGCGATTGGTGAATTCTAATAGACAAATGCCTTGTTTGGTGGCACATGCAAACATCGGGCCGAGTGGCGTGGTGAAGCGCGTAATATTAATAATGGTTTTATCTTTCGAAGCAGTTGGCGCCTTACCAACAATCGCGCGAAAGCTACCATTGAAGCCACTCAACGATTGATACCCTGTATCAAAGGCGGAGACGGTAACTGTTTGGCCATTGCCGATTTTGGTAAAAGCAGCGTTGATGCGAAGCATGCGCTGAAATGCCTGAAAGCTCATATTGTGATTCTTTTGAAACCACCTGCGTACCTGAATGGGTTCAATTTTTCTCCTTCTCAAATCTGCGTCTTTCAATCGCAACTCTACGTTCGCACTAATTTCGTCAATCAAAAGCTGGATGTGATAGGGCGTTTTATTGGCTTGCTCCATCGGCTTGCAAACAAGGCAAGGCCGAAAGCCTTGATGAATGGCCTCTTGTGCCGATTCATAAAACTCAACGTTCTCTGGCTTAGGCTTTCGAGCGGGGCAAACAGGTCTACAAAAAACACCTGTGGTTTTTACTGCTGTTACAAATAGCCCTTCAAACGAAGGATCTTTTCGAAACATGGCATCATATTTTTCTTGAAATGTTAACTTGCTCATGACTTGCTTTTGATGATTGGCAATGAATAGTTGAATATGATGCGCGAATTTAAGCTGAGGGTGTCGTCATAAAAAGCAGCCCCTATGGTTAAAGCTATCGCAAATGCCCCAAAATGAAAGGGCCGCACCAATACAGGGCTGATGCCTACCGTTTGTACCCAATAGCTTTTCTTGTCTTGCTGTGCAGGAAAATACGTTGCTTCGCCAAACCAGTTTGTTACAAATAACCAATTGTCTGGGCTTTGCCTGTTGTAAAGAGCTGAACCAAAATAACTGTAATGCCCAACCACATTAGTATTTCCAATAAATGACCCTACATCAACAAAGGCTTTTTTGTATCGTAAAGTGAGACCCGTTGAAATAAGAGGTGCATAAGAAATAGTGGGCTTGGTGAAATTATAATTTACTACTTGGGGAAGGCGAATGAATAAATCAATACCCATTTTTTGTGCATGAGCAAACTGAGCGCTGCATAGTATGATTACATAGAGAATTCCTTTCATGGCTAATAAAATTTATTGCAAATGAAAAGAAACGCTTGGCTACTTGACTACCGAAAAATGAACACGCATTTTTTTTTACTTAGTCAAGTTTTGAAGATAATCACGCAGGGAAATCGCTTTTAACATTTTAGCACCAAACTTCTGTAATCATCATCCAATGCAGCGGTCAACCGTTTTGATCGTTTGGACATTTTGGTGGATTTCTCTTTGTCCAACAAAGCCAAG